>Ga0209181_10000765_pt1 | contig 59337 bp, 52 predicted proteins | sample MAT05_FD_187208 | JGI IMG/M metagenome (GOLD analysis project Ga0209181, IMG submission 187208) | Freshwater microbial communities from Lake Fryxell liftoff mats and glacier meltwater in Antarctica - MAT-05 (SPAdes) (version 2) | ecosystem: Environmental > Aquatic > Freshwater > Ice > Liftoff...
TGGGTCGCTTCCGGCATCCTGCCTTACGCGACACTCGCACATCCATGGTGCATCGGAACCGCAGTGTACAAGGGGGTACATGAGGTGAAGCGGGCTTTCGAGCAGCATGCGGCGAGCCGCTGAACGCCCGCTAGCTTGACTAGCGGGCCGTGGAAGCGGGCTTTCGAGCAGCATGCTGGGCGCCTGCCAGCTTGCGTGCAAGCTGCCACGTAGCGCACTCACCCGATGGGCGAACGGGTCGAACGGACTAAAAACCGTAAGAATCATCGCACTACGGCTCTTGAACAGCGGTCAACTGCGCTTTCTAGGTTTAAACCTCTTGCAAAGCCTCGAAATCGATCTCGTCGAGGCGGCTTGGCTCCCCGAATATATGGCCCTGCACAAAATCGACTTTGGCCGCGCGCAACCACGTCAACGCCTTGGGCGAATCGACACGTTCGGCGATCACCTTGAGTTTGAGCGAATGCGCCATTTGTGTGAGTGACATCGCCATCGCGCGGTCGACCTCACTGCCCTGCTTCTCGGCAACAAATTCGCCACTCACTTTGACCAGATCCACCGGCAGCCACTTCAAATGGCTCAAGGAGTTGTTGCCGGAGCCAAAGTCATCCAAGGCGAAGCGACAGCCGAGCTTCTTCAATTGAATGATGAACCGCCGTGCCGAATGCAATTGAAAAATCTCGCCAGTTTCCGAGATCTCAAAGATGAACCGCTTCGGGTCGACGCGATGGCCGGCGAAGGTATTCTCGATATGCATCAACGATTCAGCGTCCTGCAGCGTCTGATTCGACAGATTAATCGCAAAGGACACATTGGATTCGTCAGGCACGCGCAGCGCGATGCGCACGGTTCGTGAGATCACCCAGAGATCGATCTTCGGCATCAAATTGGCGCGTTCGGCCAGTGGCACAAACACACTCGGGCTCACCCATTGGCCATCGCGATTGACCATGCGAATAAGCACTTCGAACACCTGCTCCTGTCCGGTACCACGCGGGCGCCAGGCGCGCGTTCCATCGGCGGCCGTGATTTGTGCCAAACTGCCCACGGAATAGATCGGGTGACCGAGCAGGATCATTCGATCTTCAGTCATTGCCTCGCGTATGCGATGTGCCCATCCGGCTTCGAGTTCGCGCGCAATACGCGAATCACTTTCCACAACGAATATCTGCGTTTGATTCTGTCCGCGCCGTTTCGCCTGCGCGCAAGCCTGTCGCGCATTCTCAAGCACATATTCGGCGGAAGTCGAATCTTTGCCGACGATGGCCACGCCAACCGACACGGTAATCGCCAAAGTACGCCCAGCATGATCTGTGTAGCGCGCCTCGCGCAGCATTTCGCGCAAGCCATCTGCCAGCGTGTACAGATGTTCGATTTGCACGTCTTCTAAGCGCAGCGCGAAACGATCGTGTTCCAAGCGTGCCAAGCCATCACATTCCCGCAGGCGCGCTTGGAGCCGCTGTCCGACCTCTACCAATAACTGCTGCCCGGCGATTTCGCCTGCATTTTCAAGCACTTGCGTATAGCGATCCACATCGACGAAGAGTACGGCACTGTAACCGCCCTGTTTACGTCGCTCGACAACTTCGGCCAATGTGGTAAGAAAGTGGCGACGATTGCTAAGACCGGTTAATCGATCGTGATCGAGTTCCCAGCGCACACGCTCCACGCCCTTGCGCTCGGAAATATCGCGGAATACGACGACCGTACCTTCCGGCTCGCCACCCACGCGCAGTTGCACAATGCTGCACTCGACTGGTAACGCGCGGCCATCGGCCATATCGAAAACCGTCTCGATGCGCGTAGCAATGCCATCGACGCCAACAGCCAGTGATAGTTGGCCCGCATCCTTTCCGACCAACACGCTTTCGTCGGCCACGCCAAGCAAGCGACACGCGGTGGGATTGATAAAGGCGATCAGCCCCGATTGGTTGATGCCATACACACCGTCGCCCACGGAACGCAAAATTCCATCCAGACGTCGTCGTTCGGTTTCGATACTGCGACGATCCATGACCGAGCGCGCCAGTGCACGGATGCGCGCTAGCGTGAGTGAGACAACTTCATTCTTAAACATGCACTCGACCGCCCCTGCGTCGAGTACGCGCTGGATGATTTCCTCGCTATAAGTCGCCGTGATCAAGGCAATCACCGCGTCCACGGTTGCGGGTTCCGCGCGCAGGCGACGAACCAACTCGTCGCCGGTTCCATCCGGCAAGTAATAGTCGACCACGATCAAATCGTAGCGCCCGGCGCGCGCGCGCGCGAAGCCCTCGGCGATGCTTTCGGCCAAGTCGACTAAGTAGCCCTGCGCTGTCAGCAATTGATGATAGGTACGCCGCACCGTGACCGAATCGTCCACCAGTAGTAGACGCAACGGCCCGTGAGTCGCCAACGCCTCCGGTGGCGCAGAAAACAGCAAGCTCGGTGTGAGTTCGCTGATCGCACTCGGCACTTGCCAGAATTGCGACCACAGCAGGCGTAGGGATCCCCCACGACGCTCAAGCCAGGCGTCCAAACGTGGTAGAGGCGCGTGGCTTAAGATCAGCAAGGGCAAGCTTTGGCCCGGAAGCTCACGCACAATCTTGAGCAAAGCCTGACACTCGGCCGGCTCCCGCTCTGGGATACCAATAATCAACAGGGCTGGCAGGCGGCTCGAAACCACGCGCTCGCGCATTTCCTCAACCGCATCGCCGAAGCGTTCAAAATGCTTGGCAATGCCCACTCCAGCAGACTCGAGCGTGCGCTCGAGCAAATTGCATAGTGTTGCAGAGCGTTCAACGACCAAAATTTCAGGCATTCGGGGGAGCTTGTGGCAAGGTGCGTAGTGTCAATGTTGCAACAGTGCGCACGGATTGACCAGACGCCATGCACAGCCATTTCGAACTTGGCATGCGCGCGAACTCGCAACGCGGTGCTATGTTGACGAACACTGCAAGAGTTCCGCGAATGCCGCGTTGTGATCGATGGATTTTAGCAGCACTCGCCATTTTTGCCGCATGCTTCTGCACATTTGCGGACGCCAAAGCCGAATACCGCATCGCACCGGCGCCGGCATGGGTAGTCGCAGTTGACGCGTTAGAAACTGCCCGCGACCAGAGTGACCAGTCAGAACGCGGTGAATATTATTTGTTGGTCGATTCACAACATCGCTCAGGTGCGTCTGGGCGCGAGAATTTCCGACGCTATGTAACTAAGGCCCTGACCATCGGCGGCGTGGAATCCATTGCCAACCTGCACATTGAGTTCGACCCGGCCTATCAAGAGTTAATCCTGCACCATATTCACGTCATTCGTGGCGAGCGCGTGATCTCCAAAATCGAAAATGCAAATATTCGCGTCCTGCAGCGCGAAGCCGAGCTAGAATCACTGATCTACGATGGACGCAAGTCGCTAAGTATTTTTCTCGACGATGTGCGCATTGGCGATCTTGTCGATTATGCCTACACGCTGAGCGGACATAACCCGGTCTTTGCCGGCAAGATCTTCGGATCAGAATCGCTACAGTTTAATGTGCCAGTAGGCCGCATTCACACGCGCCTGTTGCTTCCCGCGATAAGTAATATAAAGGTATTGGCCAAGCGCACCCAGCTTAAATCACGCATCAGTGTTCGCGATGGCTATCGCGAGTATCGTTGGGATCAACGCGGCGTGGCCGCCAGACGCGTCGAAAGTGGTGCGCCCGCTTGGTATAATCCGCATCCTGGTATTTTCTGGAGCGAATTCCGCGATTGGGCGGATGTCGCTGCTTGGGCTGTGCCTCTTTATCAACTACCCAAGACTGCGCCCCTAGAATTATCAGCGAAGATCGAGCAAATTCGCTCGACGAATGCTAGCGATGCCGAACGGGCAATCGCAGTTTTGCGCTGGGTACAAAGCGAGATTCGCTATCTCGGGGTAGAAATTGGTGTGAATTCCCATGCGCCGAACCCACCGTCCATGGTGTTCCAACGACGCTTTGGCGATTGCAAAGATAAGGCGCTATTGACGATTTTCATGCTGGATTCGCTCGGGATTCGCGCGCGTCCGGCACTGGTCAATACGGATATTCGACGCGGGATCACGAAAATGCAGGCATCGCCTGCAGCATTTGATCACGTGTTGGTAGCACTGACACTGAATAAGCGGCGATATTGGATCGACCCAACGCGCGCCACGCAAGAAGGTGATCTCGAACATCTATACCAGCCAGACTTCGGTTACGCATTAATCGTAGACGGCCTGCAGCGCGAACTCATACGCATGCACAGTTTCAGCAAAGCTAGAACACAGCGGACTGTCAATACGCAGTTCGATCTGCGAGCTGGGACCGATCAGCCCATCAAGTACACCGTGACGACTATCTCGGAGGGCGCGCGCGCCGAATCTCTACGCGACCAGTTGGCGAGTAGTGGGCGTGAAGAGGTAGAAAAGCGGTTTTTGAACTACTACGCGAACTATTATCCCGGGATTGCCATTGCTGGACCTATGGAGATCGTGGAAGACAAGGCACGAAATTCAATCACTACGAAGGAGGCCTACCACCTATCGAGCGCACCGGAACAAAGCGACACCGATAGCCGCTGGCGTTTTTATGTACGCGTACCCGAGATCGAAGAAATGTTTAGCGATCCAAGCGTAAAATTACGCGTAGCGCCTCTCGCATTTGCGCACCCAGAAGCCATCAACGCGTCAACTGAAGTCCTACTGCCCGAAGATTGGCCGTCGGTAAACGAGAGCAGCGACGTGGTCGATCCGGCATTCAGTTTTCAACGCTCCGTGAAGGGTCTGGGCCCACGCATCACGATCAAAGATAGTTTTCGTTCCACCGCGGATGAGATCTCGTCGGAACGCATGCCGGAGTTTCTTTCGAGTCTGAAACAAGCACGTGGCGAATTGAACTACGAAATATCATGGACCGACGCGGCGGAGACTGAAAAAGCAACATCGACAGCCGTTCCGGCGGCGAAGGCCACGGCTTTGGATTTATTCAATTGGCCAGTCGCGATGCTTGCTGTTTTTGCAGTTGCATTCGCAGGTTGGGTCGCGCTGAATATATATCGATACGATCCACATCGCGATCCAGCATGGTCGTCTACGGACGAGCGCGGTATTGCCGGTTGGCTATTGGTGCCCGCCTTTCTTGTGCTCATTACACCAGCGAAATATAGCTGGGGCCTTTACACAGCTTTGCCCTTATTCTCTGTTGCCACTTGGGATGCAGGCACACGCTTTGGCTCAGAGGAATACCACGTTTACTTGGCACCCTACTTACTGCTGGACCTGATTGCATGCATTATTATGTTAGTCCTTGCCTTATTGCTCGTATTACTATTCTTTCAGAAGCGCACCAGCCTGCCGCGGCTGTTCAGCGCATTCTTGCTTGCTCAAGCCGGCATTCTTGGGCTGCAAACACTGTATGCGCAAGGATTGGCATTCGACGATGCGATGCGCTCGCTTGCACGTAATCAGTTTTACTTTGGGGCTGCGCTTGCATTAATTTTGGTCGGCTATTTGCGGCTATCGACGCGCGTCCACGCGACATTCGAACGCAGGTTCGGTGCACACGCGGCGCTTTAGTTAGGTGCTGCTCGGCCAGTCTGTCGGTCGGCGCAAACCCGGATTTAAGCCTCGCACACCGGCAGATAAACACGAAACTCGCTGCCCTGTCCGCTGCCCTCGCTGCTGGCAACGATGCTGCCGCCGTGCAGTTGGATTACATCCCGAGCCAGGGATAAGCCAATCCCCAAGCCGCCTTGCGAGCGTTGTATGGAGGGTTCGGCTTGCGAGAACATATCGAACACGCGATGCAAATACTCAGCTTCAATACCAATACCAAAGTCACGAATGCACACGCAGATAGAATTGGATGCCGGATCGAATTGTGCTGTGCATTCGATGGCACTACCGACTTCGCTATATTTGCATGCATTAATCAGCAAATTTGAGAATACCTGCGCCAGGCGAATGGGATCGGCGTCAACGCATACGCTCGCAGGCGGAAGTTGCAACTTTGCTTGAAATTCGCCCGCCTCGATGTGCGCCGAGGCAGTTTCCAAAGACATCTGCATGACCTCCGCGAGCGGCACCACACTGCGGCGCAAAGCGATTCGACCATTTCTGATGCGTACCACATCAAGCAGGTCTTCTAACAGCCTCACCAAATGGGTGAGCTGACGCTCGATGACGGCGTGAGCGGCCTTCGCGGCCTCGTCGATATTCGGTAAACGTTTGAGCAACTGCAGGCAGTTGCTAATCGGTGCGAGCGGGTTACGCAACTCGTGTCCGAGTGTGGCGAGAAACTCGTAGCGCCTGACCTCAGCCATTTTACGATCAGTGATGTCTATCACCGTGCCGACCAATCGAAGTGGTATGCGTCCGTCGAAGCTGACGTGACCGGTTGCGAGCAGCCAACGCAGTGTGCCAGTGTGCCGGTGAATCACACGGTACTCGGCGATGTAACGCCGATCACCGTCAGGGTCGATTGACTTCAATAACTGAAGCCGCGTCGGCTCTCGGTCATCCACATGAAGACCCGCGGCAAAAACCTTGTAGGTGACGGTCTCATCAGGATCTACCCCCCAAAACGCGCGTGCGCGTTCATCCCAACTGACGACACCGGATGCGACATCAAAATCGTGAATTCCCAGTTCGGCCGCATCACACGCGATGCGCAAACGCTCCTCACTTTTGCGCAGCGCCTGATTTGCTACTACGCGTTCGGTTACATCAGATCCAAGTACGAAGATTCCTTTGACCTGCTCGTTATCGCCGACGATTGGTTGGTAGACAAAATCCACATAGCGAATCACCTCCACGCTACCGTGGCGGCCGGGCACTGCCATGCGTGCCCCGGTGGCGACAAACGACTCGCCAAGGGAATAGACGCGATCCAGGATGTCGATAAAGCCTTGCTCGCTCGCCCAAGGTAGGGCATCAATGAGCCGTTTGCCGATGACATCGTCGCGGTCTATCAGCGCGAAATAGGCAGGATTGCAGAACTCGAATATGTGCTCCGGACCCGACAGTGAACACATGAAACCTGGAGCTTGCTCAAATAACTCGCGCCAGCGCGCCTCTGCCTCGCGCAGCCGGCTCGCGTTCAGAACCTGCTGAGTCGTCTCGGTGCACACAACCAACACTCCGCCAACACCAAGCGGTGCCGCCGGATCGTCAATGGGGCTGTAACCATAGGTCCAATAGACGTCTTCTTTGCGGCCGTGTCGGGTGATCGGCACCAACTGATTCTCTTGCCAAGTCGCGCCCTTCGCGGACATCACGTGATCAATCTGCTCGCCAATCAAATGCCAGATTTCGGCCCAGACAATGCGACCCCTCGCACCCAGCATCTGCGGATGTTTCTCGGGTCCCTGTGAGCGGCTGAACGCATCGTTGTACAGACAGATGAATTCGGGACCCCAGAACACGAACATCGGATGATTAGTCGTGAGCAACAACCGCACCATGATGCGTAGTGGCGTCGGCCATCCCGATGGATTGCCGAGCGATGAATCGGCCCAGGGATATTGACGAATGAGCGCGCCCATCTCCCCGCCGCCGAGCAGAAAATCAATCTCCGTTGTGAGCTTCGGCTCTACGTCCATTTGACTCACGGTCATTTCGTCCGATCACTCATCGCCCTAAAGCGAGCAGGGCTTTTCCCGTCGCGCGCAACTACAGACACTCACGCCTTTATCGTATCGAGACGAGGCCCTTCATCGCGCGGAAGGACGACTCTGCGGGAAAGCTCTCCCGCTGAGGCAAACTCGCTGCATCCATACGATTCGGGGATTTCGGCGAGGACTCGTCTCTTGCAGCGGCTGACGCCAACTGGGCGGCCTTGTGGGTCACACGGCACAACTGCGTATCGTCATAGAACGAGGAATAGCGTATCCAGCGTGTATGCCCAGTCTTTGCTGCGGCGGATATTCCGCGTCGCTGGGTACCCGGACTCGCAAACAAAGGCACCCAAAGCGCATCTTTGGCGTTGGAATCGATGCACACAAAGTACTGCTCCGGCGCGTACTCGGTGTGTTCATCGCCGGTAAAACTGGCGCCTTCGTCGGCCAACTTTTGTGCATCGAATTTGAGCACCAGTCCGGGTGCGTGTACGTGAGCCATGTTGAGATTCCTGCATCGACACGGTGTGTCGGTTAGACCGATAGTAGCGGCTCACCAAGGATCTGGTTCACGCAAGCGCTGAAAGCTGCGTGCGCAGCATCGCCGCGATCGCTTCGCGCTCCATCTCCGACACGTTCGCGGGGCATTCTGGGTAGATTTGCAGCAAGTCATCCCCGAAAAGGCGCGGATGCACATGCAGGTGTAGGTGGCCGACCTCCTGGAAAGCCGCCGGCCCGATGGAATGCCAGATGCTGAAGCCCTGATTCGGAAAGGCATGACCGGCAGCGATGGTAATTCGCGTGAGCGTCGCCATCAGCGCTGCGCCGCTTTCAGGATCCAACTCGCGAACATCAGCGCAATGCGCGCGCGGAATAACCAATGTATGCCCCTGGTTCGCTTGGCGAAGATCTATGAACGCCAGGGTGAGCGCGTCTTCGTAAACGATGCTTGCGCTGGCGCGATGCGCAGCGATCTCGCAAAAAATGCATACCTCGCTGTCTGACTCGGTCATTTTTACTTTTCCTATTCGGCGACGCGCTGCACGAAGCGCCAATGATGGCCATCGATACCGAAGGCCTCACATTGGCGTTCACCGGCATGCTCTGCGGGCGACCGCAGAATACGCGCCATTGGCCGTGGCTCTCTCAAAGTGCGCGTTCAAGTTGTCGATCAGCACCCGCACGGTCGGACAGCCGTGATCCTCTGTTTTATTGGCACGCGCTTACAGATGCACGCCCGATCCGTCACCTGCCATCATCTCTTTTGGCGCTCGAGCGCTGTCCTCCGCCGCCGCCGACAGACCAAATACGTGCGCGTGAGGAACTCCGGCGCAGTCAGGTCACTATAGTCAGTGTCGGGGAATGGTAACGGCTGAGAAACCGCAATAGCCGGCGTCTCAGTGACCGGCGCGACTTGCCCGATGACTGGTGCGCCCAAGCTGAGCGCAATAGCTAACAAAAGAATGCGTAATTTCATGTGGGGCATGCGTCGCTGCTCATTCGTGGGTGCGAACATCGGTGCGAGTCGTATGTGTGGCGCAGGTTTGCGTTCAGTGCCGGCACACACCAAGTCGACAATCGCAGGACCCGTTCGAGCGCTCAGAGTAGAAAATTCACTGCAGGTTTCTATGCATCACCATAGTTTCTTGGTTTCACAACGAGGAGCGCATTCGCATGATCGAAAAATCCGCAAGCGTGCATTGGGAAGGTGGTGGCAAGCTCGGGACGGGTCGCATCAGCACGGAGACCGCCGCGCTTGCGGACTACCCTTACGGTTTCGCGAGCCGCTTCGGCGATGATCGGCGCGCCACCAATCCCGAGGAAATCCTCGGCGCCGCTCATGCTGCTTGCTACACCATGGCCTTTTCTATCGCGTGCGAGAAAGCCGGATTCGCCACCACCGCTATCGACACCGAGGCGAAGGTGCGCTTGGCCAAGCAAGCCGATGGATTTCTCATTGATCGCATTGCACTACGCATGAGCGCCGAAATTTCCGGCATCAGCGAGGCGCAATTCCAGGAGTTGGCACAATCGGCGAAGGAAAACTGCCCGCTGTCCAAAGCGTTGGCGAGCATTCCGGAGATCGCCTTGCACGCAACTCTCAACCGCTAGAAGTCTTCGATCAGGCAGCTTGCACGGTATTTGGTCCGGAATCTCATTGATTTCGGACCTATATGCGCTGGCACATGGATTGCGTTGGAGAGCATTGCAGCGACGCGATTCGCGCCGTAAAGCCCTCAAGCCAAGGAGTCATCGCATGAACGAGACCGTTTCGCAGGGTACCTCGAATAAAACAGATAATCTCGATCCGCTCACCGGCACGCCGGGCGCACATCCTATTGGTACTGGCGTCGGAGGCGCGATTGGCGGTGTAGCCGCGACAGCCCTAGCTGGATCTGTCGCCGGCCCAATGGGTACGGTCGTCGGCATGGCAGTCGGCGTGGTCTTGGGCGGCCTGGCCGGCAAACGCGTGGCCGAATCGATTGATCCCACTGCAGAGGAAGCCTACTGGCGCAAGGAATTCCCGAACCGCCCCTACGTCGAAGCCGCGAGTACCTACGAAGATTTCGATCCAACTTATCGCTTTGGTTGGGAAGCTCGCGAACGCTATGCCGATCAATCCTGGGATCAGGCTACCGCTAGTGTACGCGCGGATTGGGAGCGCGAACGCCCGGGGTTTCCATGGGAAAAAGCGCAAGCACCGATTCGCGATTCGTGGGATCGCATCGAGTCGCAGCGCCTGCGCGTTCTGGACTGACGGTCTGAATCGCGCCGCCTGTACAGCCTAGCGCCGACACCCTACCCTCTCCCAAAAGCGCGTGGGAGAGGGACTTTTGGTCAAAAATTACATTGCTTGCGCTACTTGCTAGCAATCACACCACACGCAATGCGCGCTCCGCCTGGTTGATCTGCGTAGTTGTCATCAGCGACGTGCACGATGATCGAGCGACCCATGAGATCCGCCAACCGCAGCCGCGGTGCGGTGAGGCCAGTGCGTGCGTTGCCGTCGGAGTTGACCATCAACCGTGGTAGGTCGCCAGCGTGACCTCGGCCCATGGGGCCCGCATGCTTGCCGGTAGCAGCCGGGTCGTAATGCTCACCCGCAGCTTGCCCCGCGGTCGCGATCCCGTCCTTGTCAGCGGGAGCACAATTGCCGTTTTGATGCACGTGAATTCCATGCGCGCCCGGCGTCAGATCGGTCAGCGCAGGGCGCAGAACAATTCCATTCTCGTCTTCGCCGATTTCAATTTGGCCAATCGATGCGCCGATGCCGCTCGCATCGATGGCGTGCATCTCCACGATCAGCTCAAGGCCAGCGATCTTTTCGGCGCGGGTTGAGTTGACGCAGGCCGCACTGGCGAAACCCAACGTGGTGAGAATCAAGATCTTACGCATGGAGAACTCCGCATTTGGCCACGACGGCCTTCGGGTGAAATTTTCTCATTGGCGCCATGACACAAATGTGCAGCGAGAGCATGCACGCAGTCTTCGAACAAACTGCTCCATCAGCCGCTTTGGCGCGCTTTGACCAGTTGTCCCGGCGGCCGCCAGGAAAGCCGATGCCTTGACGGGGACGCCTATGCGCCGCTCAAAAGCCAGTGCGCGACGAAGATGTTGAGCAACAGCGGCACCAAAATCAGCATGCCCGGCACGATGGTGATCAAATTGAGGGTCGAGTAGCCCGTATTGCGCGGGGCGTTCGGACTCAGACGCTCGTGGATCTCATTGATCGCAGATTGAATCGGGATCAATGGCAGAAAGCCGAGCAAGCTCAGCATCCAATAGGGGTCTGGCATGCGCAGCAGCGAGGCAATCACAAGCACACCGAGCGCGAGTGGCAAGGGTTGTATCGCGCATGGAATCTGCAGCCGTCGACTTTCGTGCGCAATCTGTTGGAACAAGGCATAGGAGGTCAGTGGAAAACACACCGCTCGAAGCGGCGCGTTCAAACGCAATGCATGGCCTCGCCTGACCGCTTCCCACTGCCGATAAAACCAGTAGAACTCATAGAGCCCAAAGGTAAACACGCACATCACGGCAAGCTTAAGTAAGCCCACGGAGAAATAAACCGGCTCCGCGCCGCCATTGCTCTCGTCTAACGCCGCGGCTGCGGGCGCCGCGTAGGGGTTAAAGGGTTCACGTTCTGGCACAGTCATGCACGATATCGAATGCAGTTTGCCGAGTTATAGCGGCTGCGCCCATGGCTCGGCGTCATATTTGCTGGACCGTTTGCACCACCGTGGCCTGCGTTCACCGGGCATCGTGAAAGATGATGCTGAGGCTATGCCGTTGTCCGCGCGTTATCGTGCTGACGCCATGGCGCATCGCCGTACGCGCGAAGCCGCGCGCGCATGGCCGAGGGCGATCGCGAACGGGCAGGATCACGCAACGCCCTTTGCGCAAGTCAGGGCTTTCGCAGCGCCTTTGCATGCGTGCACGCGATTCCACCAAGGTCAGCCGACCGCCGAGCGCGTTGCAATCGGTTTCGTCCAACAGGCGCGGCGTCAGCGCATAGCCGAGTGCATCCAGTTGTCTGCGCAACGTCGCAGTGTCGATTGCACCGACACGACCAACGTTCGACGAGGCGTTCATTCTTGGCTGCCGCGTTCTGCGCGCTCGCGCTCAATCAACACGCGCTTGCGCTCGACTCCCCACCGGTAGCCACCAAGACTGCCATCCCCACGCAGTACCCGATGGCAGGGAATCAGCACCGCTAGATTATTGGCGGCGCAGGCACTGGCTAGCGCGCGAACTGCCTTGGGCGAGCCGATGCCTTGCGCAGCTTCGGTATAACTCAACTGCCTGCCTGCTTCTAGCCCCATCAAAAAGCGCCACACGCGCAGTTGGAAACGTGTGCCGCGCACATCCAGCGGGAAATCCGGACGCGCCGCAATGCCAGCCAAATGCGCGTCGAGCGCCGTCATCCATTGATCCAGTTGCGTTGAAGTTTGAGCCGAGGAGGGACGCAGATTGGCGCGTGAATACTCGCGCTGCAGCGCTAACACCAAGCTTGGCGCATCATCACCGAAGTGCACAAAGCAGACGCCGCGTGCAGTCGCGGCCATCAGCAGCATGCCCATGGCGCTCGAACGCAGCGCGTAATCGATTTGCTCACCGGCGCCGTGCGCACGATATGCCGATGGCGTCATCCCGAGCTGGCCGTCGACCTGCGCATAAAGACGGCTGCTCGAACCAAAGCCGGCCTCGTGCATGGCATCGACCACGCGCTCGCCCTCGCGCAATTTTCCCTTGAGTTTCTGCAAGCGCAAAGCCGCCTGGAAGGCCTTGGGCGATAGACCGTGTACGGCCTTGAAGCTGCGTTGCAGATGGTAGGGGCTGAAGCCGCAGTACGCGGCCAAACGCGTCAACGGCAGGCTTTCATCCGCGTGCGACTCTATAAATCGCGCCAGCTCGCGCATGGCAAGTTCAATTGGCTTGGCATCGACCGATGCATTCGGAAGACAGCGCTTACACGCTCGAAAACCGGCTGCCTGCGCGCTGATCGGATCGGCGAACAGGCGTACGTTCTCAGGCTTGGCCGCGCGTGATGTACACGAGGGCTTGCAGTAGATGCCGGTGGACTTGACCGCGTAGACGAAACGCCCATCGTATGCGGCATCGCGCTCGTCGAGTGCCTGTCGGAATTCAGACTCGTCATGAATGTGCATGGAGGCGATCTCTGCGTGATTTGGACCGGCGCAGTTTCTGCGTTTGCAGGACACGCAGCGCTCCGTTTATTGCGCTGCACTTACACTCGCGACGCTGGCAGTCAATGCAAGGATGGACGATCGGGTGCCAGCAATTGCGCATCGATGGCATCTTGGATGGCTTCAGTGATGAGCGCCTGTCCGCGCACGTTCAAGTGATACATATCGCCAAAGTATGCACAGGTGCGCATGCCCGGCGCCTCTAAGCTTCGGCTCAGATCAAGCAAACGTATCTCACCATTGGCGGCCAGTGGCGCATAGATCTGATCCACCCAATCGCGCACGCCAATCGCCAAACGCTCGCGCTCCCACAGCGGATTCAGTGGCAGAAGTACCACCAAAGGTGGTTTGCTCGATGGAAGTTCACGCACCTGCGCCTGACGCAAGATGCGCATACGTTTGAACACGGCCGACTCGGCCTCAAGATCGTGTCCACGCCAATCGCTGCGCGGCGTATCCATCAGCAGTTGTGCGCAGGTTGGCCGCACCGTCGCCGCCACCTCGGCCGAGGTCTGGGCCAGATCCAAAGGGCGGGTCGGATCGAGACAATTAGCGACGGTCGAGGTATCAATCCCACACAAGCCCCAGGCCATCGATCCGGTAGTCCAGGAACGTTCCTCAACGCTGAGCCAACGCCACCACGCGAATCCCTTCCAAAAGCGTGAGGGGTTGCGCGCGAGGAATTGCAACTGTTGCCGATAACCGGCCAATGCCGAATAGCCGCCCAAGGTCGACGGCTCGCCCAATTGAGGCCGCACATGCTCATTGGTCCAAGTCCAATCGCCAGACTGCAACCACGGCATCGCAATGGCCATTTCGTAGTTACCGTTGCCGACCGTTTCGAATTCGCTGAGCGAGATCACCACGACCGCGACTTTCAATTCCGTCCAGTGCGTGCGCGCATAGCGCGTGAGCGCACGTAGGGTCAGCAGATGGCTACCGGGCATCGCCAGCGATGCATAACGCAAACCGCGATCGGCAAAACGCCTGCCGAGCTCCTGGTGATTAATACCGTACTCAGCCACCGAATTTCCCAAGGTCACGATCTCAATCTGATCGCGGCTTCGCAGTGAGTTCCGCAATTGCAGGCTACGACCGGTGTGCGAGGCACCCGATTGCAGGAAATCGCTCAACGGCGTACGCAGCGCGAGTTCTGCCAGCAAGACCACCAACAGGGCTAGCCACAGATGCGGTTTGCGCAAGAAAGCCATCAGAATTGAAAATAGATGAAGGGAATAACCGTGCTCGGGCTCAAGGTGATCAACGCCACCAAGGCCGCCCCGATGATCAAGGCATAGGGTATGGGTCGTGCGTCAGCCAGCCGATCTTGCAGCGGACGCTGGCCAAAGCGCCAATGCACCAGCATCAGCAAAATCAATAACAGTGCCATATTTCTGCTTTGCGGGGCGAGCATTGGACCCTGCGTGAAGATCTGCGCCATGCGTTGGAGCATGGCAAAAAATTGGTGCAGATCGGCGGTCCGAAACAACAGCCATGCAAAGCAAACCGCGTTGATCACGATCAGCCAACGCAAAAAAACCACTCCAAGCAGCTTGCTGGCATAAAAGGCCGGAAACAAGCGCATGGCACCGCGCTCGGCCACCAAATAGCCGCCATGAACCGCGCCCCAGAGCACGAAATTCCAGCTAGCCCCATGCCAAAGCCCGCCCAATAACATCGTCATCAACAGATTGGCAGAGGTGCGTCCTGGCCCAAATCGTGATCCACCGAGCGAGATATAAAGATAGTCGCGCAGCCAACGCGACAATGTCATATGCCAACGCCGCCAGAATTCCTGAAAACTAGTCGACAAATACGGGTGATCAAAATTCTGCGGAAAGCGAATTCCGAAGAGCGCGGCCAAACCAATCGCGACGTCCGTATAGCCTGAGAAATCAAAATAGATCTGGAAAGCATAGGCATACATGGCAAGCCACGCTTCCACTGGTGATGCCAGCGCCGGCGCCGCGAACGTTGGATCGACGAATTGTGACAGGGAATCTGCGCCCACCATCTTCTTGACCAGACCGAGGACGATCAGGGCGATCGCGAGCTGCCCCTCGCGCGAGCTGCAGCGGCGCTCCAGATCCAGTTCGCGGAAGAACTCGCTGGCGCGAACGATTGGGCCGGCGACCAGATGCGGGAAGAATCCCAAGAAGAGTGCGTAGTCGACCAGATTTCGGCGCGGCTCAAGTTCGCCGCGATATAGATCTACCGTGTAGGAGATGCTCTGAAAGGTGTAAAAAGAGATACCAATGGGCAAAATCAGATCTAGCGTAGTCCATTGCCAAGTTGGATCAATCCAAGAAATTCCGGCATTGGCAGAATTGATCACAAAATCTGCGTATTTGAAACCCGCGAGCACACCCAAATTCAAACTCAGCGATAGCGCCAGCCAGCGCCCGGGATAGCCACTGGCGCGAATGCGCTGGCCTACATAAAAATCGAGTACCGTGGTAAAGACAATCAGCCCCAGGTACTGCCAATTCCACTGCGCATAAAAATAATAGCTTGCTGCCAATAGAAACCAGCGGCGCGCGCGCACCTCGGACCGCACCGCCGAATCGACGGCGAAGACGACCAGAAAGAAGGCGAGAAATTGCCAACTGTTGAACAGCATCGGTTGCCTGGAGCCGGCTTTAAGGCCGCGGATGCTAGCGCCCATCACGCACTGTGCGCGGATTTTGTACACCTTGAACGTGAAGCCAGATGCTGCATGCTCCCGCGTCGGCAAGAACAAGGACAGCGCACACCATGGCGGAATCGAGCAGTGTCATGAAGAGCTTTCTTGGTGTGTTTCGCTTCAGCGGGCGAGCCCTGGCGTTGGTGTGGGCGACCAGTCCCCGCCTGACTGTGAGCCTAGCGGTGTTGACGCTATTTGCAGGCTTGCTGCCGGCTGCTGTCGCCTATGTGGGTGCCTTGATTGTTGATGCCGTACTTGCCGCGCAGGCCGCACACGCGCGTACGGGGGAAATTCTGGCGGTGCAGGTATTCCGTCTGGTCGGTCTGGAGGCCTTGCTGGTTGCCTCGATCGCTGGCATCCAACGCGGGCTTTCCTTGTGCCAATCGTTACTGCGCGCACAACTGGGGCAGCGCGTGAACGTGATGATCCTGGAGAAGGCACTAACACTCGAACTGACCCAATTCGAGGATTCTGAGTTCTACGACAAGCTCACGCGTGCACGTCGAGAAGCCTCCAGTCGCCCGTTATCGCTGGTGATGCGCACGCTCGGTTTGCTCCAGAATGCAGTGTCTTTGGTCAGTTTTGGCGTGCTGCTGGTGCAGTTTTCGCCGTGGGCGGTGGCGCTTTTGGTCGTTGCTGGCCTGCCTTCCTTCATCGCCGAGGCACGTTTCTCGGGCGATGCATTTCGGCTGTTTCGTTGGCGCTCGCCCGAAACGCGCATGCAACTGTATTTGGAAACCGTTCTGGCGCGCGAAGATTCGGCGAAGGAGGTCAAGCTCTTCAGCTTAGGTCCGCTATTCCTGAATCGCTATGTCGAGATCTTTCACAAGCTGTACGCGGAGGATCGGCGCCTCGCCATCCGCCGAGATGGCTGGGGATTCGTGCTTGGATTGGTCGGAACTGCGGCGCTGTACTCGGCCTATGGCTGGATCGCGCTTGCAACCATTGCGGCCAGCATCACGCTTGGGCAGATGACCATGTATCTGATGCTGTTCCGTCAAGGACAGGCCGCGGTATCGGCGAGTCTTACTGCGGTTGGCGGCATGTATGAGGACAATTTGTATCTGTCCACCCTGTACGAATTTCTCGACACACCAGTCACTGAAACCGGGCGGCCGACGTCGACGACGATTACGCCTGTGGTCGATACGCAAGATCGAGGCATTCGTTTTGAAGGCGTAAGTTTTACCTATCCCGGCGCCGAAGAAGCCGCTTTGATCGATATCGACCTGCAACTCAAGCCCGGACAATCGTTGGCACTGGTCGGCGAGAACGGCTCGGGCAAAACCACCCTGATCAAATTGCTGACTGGGCTGTACACGCCGAGCGCGGGACGCATTTTGGTCGACGGGCGTGATCTGCGCGATTGGGACAAGGAGCAGTTGCGCGCACGCATCGGCGTGATTTTTCAAGATTTCGCGCGTTATCAGATTGCTGTCGGCGAGAACATCGGCGTCGGCGATGTGCGCTATTTCAACGATCGCGAACGCTGGCGCATCGCGGCTGACAAGGGCATGGCCGACGAATTCATCGACAACCTGCCCGCGGGCTATGACACCCAGCTTGGCAAGTGGTTCAAGGACGGTCGCGAGCTGTCGGGCGGCCAATGGCAGAAGATCGCGCTATCGCGAGCCTTTATGCGCAGCGAGGCTGACATTCTGGTGCTCGATGAGCCGACAGCGGCAATGGATGCCAGCGCGGAAGCGACCATCTTTGAGCATTTTCGCCAACTCACACGCGAGCGCATCGCCATCTTGATCTCGCATCGCTTTTCCACCGTGCGTATGGCCGACCAGATCGTGGTCATTGAGCGCGGCCGTATTGTCGAGCGCGGTGACCACGCACATCTCATGACTCTCAACGGTCACTACGCGCGGCTGTTTTCGCTGCAGGCGGCTGGCTATCGCTAGCCAGCGCCGTGTCGCTTGAACTGGCCCTTGCGCTATGCGCGTGCGGGATCAGTTCTGCCTATTCGGTGAATTCGAGTTCCAGGTTTTCTTCGCAGAAATCGAAAGCTGTGGGTGCTGATTCGGAGCCGTCGGCATAAGACGCTTTCACTTTCCATTGGCAGCCACTGTTGTCGAGATGCGAGCTCCAGGTGACCTTCATTGAGCCGCCAGCGGCAATGCCCTTGCCGATGTCGAAGGCCAGCCAGTTCTTGCCATCCTCGCTGACATTGACTTCCGTCATTTTCGATTTGGTCGCGTTTGAGATCACAAAATCGTATGCGCTGGCAGTGCTGGCCAGTGACAACAGAACGCAGGCTGCGAGAAGCTTATGCATCGAGTTCATGAAGTTGCCTCTCAAATCGAGGAAGAGTCCCCGCGTCAACGATAGCGCCGCTTAGGTCCAAAGTCAGCGTTTGCGGCGCCGCGTGGGGGGGTGTCGCGACTTGACCATCGCGCCCCGAAAAGCACGGGACGCAAAGCTCAGGGCGAACCCGACCCGGACTCACTCTTCGCGACACGCAACGGGCAGATATTTATTCTCGATATCCGTCGCACTGACGTCGTCCGCTAGTCCGACCAACAGGTTCTCAGCAGCGGCCGCGCTGCCGCCACAATGCCACTGCATCGGCTCGCCTTCGCTTTGCGAGGGCAATAGATACAGATGCTTGCCTGCCAAAAGACCCGCGGTGTCATTGAATTGGATCAGGATCGCACCGGCGTCCAGATCAATTTGTGCTTTGCCGTCGGTGGTCGCAATAGGCGCATCGACACCGATAGCGGCAGCGTTATCGGGCAACTCGCCGGTGGTCGCTGTGTGTTCCGCGATCATCGTCTTCAGCGATGCCGCCTCGGCAATTGCCTGCGCCGTGCTCGCGCGCAGGGTGTAGTCCTGGTAAGCCGGAATCGCAATCGCTGCGGCAACACCGGCCACAGCCGCAACCGCCAGAATGCCGCCGCCACTGATCGACTCCAGCGGGCTCTGCGCATAGCTAAGCTCCATCGACAATCGATTGGCGGTCGCGACAATACTCACGCCGGTGGCCGTTTCGCGCGGCAATCCCAGTTGGCGTGCGGTAGGCACCGCGAAGATATCGAAGGGTGCATTGCCGGCATCGCCGAGGGACAGCGCGAGCGATAGATATCCGTAGTAGATCCTGCGCGAGACATTGTCGACCACGCCGCTCAATGTGATCAGTGCCGTGCGATCAACCCCAGCGCTGTTCAGTAGTTCGTCAACAGTATCCGTGGCGCCGATGCTGAGTCGGTCGATCAAGGGTTGTGGCACGCCTGAGAGCACCAGCCAGCCGTCTTGTTCGATCCAGTAAATATTGCTGCCAATGCGACTGTAAAAATCCAGCCATTTGCTCTCCTCGGCAGACTTTCCTTCGCGACCTTCTGCCAGCGAGGCCTCCCAATTGGGCAAAGCAATATGGTGAACAACGCCGCCACCGATCTCGCGAGACTCGTAGCGTGCGCCCTGCTTCGCCACGAGCGCCTCACGCAGCGTCACGAGGGCCTTGGCATCGCGCAGGCGAACCGCCGCGAACTCGCCGGCATCGTCGGCAAAACTGATCGCTTCCGGACCGAATGCGGCGAACGCGCCATTGAAATCGACCCCGAATATCTCGGTGAACTTAGTCTCGCCCTCTTTCAGTTTCTGCGCGCCATCGCTGCCGATCTGTTGTTCGAGTGCCGGCCGGACACGCGACCAATCGTCAACCGTCGGCATGATAATGGTGGCCACTAGTGTGGGTTTGCCGCTGGTCTTGACGTCGAATTTGGGGGTGGCTTGGGGCAGGTACTGCGTCCACCCTGCCCCGGCGATCTCCGTACGCCAACTCATGCGACCGACGCCACCGACGGTGCCCCAACCCAAGGCCGTGGTTTTAATCTGCTGCAGAAACTCTTGTGCTTTGGGATCCATGGTCGCCGCGGCTGCACCCATCAACGGTCGCACCGCCTGCATATCGACCCACAGCACCATGCCATGCCCGGTCTCATCGATTTCCCGTTCAAGCGTGAGCATGGGATTGGCTGCGACTGGCGCGGCAGCGATTGCAGCGCGCAGCGTCTTTAGTGAATCGAGATTCGCATACATGCCGCCGAGCAAGCTCAAACGCTTGGCCGGCGCGTCATAGTGCGCCTGCAAGGGCGTGCCGCCCATATCCACGGTGGCGTAGCCATCGGCATCGAAGACCGCCGCTGCGCCGCTTCCGCCAGCGATCGCATTGCCCAGCAAAGCGCCCATGGCTGCGGCGTCTGCGGCATCAATACGCGCGCTCATCAGCACATTGACGGCAGGTGAGGCAATGCGCCCGGCCGCGACGATGGCCAGTTCGATCGGTGAGTTCAACCCATGCACGAGTGCGCCATAGGGACTGGCCGCGCTGCCAAGAATGGTGTCCTTGGCAAACTGCGTGCGCATACGATCAATGGCGTCGACATATGCTTGGCTGCTGAACATCTGATCGCTGGCTTTTCCCGTGGGTCCCAGCGCGCTGCGCCAGGGGCTCGGAAGGCGTGCGTACAAAATGGTGTCGGCCGGGAGTCGATCACGCAGCCAAGCGTCGTCTGAGAAAGCTTTTTGCTGCAACTCGGCGCTCGCGACTGCCGTTGCCGCACCACTGCTGACATCGCTGGCGGAATTACAGCCCAAGAGGCAACTGAGCGAGACGGCGAGGCTCAAACGAAGGTATTTACGCATGGGTATTCCAGTAGTCGGCAATTTAGGAAATGTGTGGTGTTACGGCTGTTGCGAGAGGCCGACAACTTCAAGCTTGTCGCCCAATTTGACGCCAATGCGCGCGCTGGTGCCTGCATTCAATTCGAGCACATAGCGCGCTGGCGCCTGACTTGGGTACGGCGGACAGCGATCGCCGAGCGAACAGGGTGGGGTATTTAGGCTCCATCCCACCAGCGTCCATTGCTCATCGAAGTACAGGATGTCTAAGGGGATGCGCGTGTTCTTCATCCAGAAGGCTTGTGCTCCCTGCTGATCAAACAAAAACAGCATTCCGCTGTCAGCGGCCATGTACTCGCGAAACATCAACCCGCGTTGGCGCTCGGCATCATCGTCGGCAATCTCCACTGCAAAACGCTGTCCATTTAAGATCACGTGCGGATTCGCCGAACAAGCACTGACGGCCAATAACGCCAGCGGCATCAGAACGCGCCATCGAATTTGCATGCAGTTGATCCAAAGTCATTGATTGCGATGTGCATGCTACGTGAGCATATGCGCCTGGAGCTATCCACATGCAGGCCCGCGGCCAAGGAAGGTCTGAACAAGTCCATCCTTGAATTTGTCAGACACGCTCAACAAAAACCATCGATTCTGCTTCACGTGAGCAACCGATGCGAGCCTTAGCCTACGCGACTAAGGGAGCTGTCTATACTGCTGCGGCATGAGCGCTGCCATCCAATTTCAACTACACCCCAAGCTTGCGACGCTTTGGACCAGGAAAGCGCTAGTGATCGGCTTGGTACCATTGATCCCTGGCACGGTCATCAGCATCGTCTCGGGCCGCATGCTTGTGATCCCCATTGCGCTGCTGATTAGCGCGTTGCTGATTAGCGTTGGCCTGCGCTACATCCCGCGCTACATCGCTAGCTTTCGCTGCGAGCTCAACGACGACGGGTTGTTGGTCGCGCACGGCGTCTGGTGGCACAAAGAGAGCTTCATCCCGCGCTCTCGCATCCAGCACACCGATGTGAATCAGGGGCCGATTGGACGTCACTTCGGCATTGCCTCGCTTAAAGTCTTCACGGCAGGCACGCAGTTGAGCGAACTCGAAGTGCCGGGTCTTGCGCACGGCGATGCCTTGACCCTGCGCGACCAACTGCTCGGGCGGCCGGGCCGTGACAGCGTCTGACCCTCGGCAGGACGCGCTCATAACGCCATCGCCGCTGTTGCGTTTGCACGGGCTCTCGTGGCTGTTTGTGTTGATCACGCAGTTACGCGCGCTGTTTTTTCCTTTGCTGGTGCTGGTGTTCTTCGGACGCGGCGAGTGGTGGCAAGTCTTCTTGCTCATCGGCGCGGGCGGCTACGCTTTGTATGCCTTCATCTACAGTATTGGCTTTCGCTATCGGATCTGCGGCGACGAGATCTTTGTCAAGGAAGGCATTTTTGCGCGCACCGAACGACATATCCCGTTCGCACGCATCCAGAACATCGTGCGCCGACGCAATCCCTTGCATCGGCTCTTTGACGTGACCGAATTGCGGCTGGAATCGGCCGGGGGCACCAGCCCGGAAGCCGTGATGAATGTAATTACGGTAGCCGCCGCTGACCAGATTGAGGATATTTTGCGCCACGGCGCGGGGCACGCTCAATCCAGCGACGCGCAATACGCCGTGCCGACACCGGCGTTGCTGACGTTAACCAGCCTCGATCTGGTGCGACTCGGGCTCATGCGTCAACGCGGCGGACTACTCATCGGCGCTGCAATCGCCTTCGCATTTCAACTTGACCTATGGGAAAGCCGCAATGCACGTGGCTATCTGCGTTTGTTCGGCGAATGGATGTCCATCGCTGTCCATCAACTGAGCGGTCCCACCATCTGGATACTCGGCGCGCTCGCCTTCGTTCTGATCGTCTATGGGCTCATGCAGTTGTTTTCGATTGCCTGGGCGATTTTCAACTACCACGGTTTCGTTCTCAAAGCCGATGGCACGCGCGTCTCTACGGAGTTTGGCTTGCTCACTCGCCACGCCGCGAGCGCACGCTTGGAGAAGGTGCAGCGCTTGGTTTACGGTGAGAGCCTGTTGGCACGCCATTGGGGCTATCGCTGGTTGTCATGCGATGTCGCGGCCGGCAAAGGCGGCGATGAGGACGACAAGAAGCACTCGCGGCTACGCTGGCTAGCGCCGATTGCGCCGGCCCAGGAGGTCTTGCGTATTGCCGAGGAAATCGCACCGGGGCTCGGATTAGAGCAACAGACTTGGGAATCATTGCACCCTGGTGCCGCGCGTCGCGTCTTTATTAAGTCGGCATTGATCTGGTCTGCCGCCAGTTTCGTATCGGGCGTGCTGTTCTTAGGTTACTACGCGGCGATCATCTGGTTGGCGTTGATAGTCTTCAGCGCCTTTGAGGCGCGCAGTTGGGCGCGCTTTTCCGCATTCGCCTGTGATGGCGTTGTTCTTGCGTTTCGATCCGGCTTTCTTACGCGCGAGTGGGTCGTCGCCAAAGTCGTGAAGGGTCAGGGAATTGAGCTCAGCTCCTCGCCTTTCGATCGGCGTGCGCAAATGGCGAACGTGGAAATGACCACAGCGGGCGCGTCCAGTGAAGGATCGCGCTTGCGCATACCGTACATGGCTGAGGCCGAGGCACGCGCGTTGTTCGCGCGCGTACGCGCAGGGATCGACGCTTCCGGTGCGCATTGAAAAACCCGCGCGAGCAAGCTTAACTAACGCGGACATCGCGCAGCTTTACATCACTATCAAACGCTTAGGTAAAGACCTTCGCGCCGACCCACGCGAATTCAAGCCCTTGCATTGGGGTGTCCAAGCTGCAGCAAACGCACCCGACCAGCACTTCGGCTAGCCAAACTTCAGTCTCAATTTACATCTTGTGACTAACGCTTGTTTAACTCTAATATCGCCCGGCATTCACGATCTTGTAACGCATACCTGGGTGTCCCATGAGCCTCGTCGCTGAGCCCACCGCCACACTCGACGTCGCCCTGGCGCACGCCACTCGCCTGCTCGGCTCGCATGCGACTATGGCGGCCGAGCAAGCTTCCGAAATTCTCAAGATTTTTCCGGGACATCCGCAAGCCACTCTGATTCTGGGCACGGCCGAGGTGAATTTGCGCCAGCCGCGGCGTGCCCTTGAGTTGCTGACACCGTTGGCTCGCGCAAACCCAAATTCGGCGCCGGTGCATCTGCAACTCGGCCTGGCGCTCGGTGCGATCGGCGAGGGCGAATCGGCGATCGCTGCCCTACGCCACAGCCTCAAAATTCAACCTGAGCTTCCAAGTGCGTGGCTGGCGCTCGCCGACCATCTTTCCGCAACTGATGACCAAGAGGGCGCGCAAGCGGCCTACAGCGCTCACATTCGCTACTCCACGCGTGATCCGCGGCTGATGACAGCCGCCATTGCCTTGCACGAAAACCGTATTCCAGAAGCCGAAAGCCTGCTGCGCGCTCATCTTAAGAAGGCGCCAACGGATGTTGCGGCCATTCGCATGCTGGCCGAGGTTGCGGCACGCTTGTCCTTGCACGAAGACGCGGAAAATTTGCTCGCACGCTGTCTCGAACTGGCGCCGAGTTTCCATGCCGCGCGCCAGAACTATGCGTTGATCTTGCATCGAGCGAATAAACCCGCTGAAGCCTTGGCGCAGATCGATCATCTGCTCGGGTTTGACCCCGCGAACGCCAGCTATCGCAACCTGAAAGCCGTAGTCTTGTGCCGAATTGGCGAGTACCCGGCAGCCATCGAGATTTACGCGCAGATCCTGGAGAAGTACGCGCGCCATCCGAAGATCTGGCTCAGTTATGGGCACGCCCTGAAGACTGCCGGACAGCAAGATCGGGCGGTCGATGCCTATCGCCGCTGCGTACAGTTGGAACCCGGATTTGGCGAGGCTTGGTGGAGCTTAGCCAACCTAAAAACTGTGCGTTTCACCGATGCGGATCTGCAGATCATGCTGGCGCAATTGCAGCGTGAGGATATTGATGACGAACATCGGCACAATTTTGAATTTGCCGCTGGCAAGGCTCTAGAAGACGCCGGGGAATACGCCGAGTCGTTCCGGCACTATCTGGCTGGCAACGATTTGCGGCGGCGCTTGGTTCTGTACAACGCAGACGACACTAGCGTGCGCATGCAGCGCTCCAAGCGCTTGTTTACGCAGGCCTTTTTCGCGGAGCACGCGGGCGTCGGCAGCGCTACAACAGATCCTATCTTTATCGTTGGTTTGCCGCGATCAGGCTCAACTCTGATCGAACAGATCCTCGCGAGCCATTCGTCCGTCGAAGGCACCATGGAATTGCCCGAGATCATCTCGATGACGCGCGCATTGCGTCAGCAATCGGCCAAAACGGATTCAATCTCCTACCACCAGGTGTTGGCGAAACTTAGCGCAGACGAATTACGCGAACTCGGTGAACGCTACATTGATCGCACCCGTGTGCACCGCAAGACGAGCGCGCCCTATTTCATCGACAAAATGCCCAATAACTTCGCGCATCTGGCGCTCATTCATTTGTCGATGCCGCATGCGCGGATCATCGATGCGCGCCGCCATCCGCTAGCCTGTTGTTTCTCGGGTTTCAAACAAAATTTCGCGCGCGGGCAGAATTTCAGTTACGGCTTGCAGGATCTTGGCCGCTACTACAAGGATTACGTCGAGTTAATGGCGCACTACGATGCCGTGCTGCCCGGCCGTGTGCATCGTGTGATCTATGAGGAATTGGTCGAGAACACTGAGACCGAGGTGCGGCGTCTACTTGACTACTGTGGCTTGGCCTTCGAAGAACAATGCTTGCGTTTTTTTGAGAATGAGCGACCGGTACGCACCGCGAGCTCTGAGCAAGTGCGTAAACCTATTTATAAGTCGGCTGTTGATCACTGGAAGCATTATGAGCCTTGGCTGGGCCCACTCAAGTCGGCGCTCGGCCCGGTACTTGAGCATTACCCCGCTGTCCCAATTTTTTGATGTTGAGTTACCTGAAGGCTGTCCACTATTTTGGAGAAGCGATATGCATAAAGCAAATAATAAGAGTGTCGCATTACGACGTGTACGTCATGTCAATCGCCTACCATTGGTGGCTGCTATCTATCTTGCTTTGGGTTCGACCGCTTTTGCGCAGTCAGCGAACGAGAATGATGGTCCGGTAACCTTGGGCGAAGTCATTGTCACCTCGCAGAAGAAAGTCGAGAACCTGCAGAAGGTACCAATCAGCGTACAAGTACTCGATTCGCAACGATTGGAAGAGTTGAACGTATCGGATTTCGACGATTTCGCGCGCTTGATGCCTAGCGTTTCATTCCAAGGTTCTGGCCCTGGATTTACGCAGATTTATATGCGCGGCGTTGCTAGCGGCGGTGACGGCAACCACTCCGGACCGTTGCCGAGTGCGGGCCTGTATCTGGACGAGCAACCGATCACTACCATTCAGGGCGCACTGGATCTACACGTTTTCGATATCGAGCGCGTCGAAGCCCTAGCGGGTCCGCAAGGCACGCTATACGGCGCTAGTTCGCAGGCCGGCACCATTCGCATTATCACCAATAAGCCAGACCCGAGCGCTTTTGCTGCCGGCTATGGTCTGGAGGGAAATGCGGTCGATGACGGCGGTAACGGTTATGTGGCAGAAGCCTACGTCAATTTGCCGCTTTCTGAGGCCGCTGCGATCCGTATGGTCGGCTGGAACAAGCGCGAAGCGGGCTTTATCGACAATGTTTTCGGCGAACGCACTTTCCCAACATCCGGCATCACCATTGATAATGCCGATCGCGTAGAAGAGGATTACAACGACGTCAACACCTATGGCGCACGCGTCGCGCTACGACTGGACTTGAATGACAGTTGGACCATTACGCCGACAGTGATTTCTCAGCGTCAGGAAGCCAATGGTAGCTTCGGCTTTGACCCGGATGTCGGTGATCTCGATATCACGCACTTCTACCCCGAAGGCACCGACGACCGTTGGACGCAAGCGGCGATGACGGTTCAGGGCAAGATCGGCAATTTCGATTTGGTTTACGCGTTCGCACACCTGAAACGAGATGTGGACATCGATTCTGACTATAACGATTATGCGTTTTGGTATGATACGCTATTTGGTTACGGTGCTTACTTTTCTGACGACAACGGCAATCTGATCAATCCCTCGCAATATATTCAGGGCATTGACGGCTACCGGCGTGATACGCACGAACTACGTATTTCCTCACCGCAGGATGATCGTCTGCGCTTCGTCGCCGGCCTGTTTTGGCAAGATCAGAAGCACTCTATCGAACAAAGATACCGCGTGGACGGACTGGCCAGCTCGCTTTCGGTAACTGGATGGGAAGACACAATCTGGCTAACACAGCAACGTCGCGTCGACCACGACGAAGCGGTATTTGGCGAGTTGTCGTTCGATTTTACTGACAAACTCACAGCCACGGCTGGCATGCGTTTCTTTGAAGCCGAAAATAGTCTCAAGGGCTTCTTCGGATTCTCTGAAGGTTATAGTGGCTCCACCGGAGAGGCTGCCTGTTTCGACCAAACCGACTTCCACGGAGCGCCATGTATCAATCTCGATAAGCGCACGAAAGACGACGGCTCGCTTGGCAAGTTTAATTTGACCTATCAGCTAGACGATAACAAGATGATTTACGGCACCTGGTCTGAGGGCTATCGTCCCGGTGGCATCAATCGTCGCGGCAGTCTGCCACCCTATGTTTCGGACTTTCTGACCAACTATGAACTCGGTTGGAAAACCACGTGGATGGATAATCGCGTGTCGGTCAATGGCGCGGTATTTCGCCAGGAATGGAAAGACTTTCAATTTGCACTCCTCGGCCAGAACGGTTTGACCGAAATCAAAAACGCCAACCAAGCGGAAATTGATGGCTTAGAATTAGAGGTTAATTGGGCCGTCAGCTACGACTTGATGCTCTCCGGTGGTGTCGCATTTTTCGACGCGAATTTGACCGAGAATTACTGTGGATTTACCGACGACGACGGCAATCCCGTCACCGTCTGCGACGTCCCCCAAGCACCGGATGGCACTCGTCTTCCAGTCACAGCGGAGTTTAAGGGCAATATCACTGGCCGTTATAGCTTCGAGATCGGCAGTTACGAGAGCTACGTGCAAGCGATTGTGGTGCACGAAGGCGACCGAACATCGGATCTGCGGTTGGTCGAACGTGAAATCTTGGGCGATCTGCCGTCCTACACGATGGCTGACTTCTCATTTGGCTTGAAACGTGACAACTGGAACCTGGATTTCTACCTCAAGAACGCATTCGACGAGCGCGCAGAATTCTCACGCTTCTCGCAATGCGCCGAAGCGGTCTGCGGCGAACAGACCTACCGACTGGCGAGTCAGCCACGGACCTTTGGCGTGCGTTTCTCACAAGACTTCTGATGTATCGCCCATCTCGTCTTCGGGCGAGATGGGCTTTTTTGGCCCGGCCAATTTGCCTAGTGGACTGTCAAGTGGCCCGCCTCAGGGTCTCGATGATTTTCTAAGGGCCAGCAGCATCGGCGCCTCAAAGAGAGCGTGGGCAGCATTTTTTACGCATTCTTTCAAGTCGCTTAACCTGCGCATGCCCAACTCAGTCCCGCTGTATCAATGCCTTGCATGATCGATTTTGCGTGCCGGGCGCGCTTGATCGGCGCCGACCGCTTGATTAACAATGCAGCGCGAGGACGCCAACCCGCGTCAATCATCCGCAAGCTATGACGCAAAATTCGTCGCTATCGCCCTGATGGCGATAGGATGGGTCGCTTGAATAGTTGATAAGGAGAACGCAGATGCGATCTAGCAAAGGCTCGCTGTTGGGTTTTGCTCTGCTCTCTATGCTGGTCTGCGCTGCGGGTCCGCTGTTGGCCCAGCCATTAGCGAAGACTACCGGCGAAGTGCATGCGGCGGTTTCCCACGGCAAAGCGCGCGTACTGGTGTCACTGATTGATCCGGCGCCCGCCAAAGCGGCAATGGCGGAACGCAGTCAGCGTATTCGTGAGCAACGCACGCAACTGATCGATGGCCTCGACGCTAAACACTTTGAGTTGCGCCGCGATTTTGCCTCGATCCCCGCATTCGCAGCCGAGATTGACGCCACGGCGCTGGATGCGCTGCTGGCAGACCCGCAAGTCCGCCGCGTCGACCTGGACGCGGGCGGCAGCGGCGCGATGTTGCAGTCGCGCCCGCTGGCTTTCGTCGATTCGGTCCACGATAGCGGTGTGCGCGGCGCGGGGCAGACCATCGCCGTAATCGACTCCGGCATTGCCACCGGCCATCAAGATTTTGTGGGCCGCGTCGTGGCCCAGCAGTGCTTCTGTTCCAATTCCAGCGGTTCCGGCGGATGTTGCCCCAACGGCAATTCCAGGCAATCTGGCGCGGGCTCGGCGTTGGATGACCATGGCCACGGGACCAACGTCAGCGGCATTGCCGCGGGCGGCGGCGCGATCGCCTTCCCGGGTTCGGCATCGGGCGCGAATATCGTCTCAATTAAGGTGCTGGATCGGAACAATCGGTTTTGCTGCACCTCCGATGTGCTGGCGGCATTGGACTGGATTGCGGTAAACCATCCAGAGGCAAAGATTATCAATGCGAGTCTTGGTACGTCGCAGCTTCTATCCGGCAATTGCGATAGCGCCAACTCCGGTACGCAAGCCGGCGCCGCAGCATTGGCCGTGCTGGCACAGAATGACAGCCTATTGTTCTCGTCTGCGGGCAATCAAGGCAATTCGAATGCCATGTCAATGCCTGCCTGTCTGAGCGCCGCCATCGGCGTGGGCGCGCTGTGGGATTTCGCGGCCACTAGCGCGACAGCGATTGGCTGTACTGATAGCCCGACTCAGCCGGGGCAAGCGACATGTTTTAGCAATAGCAGCGCCGGCACGGATATTTATGCGCCGGGCGCCTTTGTCACCTCCAGCGGCATCGGTGGTGGACTGTCGAACTTTGCCGGCACTTCGCAAGCGACGCCATTGACGGCTGGATGCGCCGCATCACTACGCTCAGCCGTACCCACCGCCAATTCGGCGCAGATCCGGGCCGCATTGCTGGCAACGCCGCTACGCGTGACCGATGCGAAAAATGGCCGCGAGTTCCCGCGATTGCATTGCGCGGACGCGTTAGCGAAACTGCGCAGCGCGACTGAAGCAAATTACTCAGGTATCTATTACGCGCCAGCTAACGCGGGCTACGGCATCTCGGTCACGCATCAGGCAAATACGCTAGCCGTTGCGTGGTATAGCTACGATGCTGCCGGGCGTCCGACATGGTTCACGGCTGCAGCGGTGCTGGACACAGATGCGGTTTATCGCGGTGATTTCTTTCGCACCACGGGAACCCCACTAGCACAGATTGCCAATATGTCACCCACTCAAACCACCGTGACAGCCGGCCGTGTAGAACTCCGTTTCGACGCCAGTGGCAATCTGAGCTTCGGCTTTCAGGTCGCAGGCGAGGCGGGCCAGCAGCGCCAGCTTGAAGTTCTACGGCTAGCCAGCACGCCGTTGTCGTGCCGATTCACCGCGGCCTCGCGCGCGACCGCGACGAATTTCTCGGATTTGTGGTGGAATCCGATCGAGAGCGGCTGGGGTTTGACCCTGCTGCACCAGGGATCGCAGATTTTCCTGGCGTGGTACACCTACGCCAACGATCAGCAGCCGCAGTGGCTGACCTCTGTGCTCGTGCGTCAGCCAAACGGCCAGTTCCGCGGCGCACTCAATCGCGCGCTCACAGGCACGCCCTTTTCGACGCCACCGGTCGGCGCTGTCACCAGCTTTCCGCTGCCGGAGGTCGGCAGCGTGAGTTTGAATTTTAGCGACGGTCAAACCGGCGTATTTGAATACAACGTCGACGGCGTCACGCAGACCAAGCCGATTCAACGCTTTGTGTTCGGCGCGCGCGTACAAGTGTGCGAGGGTTGAGCGTGCGGCTAAGTTGCAATGGGCAATCAATAAATTTACACCTAAGTGTTTGATTATTAATTAATACCTGCGCGATGTGGCCCTCGGAAAAATCGCTAGTTGTTGTTTTTACGGCGCGCAGCGGCGCGGCGATCCAGCGGCTTGCTCGCGGCTGGCAAGGGTGCGAGAGAGCACCCTCACCCCCAGCCCCTCTCCCAAAAAGGCGTGGGAGAGGGGAGCAAAGCGCTCTCCCAAAAGTGCGCGCGACACTGCATCGCGGTCCATGGAAAACGGACCGTCGCTGGACGCGATGCAACCGGCGGACCGTGAGCAATTTCTTAACAGCGCGGATTGGAGCCGCTGTGTGCGTTCGCTAGCGCACGGACAACGATCGACGCAAGGCTTGAGCCTAATGCATCCGCGGTCCGCTAACTCTCGTTGGAATCCGCTGCCACTTGCGAGGAGCTTCCATGATCAAGTTCAGTGTGCTTGCGCTAGCACTTTTATCCGCCGCTTCAGTCGGCGCGCAAACGCCGGTCAATGCGCCGATTCGCCCAACCACCGCAACGCCGTCGACGCAATCGAATCCGACAAGCTCAGCCAATTCGGCCACGACCAATACGGTCGCCCCAACGCCGGCAATTACCAGCACGCTGACCACGCCATCGCGTCCAGACGCGGTCTCCGCGCCGAACTCCAGTACCAGCAATGCCAGTCCAGCCGATTCCAACGGCGTCGTGCCGCCCGCGACCACGCTGATTCAGACTGCGCCCGCTGCAACCAGCAACAATCAGCAGGTGGTGTCTCAAGGCGTGCAGACCTATGCCGCGGATGGCCAGGGTGTGGCAAATCTCAATTCCATGGACGCTAACGGTGACAGCATGCTTTCCAAGCAAGAATATCTGTCGCACTACGAGCGCCAGTTTTCCGGCATGAAAAAGAACATTGTGGGCTTGGTGGATCTGCGCCGTGTGGCCGAGAACGGCCAGCAGTAATCGTGGCGCTTTAGGCGCGCCAGCCGGCTCGAATTCCAGCGGCGCGTTCGGCGAATTTGCGCTTAATGCCGGGCATTCGATTGACCAAATTGAGCCCGAGTGCACGGGCGCCAATCAGCGGACCGTCGGTGACGGAATAGAGCCGGTTCAGCGCATCAAAGGCGCGGGCAGCGAGCGTGGCTTCGCTACGACGTTCGCGCGCCCATCGGGCCAAATCACCGGTTGATAGAACTGGCCGATGGCTCGCTCGCGCACGCTCTACGCTTGCGATCAGCGCAGTGACATCCTCAAATCCAATATTGACGCCCTGCCCCGCCAGCGGGTGAACCACATGTGCCGCATCGCCGATCAGTAGCACTTTGCCCTCGGCAAATCGTTGCGCAATTTGCAGGCGCAGCGGAAACAGCGCTCGGCTGGATGACAATCGCGTGCGCCCGAATCGGTCGGCACTGGCGCGCCGCAATTGCGACTCGAAATCCGCTTCCGAAGCGGTCAACAGTGCTTGCGCACGCTCCTCGGGCAAGGTCCAGACGATGGACGCACGGCCATCTGCCAGCGGCAAAAAAGCCAGCGGGCCGGATGGCAAAAATCGCTGCCAGGCAATGCTGTCGTGCGCGCGCTCCAAATCGACGTGCGCGACAAGTCCATTCTGGGGATAGGCGTAGCCATCCACGCCAATCAATAAGTCATTGCGTACTTTGGAACTGATCCCATCGGCCCCAATCAGCAAGGCCGCGTCGAGCACGCCGCCACTGGCCAAGGTCACGCGCACGCCATCGGCCTGTGTCTCAAAGCTTTCCAGGTGATCGGGTGCCAGCAGCCTGATGTTGGGCTCGGCAGCCAAGACCTGCCAAAGCGCACCGGCGACGGCCCGGTTCTCCACGATATAGCCGAGGTGGGGCCAGGCGTATTCCGCCGCATCAAATTCCAGGGCCGCCCCGCCCAGAGCATCGACCACCTGCATGCGCGCATAGGGTGCGATGCGCTGCGGATCTAGGCGCTGCCACACGCCCAGATCGGTCAGTAAAGCTTTGGAATGCGGTGCGATGGCGACCACGCGCAAATCGAACTCAGCGCCAGCGGCTGGCGAAGTGGCAGGCTTATCCTCGATGACCGCGCAGCGCAGATCGGCACGCGCCAATGCAAGCGCCGCAGCCGCACCGACCATGCCCGCGCCCACAACAATCACATCCAGACGTTCGCGCGATACGCGTTTCATCACTGCAGCCCTCGGGCTGCGGCGGAGGCAGTGCCGCGTAAACCGATTCCAACCAGCATCAGATGTTCCTTCAATGGCGATACTCGATCAGCGAGCACGATCGCGGCCGAACGCAGCCAGCTTGCGGCACCCGAGCGTTGGGTGCTAGTCAGCGCCAATGCGTGGCTCAGATCGGCGGTGATTTTGCGATCCGGCGCGCGCAGCTCAGCATAGGCCGCAAGAGCCGCCGGCTCCCCCAAATCGGTTTGCGAGCGCCAACTGGCGCGCAGATTTTCGGCCAGCGCAGCCGCATCGCGTAGCCCTAAATTGAAGCCTTGCGCGCCGACCGGATGCATCGTCTGCGCGGCATTGCCAATCAGTACTTGGCGCTCAGCGGTCAATCTATCGGCGTAAACCCGCCGCAAGGGATAACTCATGCGCACGCCGGCTTGCTGCAAACGTCCCAGCCGATAGCCAAAGGCACGCTGCAGGGCGGCCAAATACTCGCGCGTTGGCAAGCTCGACAGCGCCGCGGCATCCTGGCTGCTGGCAATCCAAATCGAGCCGCAACGCCCACCGGGCTGCGGCAACATGGCCACCGGACCGCTGCGCGCGAAGCGCTCATAGGCAATTCCGGCGTGATCGCGCTCCGCCTCGACGACGCAACAAATCGCATGTGCGCGGTAGTCGTAGCGGTCGACTTGGATGCCGGCGCCATCGCGCAAGGCCGAATCGGTGCCATCGGCAATCACCAATAGGCGGGCGTCGATACTTAATCGTTGCTGCTGCGCGTCGACGATCACCGCTGTCACGCCAGCCGAATCGGTTTGTACCGAATCAACATAAGCGCTGGCCTGCCAGTGGATGTCGCTGCGCGCAGATGTTGCCGTTCGTAGCGCACCCAGCAATCGTTGCGCGGGCGCAACCAAGCCGAATCGCGGCATGCCGATATCCGCAGCCAACCAACGCGCGCAACCGAAATCGCCCGCGCTAGACACATGAATCCCACGGATCACCTCCGCCGCTGACGCCAGCTTTTGCAGCGCGCCCACCGATTCCAGCGTGCGACACGTGATTTCCGATAGCGCCAGATGGCGCTCGTCTGAACCCGCGGGCGCCAGCTCCGCCGGCATGCGATCGACCACGCGTACGCGTATGCCGGAACCGCTCAGCAGCAATGCCAGGCTCAAGCCGACCAAGCCGCCGCCAGCAATCAAAACATCGGTTTGCGTGTCGATGGTGCGCGCCCGTTAAGATATTGCTCGCAATCATAGGAGACTGATCGGCAGAGGAAGTGAGGTTGGGATAAGTGACCGCCGCCTGTACATACCCATCGTGGCGGGCTGCCGCGCTATGCTTGGGACTTAAGCGCCTTGTGCGGCTATTTCGGAGACTTACATGCAATCTGACACCGCAGGGCGCCACTATCCGCATATCGCATTGATCGGCGGGCTAATTTTCCTGGCCGCTTTGTCGCGTTTGATTCCGCATCCGCCCAATTTTACGCCGGTAGAAGCGATTGGATTGTTCGCTGGCGCCTACTTGGCCGACCGCCGCATGGCACTGCTGGTGCCTTTGCTGGCGATGGCGATTTCCGACGCGATTTTGGGCTTCCACAGTGGAATGGCCGTGATCTACGCGTTAATTGCATTCACGGTGTGGCTGGGTTTGCGCATGGGTCCACACCCGAGCGCGCTCAAAGTCGCGGGCTTCGGCAGCCTGTCGGCCGTTATCTTTTTCGTGGTCAGCAACTTCGCCGTGTGGGCGAGCGGCGGCGGCGTTTATTACACGCACGATCTAGCCGGGCTCACGGCTTGCTATGTGGCCGCCATTCCCTTCTTCGCCAATTCGCTGGCCGGCCTCGCGCTGTATTCGCTTATGCTATTTGGCGGCGTTGAATTGCTCGCACGTCGGCCGCAACTTGCGGCCTGAATCGCAGCATTAGGCGCGTACCTTGGGTGCGCATCGCTTTCAGGCTGAATACGGATCGGGCGTCGCATGGGTAATCGTCTCTCCAAGATTTACACCCGCACCGGTGACGATGGCAGCACCGGCCTCGGCGACGGCTCGCGTGTGCCCAAAGACAGCCTGCGTGTTGGCGCGTATGGCACCGTCGACGAGGCCAATAGCTGCATCGGCGTGGTCTTGTGCGTTGACAACATCCCAGACGATGTCCGCATCTGTCTGACGCGCGTGCAACATCAGTTGTTCGATCTCGGCGGCGAGTTGTGTATTCCGGGGATGGAATTGATCCAAGACGGCGATATCGACGGCCTGGAACGCGATCTGGACGGCTTCAATGATCCGCTGCCCGCACTCAAGGATTTCATCCTGCCGGGCGGCGGTGCAGCAGCCGCGCATTGCCATGTGGCGCGCACCGTCACGCGGCGTGCCGAGCGCGAGACCATCGCCCTCGCCCGCGTGGAGAGTGTGCGTCCGCAAGTGATTCGCTATCTCAATCGGCTCTCCGATCTGTTGTTCGTGATCTCACGCGTGCTCGCGCGCCACAGCGGCCAGGGCGAGGTGATCTGGGATCGCAAGCAGCGTGGCTGACGCCGCCGCACGATGCTGATCTTCTTTCACGAAGCCTGTCTGAGCCACGAGCCAGGACAAGGCCACCCGGAGCACCCCGGCCGACTCAGCGCGGTACTCGACGCTTTAAGCGCACGTTTCGAATCGCAATTGCGATGGCATGAGGCCCCGCAGGCAACAGTCGCGCAGATTGCGCGCGCGCATTCGGCGCAACTGATCACTCAGCTTCGCCAAACCGCGCCGCAGGAAGGCTTTCGGCGACTGGATGCCGACACCGTGATGTCACCGGGCTCTTGGAATGCGGCCTTGCGTGCCGCAGGCGCCGTTTGCGCGGCCATCGATGCAGTCATCGCCGGTGCGGACAGACGTGCCTTCTGCCCGGTTCGACCGCCCGGCCACCACAGCACTCGCGATGTGGCCATGGGTTTCTGTTTATTCAACAACATCGCCATTGGCGCCTGCCACGCCCTTGCGCAGCACGCCGTCGAACGCGTCACCATCGTCGATTTCGACGTGCACCACGGCAACGGCACGCAAGACATTTTCGACGCAGACCCACGCGTGCAATACGTCTCCAGCCACCAGTCACCACTCTATCCCGGCACCGGCCGCTCCAGCGAACGCGGCGTCGGCAACATCGAAAACGGCGAACTGCCCCCCGGCAGCGGCGCGCGCCTGTTTCGCCAACTCTGGCGCGAAACACTATTGCCACGCATCGACAACTTCGCGCCGCAGCTCATCCTGATTTCCGCCGGCTTCGACGCGCACCATCTAGACCCCCTCGCCGACATTAACCTTGGCGCCGAAGACTTCGCCTGGATCACACGCGAACTCGTCGACTTAGCCCACAAACACGCTCAAGGCCGCATCGTCTCCGCCCTGGAAGGCGGCTATTCCCTCGCCGCCTTACGAGAATCCAGCGTCGCGCATGTGCAGGCGCTGATGGATGTGCGCTAGCTAGCTGAGAGCGCAACGCCTCCCCGTTTTAGGGCTTATTGACCGCGCGGGCGTGTGCCGATCTTCCGGCAAACATCCGAGCGTTGGCCATGTCGACCGCACGCCGGTCTACTTACGCGCTGCAAAGCGGACTCTCACCGTAGCTTATGTCGACCCGCTGTACACGTGTCTTGCTATGGACGCAAAATCAATGCCCTAAGAATGTGCTCATGCAGGTAAAGCGCGCCAAATCGCCCCCCTCTTACACTAGCCGACGCCGTAAAACACTGGCGGCCAAGGCGTACTCAGTCCGCCATTTCGACCGCAAGCCGCGCGTGTCGGCCAACGCTAAGCACGTTGGACCACGCGCGATCAGTGCCCACAACAACCGTCAGCGCCCGCACCTCATGTACAATCCGCGCCCGCAGGAGGGATGGCGGAGCGGTCGATCGCACCGGTCTTGAAAACCGGCAGCCATGCAAATGGCTCGTGGGTTCGAATCCCACTCCCTCCGCCAGATCGATCAACGGCGTGGTCACTAAGCATCCTCCAACCCCGCCTCGCGATCGGCCGCTTTTAGGCTCATCGCCGAGCGGTCGCGCGTCAGCTCGACAATGGCATTGCTGATCGCCTCCGACGACAGGTTCGCGTTGAGTTCGCGCAGCGCCATTCGCTAGCGGCTGGGCACCGCCTCTTCGCGCCGCGTCTCGCGCTCCCAGGTTCCGCTGTAACCAAAACGCTCATATTGCGGCCACAGCGCCTGCCCAGCGAACGCGGTAAACACGCCGATTGCGGGCTGTTTTACGAGTTGGTTTTCGCCGTATGCGTGGGTGCTGTCACCTTTGCCACGGGTTGATCACGAGCAAACCGGCGGCTGCGAACGGCGCAGCGTCGCGGGTGGCGACAGCGAAGCCGTGGGTCGCGGCTGTAGCGGCGATGTAGGCATCGGCGCCAGTGATAACCCGCCCGACCTTGCGCGCCGTGGAAACACGTTCCGCAAACGCCTGACTGCAGGCAAGATCAAATGCGAGCACACGGTCCGCGAACAGCGGCAACAGCCGCAGCTCCAGATCCTCGTGCAAAGCGGCTTTCCGCTTGCCGTCTGGCAACTGGGCGACGCCCACGCGCAGCTCTGCGACCGTGACGGCGCTGAGATACAACGTGCCCAGGAGCTGCGCGTTGATCCATGCGACGACAGTGGCTGCCGGCGCGGGCGCAGCGGCTCGAACACCACATTGGTATCAAGCAAGATCACTCGAAGCTGATCGGCTCAGCGGGCGTGCGATCGCGCACGGCGTCGAAGACGGCGACGTCCTCATCCGTCAGCTCGGCTCGGCGCCCCATCTCAAACAGCAGTGTGCCGAGCTGCACCCGCTCCGGTGGCTTGACCACGCTTTCCAGGATCGCCCGCACTTCGGCTTCCGTACTGCGTCCGTGTTGCGCGGCACGCACCTTCAAGGCCCGATGCACCTCGTCTGGAAGGTTGCGCACTGTCAGGACGGCCATGCTGTCACCTCGATGCAACTGCGCACAATGACAGCGAATGTATGCTCATGCTGTCGGCCTTGTAAGATTCAGACGCCGTGCTGCGCTAACTTTTTCTCGGCGCACTTGCTCGCGCCTTCGGGCGCTTCCCACTCAATTAGTAATGTTGCCTTGCTGCACTTGGGAATGCTGTAGACGAAGCACGCGCCGCCACTGCTTTTGTACGATAACAAGGCAGTAAATCAGCCTCAGCTCCCAGTAAAGATTCTTGCTACAAGCTGCTAGTAGACGCATCCGCACACAGAAGCATTGGCTTTGCGTGCGTGCATCACCTCCCCATAGCCGCCTCCAATAGCGGCTTTGCCCAATCCGGCGTGGTGGCCAGCCCGTCGACGTCCAACGGCCATTCCAGCTTTCGAGCGACGAGTCTGCCGACAAGTACCGGATCTGGGCACGATTCGCCCAAGGCTGCGTTGACGCTGTTGTCGTAGATCATCACTTTCGCCAAGTGCGGCATCAACGCGATCAGATTCATGCGCGATGACTGATAGCGCTCGCGAATCTTGGCGTTTTCAATGGGGTGGCCGCCGGCTGCGACGCGCTGGCTGACGCGTTCGGTGTGTTGTTCAGGCGATGATAATCCGCAGAACCAGACCACAATATCGTGCGTTTTGCTGGCTTCGCTAAGTTTGGCCGCTACGCTGTTTCCGCCAAGGGTGGTTTCGAATGCGTAGGACTGGTGATCGGTGATGGCGGCTTGCAGGCGGCGCATGCCCTCTTTCCAAGCTTCGCCGTTGGCAGTCGTTTGGTCTTTGGCGGTTTTTTGCATCAGCTCGCGTGCGAAGGAATCTGGGTTGAACCAGTTCAGGCCCGCTCGAACCAATTGTTGGCCACCGATCGAGCTTTTCCCAGCGCCATTGACGCCCGCAAGCACGTAGATGACCGGGCGAGCCACACTCAGTAACTCGCGCCAGCCTTCACCGCCCCATCGAGCTTGGTCGGCTGATTGATCAGCGACCGCAAACGATCAGCGGCATCGGGCGCGCGTAGTGACGCGAGACGTTCGTCGAAACTTACGCGCAGCGCGCCCAATGCGGACTCGTGCGCAGACTCACCGAGCGCCGATGCCCTGACCAGAGCGGTGTACTCTTTGATGCTAAGAATTACCGCCTCCGGTTCCCGGTGATTGGTCACCAGCACCCTGCCCGCACGCTCCACCCCTTTCATCACGCCACGCCAGCCCAAACGCTTCAGATCGGATGCCGGCGTCTCGGTGATGTTTTCCAGCGGATTCAAATTTGCAGTAGCGACCATGCGGCTGATCTCCCGTGACAATGGTCAAATATACCCTTATTGGCTATTTTTAGAAATTGGCGCCGGCAACGCGTCGAAAGCGCTTGGAGGGATACGGCCATTCCTTTGTCGGATCGGCGATGAAGCCCTCAGCAAAAAAAGGTCCAGATCCCGTCATCTGGTGGCCGCGGCCGTGTGCGGTCGCGTCGATCAGGGGCCAGCGAGATCTGCGCGTTCGCACATTCACACGCCCCACGCAGGCAGCGTGCGCAAACGCACCGCAAGCGTCGATGCTGATGAGGCAATCTGTGCGCCAGAGTAGCGCAGCGTATTCGCTAAAGGACATCCATGTTGGATAGGCTGAATTTCTTTTTGAACCGCCTGCGCGAGCGGCTGTGGATCAGGCCGTTGGTTATGGCGCTGGTATCTGTCGGGCTGGTCTTCGTTGCCGAGATGGCCGACGACACCGGTCTGAAGGACCTGGTGCCCAAGGTGAGCCGGGATTCAGTGATTCAACTGCTGCAAATCCTGGCGTCGAGCATGCTCGTGATAGCGACGTTCTCGGTGGCGTCGATGGTGGCGGCGTACTCGTCAGCCGCGACCACCGCCACGCCGCGTTCCTTTGTGCTGGTGATTGCCGATAATGCATCTCAGAACGCCCTGTCCTGGTTCATCGGAGCCTTCATCTTCAGCGTGATTGCGTTGATCGCAGTGGAGAACAGCTATTACGCGAAAGCCGGCACGTTTGTGCTGTTTGCGGTCACGATGATGTACTTTCTGATCGTCGTCCTGACCTTTTTGCGCTGGGTGGATCGGATTGCGCGGTTGGGGCGCATGGGCAATACGCTGAGCATGGTCGAGAAGGCGGCGAACGGCGCCCTGCAGCGCCGTCGTCTGGCACCGGCCTTGGGTGCCGCGATATTGCGGCAAGCAGCGAACACCGGAACGGTAGTTCGCGGCCAGAAAATCGGCTATCTGCAACGTGTAGACGTACACGCTTTGCAGGATTTTGCGACACGTTGCAACGTGCGCATTGCTGTCGACGTGTTGCCTGGCACTTTCGTCGATTCGCGGAGCGTGTTGGCTCGGGTGACAGCAGACGCTGGCGCGGACGCGTCACTGGATCTGGATTGGGTTGTCGACGCGTTCGTGATCGACAGCAACCGCACCTTTGACGACGACCCGCGCTTTGGCCTGATCGTCTTGTCCGAGATCGCCAGTCGGGCGCTGTCTCCAGCAATAAATGATCCGGGCACCGCCATTGATGTGATTGGGCGCTTGGTTCGGCTGCTGTCCTGCGCCACCAAACCCTTAGCCGAAGACGACGACCTCGACGTGCAATGTGATCGGGTGGAAGCGCCGACAATCGCCATTGCCGATCTGTTCGACGATGCCTTCCATGCAATCGCGCGTGATGGCGCGAGCATGGTGGAAGTCATGTTGCGCCTACAGAAAGCCTTGGCGATGCTGGCCGCATGCGCGGGTCCAGACATGCGGGAGGCAGCCGCCAATCATTCGCGGTGGGCGCTGGCGCGTGCGCAAGACGCGCTCACATTGCCCGAGGATCTGGCCCGGGTCCGGGCTGCAGCGCTGTTTGCGGTCGAGGGTTGATCACAACATAACCGGGTGTTGGGCAGCGCGACTATCGCTCTGCTGGGCGCGCGTCAATGGCTCTGCTGCGGGCTGCATCTGGGCCGTTTTTCCGACACCGCGCACAGTTTCCGCTTCCGATAGGCCTTGCCCGGCCCTATTTCCGACCAACTTGCGTAACCCCGGATACACCCCCTGCGGAGTTCGGCGATGAAACCCATTGTGACCACCCTTGCACTGTTGCTGGCCAGTCCCGCTTTAGTGGCGGCTACTTACCAGCCCACGCGATTTGACGATCCGACGCCATCTGGTTGCCTGCCGCTTGACTGTTCGCTGCGTGAAGCCGTGATCGCCGCTAATAGCAATCCCGGCGCAGATAGGATTGTGATGAAATCAGGAACATTCACGCTAACGCTACCGGCGTCGACGCCCTTCGCCGCTTTGAACGGCGGCCCGCTCAAGATCACTGAGTCAGTCGACATTATCGGTGCTGGCAGCGCCCTGACTCGCGTGATGTGGTCATCCTCGGTGACGGCTGCGAACCCCGTCTACGCCTACGATAGCTTCCAGAACGCCCCGATCAATCTCGGCCTGCACCAGCACTCAGTTTCCGGCGGACGCAATAGCTGCATCAGATTTCTCGGCAATTCCAGTATTCCGCGCAGCCATCTCACGCTGAACTCGACAACGGTAGAGAAATGTTCTTTTACCAATGGCTCCGGCGGCGCGATCCATATGAGCAACGCTAACCTCACATTAGACAGGGCCGTCCTGCGTGACAACAGTGCGACCTTTGGTGGCGCGCTGGCGCTTCGTAGCATTGTCGACGTCGACAGCCGCGCGAGCGAAATCAGCGGGAATCGAGCCACCAGCGACGGCGGCGCCGTACATCTTTACGGATTCGACGCAACAACGTCCGTGGTTTGGGTGGACAGTGATGGCACGCAGATTACCGGCAATCGGTCCGATGGCAATGGCGGCGCCATCTTCCTATCTGGGAACGTCACGCTCGCCTTGTCCTCGCTACCCTCTAGCAGGCAGATGACCTTGTCTAGAAACGTCGCCACCGGGAACGGTGGCGCGATCGGCTCCAGTTCGCCTATCGGTGCGCCGGGGCGCAGTTTGATTAACCGCGTGAGACTCGTTAGTAACACCGCGGCCAGCGGTGGCGGCGTTTACGCGGCGGCACCGCTGTCTTTTAGCGATAGCGAGATCAGCAGCAATACTGCGACCAGCGGCGACGGCGGCGGCGTGGCTTTCGTTGCCTCCTATCTAACCGCCCCACGGCAATTGGAACGAGTCAGTCTGCACAACAACAGTGCGTTACTGGGCGGCGGTGGCGCGCTCGCCACCCAGTGCGTCGACGTGGAAGCCAACAATCTCTCCATCGACGGCAACTTGGCCGCGGCCAACCGTGGCCAGGGCATCGAAGCGCTGGGGCGCACTACGCTGCGCCATATCAGCATGCTGGGGACTGCCGGCATTTCACCGGCGATCGCTAAGCGTTCGAGTTCTAGCTGCGCAGCTTTGCCATTGCGAATTTCCAACAGTGTGCTCGTCGGCGCCTGCGCCAGCATGGTCGCCGGCGAGATTGTCAGTGCGGGTGGCAACCAACTGGGTGCAAGTGCCAGCACCTGTCCGATGCTGTCGGGCTTGGACCAGCAGCAAGCGACCGATACCGCGTTCTCGCTGGTTTGGGCCAGCTACGGTGGTCCGTTCAGGCTGCTGGGATGGGCGCCGGGCGCTCCGGCACCGCAACGCAATTTTGGCTTAGGCATCGAGTGCACCAGCACAGATGCGCGCGGTTTCCCGCGTGCCGACGGCCTATGTGATTCGGGTGCGTTCGAGCAACAGCCGTAAGCTCGTGTCAGGGCCGCGGCGACTGATTATCGTCGCCGCGGCGCATGGCAGCGGTTACCTTGCTCTAGCAGCCTGTCGGACTTAAAGGAAATCGGCTGCAAATCCGCCTGGACGATCCATATTCCGCCGCTTTCTCGGGCAATAGAAGAGCTATTACCCTTCAAAATCGACGAAATCTGGCTTCGCCCAGTCAGATTTTCGCTTCGATTCTTCAAGTCCGACAGGCTGCTAGGTCATACGTCTTCGATTGCCAACCGGTGAGCGGAGAGAAACGCATCGATGGAAGCGGCTCCAATATTGACACTGCGGCGTCCGCGGCCCATGCACAATCGATGCGGTTCGTGCCTCTGCGCATCCTACGCGGGCTGCGGTACGTCAAACGACGCTTCGTGCAGCAAACGTGCGGACGGAAGATCGCGGGTTTCGGCTTCTCGAAAACAGTTCTTGAAACAGTATTCGCGATTACCTACTGCGGTCATGCGTTTTGACAAGGAATGGGTCATGGGTCAACTCAATCGCATCACGCAGCAACCCGGGGTGATGGGCGGCAAGGCGTGTATCCGCGGCCTGCGCGTTACCGTTGGCATGGTGGTCGGTCAGATTGGCGCGGGGCACAGCATTGATGCAGTTCTCGCGGACTATCCTTACTTGGAGCGTGAGGACATATTGCAGGCGCTGCGCTATGCCGCGTGGCTTGCGGATGAACGCGAGGTGGTGCTGGCCTGCGCATGAGGCTACTCGTCGACATGAACTTGTCACCGCGTTGGGTGGCCACATAGATCGATGCGGGCTTTGACGCTGCCCATTGGCTTACGCTCGGCCCGCACAATGCGCCAGACATTGAAATCATGGCCTACGCCAAATCCAATGACCTTGTAGTGCTCACCAACGATCTGGATTTCAGCGCCATCCTCGCCGCCGCGCACGGAGAGAAGCCGAGTGTGGTACAGATCCGCGCCGAGGATTTAAGTCCGGACGTGATCGGCGCTCAGGTCATCATCGCGCTGCGCCAAATGACCGCCGAGCTCTCCGACGGATCTTTACTCACCATTGATTCCAACCGTACTCGCTTGCGCGTGCTGCCCTTGCGGCGACCGCAATGAGCCCAGACGATTGTCGAACGCGGACATAACCTCAATCCAAAGCGCCGATGCCGACCATCAGTATGCACAGGACGTATCGCTGATGACCTTCAACACATGTAGGCGACGCTAGTGACGACGGCGTACCAACCGGCACATCGATCGCCGGTTTCCCGTCGCGGGTGGACTTCCCAAAGGCGCAGCCCCGCGCCGCTTCCGCACTACGCGGGCCGCATCAACACGAATACCTGCAGATAACGCCGGGCGCCTGCTACAACCGTACCTTGCACACGGCACGCACGCGCCGCCGGACACGCGAAGAAGCGCGAGGTGCCGGTATCCGCCAGCGCCGCGAGTGGTACGCCGTCGACTGAGATTGCTGCCTCGGGCGCGGCAAAACCGTTGAGCAGGCTGGTGAACACCAGAAACTCGTCGGCGTGAAGCAAGGTGTCAATCTCGATCGGCTGCACGCTAAGTTCCGCCGCCGCATACGGCGGATAGCGAGTGTTGTATTCAAGAACGTGCCCGCTTACCGGCGCGATGACACGTTCCACCTCGACCAGCATAAGATTGCTCCATGCAACACCCGCGAGGCCAAGTTCGCGCGCGACCCCTAGCGGCACACCTGCGGTATTCCGCGCCTTCGGTGCTGGCCCGAGTGAAGGCCAGCGTTCGGGCGGACAGTGCTCCAGTTTGAGTGTTGTCCCTTGGGATGCCTCGGCGAGTACGGCCAATTCGCCAAAGAGGGCCAGACGCGGCATCGCTGTGCAGACCATCGATCCCAACGCGTCGACCGCTCGCGGCGGAAGGTGCGGGGCATTGACCCCGGCGAGTTTGGGCGCGCGAGTCACGTCCGCCACGCGTGCGCTGGCCTGCCGCTCGAAACCTGCGCTAGCTCGTTGCGCCCGCGAATGCGCGAACGCAAATGCGGCCGCCACACTAGCGATGAGAAGTAAGCCGAACACAGTCAGGCGTGATCCGCGCGCAGGCAGGCGTTTGAGTAAGGCTACAAATCCGAATGCCCAGATCGCATAGCTAAGCGGCTGCACCGAATAGAGCATCCACGCGGGCGTGGTTGGACGCGAAATCGCAAGCGCGCCGCACCAGGCGATCAGTGCCAGCAACGCGACAGCAAGGGGCGCGCGGTACTCGCGCGCGGTGCCCAGCAGCCCAATCCCCGCGAACGCGAGCAGACCCATGTAAGCAATCCCTAAGACTCTCGAAAGCATCGGCGAGTCCATTGCAATCTGCTGCAGCATGGAACCCTGCGCGTCGATCATCAGCGCGTAGATCACACCCGGCCAGCGCATGAGCCAGCCCGGTTCCGGCAATCGTGCCAGGAAGGAACCACCGGCGCTGGTTGCTGCGCTCGCGTCATGCAGGACACTTGGCACGCTCGCGAGCACGAGCATGAGCGCGCCAATCGCGTAAGCGCCAACCTGCCCGCGCGTCGGCCATGTCCTGCGCAGGCACGGCAACAGCAGCAGCGGCGTAATCACCAGATTGGTCGGATGCACGGCGATCGCGAGCACAAAGGCGGCGAACATCAGCACGATGCGAAAATCCGTGGCTTGCGCGCGAGCGCGCAGAGCGGCGAGTGCACACAGTAGCCCGCTGGCCTGCACCAGACTCGTATGCGAGACCACCACGGGCTCCAGGTAGGACCAGCCAGGCCAGCACATCCAGACCGCAAAACAGCACGCAAACGGCGGCGCGGCGATCCGCGATCCGACGCGCCACGCGAGTAGCAGCTTGGTCATCGACAGCGCGCCGATCGCGATGTGCACCGCCGTGATCGAAGGCATGACCCCAAACAGCAGCGCGACGACGTAGTACCAGATCGGATTCGACACAAAGGTGCCGTAAAGCGAGGGACCCGCTACAGGAAGTACGCCATCGACCAATACGTGACTGGCCGCAACCATGAGGTACGCCGAGTCCGCGACCAAGCTACTTTCGCGATAGGAAAGCGCGGTCACCACCCCTGCCATCGCGAGCCCGGCAACGCCGGCCCAGCGCACGCTGCGTTCGACTTGCTCCTGCGGTCTGCTCAAGTCGCGCGGTCCAGTGGCCTCTCTGGCACCACGCAATCCAGGTTCGAGCCGAAATGTGCGCGCGATCGCGTCGACACAGACCGGGTAAGTGTGCGTTGGACGAACTCCGGCGCGTTTCGAATTTGGTTCATCACGGCCATCTATGTCACCTCGTTGCGTGTTCAACAGATGTTAGCGTGTCGAAAAATGGTGAGCGCGTGAGCCTATGTCGATGCTAAAAACTACATCGCCCCGCGCACCATAACCCCCTTGCCAAGCCGTTTGCCCGCATACATCGCCGCATCGGCCGCCTTCAGCAGAGCGGCTATCTGGGTGCCGTCCTGCGGCACCAGCACGTAACCGATGGTCACGCCGATTTGGCAATCTTGCTCACCCTGCTTGAACGGCGTTTGCAACACCGCAAGCAACTCGTTGCCGATCTCAGCGGCCCTTGCCTCGCTGGTCACTTCGGTGGCCACGATGACGAATTCGTCGCCGCCAACGCGCGCCACGATATCCTGCGTTCGCACGGCAGCGGTCAGACGGCGGCCGATGGCGATCAGCAAGTCGTCGCCGATATCATGCCCGTACTGGTCGTTAACCGGCTTGAAGCCATCGAGGTCGAGCATGTAGATCACCAACAGCCGCTCCGGGGTCGCATGCGGCACCATGGTGGCAAGCGCCTCATTCAACCCGCGCCGATTCTTAAGCGCGGTCAACGAATCGGTGTTGGCGAGCGACTTCATCATGTCGCGCTCATGTCTGGCAAGTTGCGCCACGCGGTGCTCGGCCGCGGTGCGCAGGGTGACAATGCGCATGAACAACAACATGTCGAATGTTGCGCCGAACTGCAGCGCATGCAAGGTCCAGAAACTGACGCCGATATGGCCGTTAATGGTCAGCGAGAGGACCACCCCGGTCAGAAAATAGCCGGCCCATGCCAGGATGAAATAGGTACCGACGATGTCTCCGCGGCGTACCCGAGCGATCGCACCCTGCATACCGATCAGCGCGGGCATCAGCCCGAACACGGCGGAGACCACGCCCAGCCAGCGGTTATTCATCAAATCCAGCGCGAACAGAAGCGCAAACAACACGAGGACACCCGCAAGTGCCTTCAGGGCCAGCCGCGCCCACGGATGCAGATCGTCCGTCAGCACCGCCTCCACAAACAGGGCCAGTGTGGCGGAGACCATCAGCAACGAAAGCCCCGCCATATGCACTTCAACCCATGGCCGATCGGTCCACAGGTAGATGGCACCCAGACCGAACAGATGCATGTTGAACAGCAGGTGGCAGACGATGACAGCCGCGTATTTTCCGTAAACCGCGTCTTTGAGATTGATCCACTGTTGCACGCTGAAGACCAGCAGGCACAAGCCGATGGCGATCAGGATGCCCTGCAACAGGAACTCGTGATTGGCGCGCGAGTGGAACGCGGCCGGTTTCAGAAATTTCACCGGCACAATCACTGAGCTGCGGGTATCGACGTGGAACAGGATGTCCACCGTCTGACCCGGCTGAAGATCAAGCATCACGGCCGGCGTGCGCGAACCCAGCGGGCGATCACGGAACGGCAGCAGGCTGCCCATCGTTGCGACGTGCTCGGCGCGGCCTTCGCGAGCAATGAAGACCTCAGTGCGGTTCAGCAATGCATAGTCGATTTCCATCACCCAGCGACCGTCCGAATGGATCGGGACCGCAATCGGCACGTGAAACCACAACGCATCATTGCGAAAACCCATTCCCGCATGCGGCGAGGCCGGCGGCTTAAATTCCGCCAGACGTTGAAGCGCATCGGCTGCGTCTATGGTCCGATCAGGGTCAGACAACACCTGCACATGCGGCCATGCTTCGTGAATGTGCGTCGCATCGTCGAGCAGCAGCGGTGACGCGGCAGCCGCCACCGCGCTGAGCGCCCACAAAAGACACAAAAGCCCCATACGCCACGCCCGGATGCACAGCGTCATTGGCAGCAAATCGATGGCGCGGTGCGTAGCAGCATGTGGACTTCAGTCCCTGTCGTTGCCGGTCAATTTTGAGCCAGATTGTACCGGCCACATCGCGCAAACCGGCGGCGAACGGCGTATTTCAGCCTTAGCACTTGAAAAGAATCGGCTGCGAGCTTGACCGTGATCGGCACGCTTGTGGGTGGGCGACGTTGGGCCAGCTTCAGTGGTTCGTGACTCAAGGCAGTCGATTTATGAAAGCAGCCGTTAAGCAGACGTGCGTCTTGGGCCTTTAAGTCTTTACGCGTTTTTTTTCTTGGTTCCTTTAGCATTCTCTGACATTTGCACGCAGCCGACAACCGCGCATAAGCTATTGATGGGGCAGATTAAACAAGATGGTGCTTCGCCGATGACCTTCGAAAAATCTCAGACGATCGCGGTGATCGGTGCCGGCATGGCTGGAGCCACATGCGCACGAGCGCTTCAGTTGGCCGGGCACTCGGTGCATGTGTTCGACAAATCTCGCGGGCCGGGCGGTCGCCTTGCTACGCGCCGCGTCGAATGGATCGACCGACAAGGGCTGAGCAACACAACACGCTTCGATCACGGTGCCATCGGCATCTCAGCGCGCTCCGAGGCTTTCAGAGAGTTTGTGGATCGCTGCGTGCACGAGAAGCGTTTGGCTATGTGGGAACCCACGCTGGCCGCCTGCAGTTTGCCGCTTGATGATGGAGATCGCTTTTACGTACCAGTGCCGGCCATGCCTTCGCTGTGTCGCCATCTGTTGGATGGAGCGTCTGTGACCTTTAGTTACGCTGTTGACGCGCTGCACAAGAGCCCGCTCGGCTGGCAGGTCGAGGCCGCTGGGGAACGCCATCCTTTGATCTTTGATTCGGTCGTGCTGGCGCTGCCACCCGCGCAAATCGCACCATTGCTCGGCTCGCACCGTCACGATTGGGCCGAGCAGGCAGCGGTTACTAACATGCAGTCGTGCTGGACCTTGATGGGCATCACCGAGGACCCGGAGTCTGTGCTGAGTTGGGCGATTGCCCGGCCACCCACGGGGCCGTTGGCATGGGTGATGCGCAATGATGCGCGCCCCGGCGTTGAGCGTACGCTTGGCAGCGCGCAATGGGTCATACATGCCCAGGCAGCATGGAGCTGCCAGCACCTCGAACAGCCGGCCGCGTGGGTCGAGCAGCAGTTGCAGGCGGCGCTTGGCGATTGGCTGCGCCGGCCAGTTAACTGGCTGCACAGCGTGGTACACCGATGGCGCTATGCGCTGCCGCCGGTGACGAGTGCTACGGCGTCCGACTCGTGCTGGTGGGATGCGAGCATGAACTTGGGCGTTTGTGGCGATTTTCTCGGCGGTGCCGGCATTGACGCAGTCGAAGGTGTTGAGAGGGCTTGGCTGTCTGCGCAAGCGCTTTGCGCGGCGCTGCTCCAGCGTGCGGCAAATATGGGTGATGAGGACAAGGCGTCCACCACTCATGAGACAGGGCACGACCGAGTCGCATGATTAAACTTTCATATAAATTGTGCTGTGCAGCGGCGGCGTCGCCGTGACGCTTCGCAACACGGGTTTTCGTGGCAACAAGTCCACGCTGCCAAGCAAGCCCTGCGTGGTTTGTGGCCTGCCGATGAGCTGGCGGCGGCGCTGGGCAAAGAACTGGGCTGCGGTGAAATATTGCTCCGAGGCGTGCCGACGCAAGAAGGTCGTGCGTGACTGAGCTGCGCTGCTTGATCATCGTGCTCGGCGATCAACTCGATCTTGATGCGGCCGCCTTTGACGGCTTCGATGCGGCTGTCGATGCCGTGTGGATGGCCGAGGTAGCGGAGGAGTCGACCCACGTGTGGTCGAGCAAGCCGCGGATTGCGATGTTCCTATCGGCGATGCGCCATTTTGCGCTCGCCTTGCAAGACATTGGACGCCCCTTGCAATACACACGCATGGGCGAATCGCGTCAGAACGGTCTGGCTGCACAGCTTGAGGCCGACATCCTGCGCCTGAAGCCGACACGATTGGTGATGACCGCGCCAGGCGATTGGCGCGTGCTGCAGTCGATCAAAAGCATTGCCGACGCCAACGCGCTGGCGTTGGACATTCGCGAAGACCGTCACTTCTTCAGTAGCGTTCGCGATTTTAAGGCGCATGCCAACGGTCGAAAGTCACTGCGCATGGAGTATTTCTATCGCGAACAACGCAAACGCCATCAGATCTTGATGCAGGATGACCAGCCGCTTGGCGGGCAGTGGAACTTCGATGCCGACAATCGCAAATCCTTCGGAGCGAGTTGTCCGGACGCGGTGCCCCCGCGCGCAAGATTTGAACCAGATGCCATCACGCGCGAGGTGATCGCGCTGGTCAACGACCGCTTCGCCGATCATCCGGGTCAGCTTGACAGCTTCGCTTGGCCGGTGACGCGCGCGCAGGCTCTTGACGCCTTGCAATCCTTCATCCAGGAGCGCCTGCCGCTGTTCGGTCGCTATCAGGACGCGATGTGGCCGGGCAACCCCTGGCTGTATCACGCGCATCTTGCTTCAGCGCTGAATCTGAAGCTGCTCAACCCGCGCGAAGCGGTCGCCTTGGCGGAAGCGGCGCATCGCGACGGACACGCGCCGTTGGCAAGCGCCGAAGGCTTTATTCGTCAGATTCTCGGGTGGCGCGAATACGTGCGCGGCATCTACTGGACGCAGATGCCGAGCTATCTCAAACGCAACGCGCTAGATGCACAGCGTGATTTGCCCGCGTGGTATTGGACCGGCGCCACCGATATGGCCTGCCTGCGCGACGCGCTTGCGCAAACACTGACGCACGGTTATGCAAACCACATTCAGCGCCTGATGGTCACCGGCTTGTATGCGCTGATGCTGGGCGTGCAGCCAAAGCAGGTACATGCTTGGTATCTGGCGGTGTATGTCGACGCGGTGGAGTGGGTGGAATTGCCCAACACGCTGGGGATGAGCCAGTACGCCGACGGCGGCATGATGGGCAGCAAGCCTTACATCGCCACCGGCAAGTACATCCAGCGCATGAGCCCGCATTGCAAGGGTTGTCGCTACGATCCGGCCAAGCGCAGCGGAGATAGCGCCTGCCCGTTCACCACACTGTACTGGGATTTCCTGATGCGCCACGAAGCGAAGCTGGCGACAAATCCACGCATGGCGCTACAGGTAAAGAATCTGCTGCGACTGAGCGACGACCAGAAGCAGGCGGTGATCGAACGCGCAGCGGCTATCCGTTCTGGAAAGGTCGGCGTGGCGCATGCGTGAGATCTTCGCGCCAACACTGGCCGCCGCACAGGCCCGCATCGCCGCCATGCAACCGGCTGTCTATGCGCGCACCCGCAACGCGCTCGATGGCGCCGTGAGCACACTGTCGCCGTACATCACGCACGGCTTCGTGTCGCTCGCTGACGTATTAGCTTCACGCGCCGGGTAATGAAAGACGCCGGCCTCAGCCTCAAGGCGCCGCCAGACTACCGTTCCAGGCATGAGCGCGGCAAAGCCGGGTGCTGAATCGCGATATCGCGGCGGCCCTGCGGTGGCGACGGAGTCAGACTGCGTGGTCTTTTGAAACGCGTGCAGCTTATGCACAGCATTGGCGAGGCGCGCATGGATCACACGCTCGGGTGCCTGTGTCATCCCAGACTCAAACTTCTTCCATCTCCGTTGCCGACGGTGCGCATGGACTTAAGTGGCGAAGCTCTCTACTCCGCCGGACGACTTCGAGCTGCTAGCTCGCATTCTCCTACGGTATCGCTGACCTTGGATTTGCTATCCATGCCGAATGCGGCAAACTCGACGGTTCAACCCATCGCCGCCAATCACCGATGCGCACGGCATTGCCCGTTCTTGCCCTCATGCTCGCGGCCCGCTCCACGCCAGGAAAACTGCCAATGACCGATATGATCGCCGCACCCTATGGCAGTTGGCCTAGCCCGATCAGCGCCGCCAGCTTGGCGGAATCGGGCGTGTCGATGAGCGACTTGCGTGTGTACCAGGGCGAGGTGTTTTGGCGCGAGAGCCGACCGAAAGAGCGCGGACGCCAAGTGCTGATGCGCCTACAAGACGGTGTGGTGAGCGAGCTGACGCCGCCCGATTTCAACGTGCGTACACGCGTGCATGAATACGGCGGCAACTCCTACTTGCTGTTCGACGCGGGCATCGTGTTCGCGAATTTTGCCGACCAACGCCTCTACTTCCAAGCCGCGGGCGCAGCGCCGGTGGCCATCACGCCCGACGGATTTCAGTACGCCGATGGCGTTGTCGATATGGTCAACAGGCGCATGCTGTGGGTGCGCGAAGACCATCGGCCGCAGACCACAGCCGTCAATGGTGAAGAGCGCAATCAGATCGTTTCGCTACCGCTGCCGCCAGGCGGAGAAAACGCAGGCACAGTGCTGGTTACCGGCAGCGATTTTGTTGCTAATCCGCGTTTGTCGGCGGACGGGAAGCAACTCGCGTGGATCGAATGGGACCATCCGTCGATGCCGTGGGATAGCACACGCCTGAAAGTTGCCACCCTCGACGATGCACGCGTCGGCGATGTGATCACGCTCATCGACGACGCCAAGATCGCCGCGCTTGAACCGAGCTTCGTTGGCAGCGATCTCCTGGCGATAGCCGACGTTGGCGATTGGTGGAATCTGTACCGCTGGCGCGACCAGCAGCGCGACAGCGTGGCGTCCATGGACCGCGAGTGGGCCGGACCGCTGTGGCAACTGGGCGGGCAGTCTTACGACGTCAACGCGCGCGGCGATATCGTCGCCCGCAGCAGCCGGCAAGCCGTCGATGAGGTCGGCATCGTGTCCGCTGGCGGCGACTACCGGCGGCTGGATCTACCCTTCCAGAGCTTTGGCGAAGTCGCGTGGCGCGACGACGATACGATTGTACTGTTTGCCAACGCCGCGGACGACACAGGTACGCTGATCGAAATCGAGGCCGCCTCTGGCAAATATCGCGTGCTGCATCAACCGTCGGTGTTGCCGGTCCCAAAGGCGTACCTCTCGGTGCCGACGGCCATCCTGTTCCCAACAAAGTTGGGTCAAGCGCATGCGTGGTTCTATCCACCAACGCATCCCACACATCGCGGACCGGCCGGCGCCAAGCCGCCGCTGATAGTGACGATTCATGGCGGCCCCACGGCGGTGTCGAAAGCCACTCTGAATCTGTCACGCCAATACTGGACGAGTCGTGGCTTTGCATTGGTGGACGTCAATTATGGCGGATCGACGAGCTTCGGTCGTTCGTATCGCGAGCGACTTAACGGTCAGTGGGGCATCGTCGACGTGCAAGACGCGATCGCGGCGGTCAACTTTCTGATCGCACAGGGCCTCGTCGATGAGAACAAGCTGGCGATTCGCGGCGGCAGTGCTGGCGGCTTTACGACCCTTGCAGCGCTCGCATTTCATCAGCGATTCAACGCGGGCGTCAATCTTTATGGGGTGTCAGATATCGCCGGACTGGCTGCCACCAGTCACAAGTTTGAGCGCAAGTACGATGTGTCATTGGTTGGCGAGCCGAGCGAAGCGCTGTACCGCGCTCGATCGCCGATTTTTCATCTCGATGGCTTTACCGAGCCCTTGCTCACGCTGCAAGGCAGCGAAGATAAAGTGGTGCCGCCCGAACAATCGCGAATGATCGTCGAGGCGCTTAACGCACGTGGCGTGGCGAATGCCTACATCGAGTTTGCCGGCGAGCAGCACGGTTTTCGCCAAGCGGCGAATATTGTCCGCGCGCAAGAGGCGGAACTGTATTTCTACTCACAAATTTTCGGTTTCACGCCGGCCGACGCGATCGAACCCATTGAGATACGTCATTGGCCACGTCCTGCGCAATGATCAGCAGCAGCACGCCTGCATCGTACTTCTTGGCAAAAATTGCGGCAACCCAGTCGCATGGCTAGCCTTGAAAGACAGAGTAACTGAGCTTGCCGCCACGCACAGAAGAAATTCTCTTCCGGGTTCGGGTGCTGTTTCATTGCCTGACGGCCGGCGCGGACAAATGCGGCATTAGGCCTTCGAACAAATTGGCGAAAATGTGCTCGTTTGTGTTCATCGGCGTGGAGTTTCGTTGGGATTCTAATTCATACCGACTCCGACCAAAAGCAGAAACAGTGATCCGAGCAAAAGCATGATCAGCGCAGAAATCTCTGGGGGATATAAAAACGCTCTTCTAGGGTCCTTCGGATCAACGTAGACGTCCACAGTTTCGCCAATCGGAAATTGGGCCATGATGGATCGTGCGGGTTTATCGTTAGTGAAGCCCATACGTGTTGGTGAATCGCAACGAACACGGTGCTTGCCGCCAGCGGCCGAATATTCGACGAACACCGTGGGTCGGTGGTGGCCCGGCCCATGAAAGTCGCGATGCGAATGGACCTTGTGTTCGCGCACGACGCCGCGGATCCGTGGCCAACGCTTCATCGAGATACGCAGGTGGATGGCTCGCACAAAAAGCCAAAACAGCAGCGCACTCCCAGCCCATATGAGTAGGGCCACGAGCAACTGGGCTAGATTTGTCAAAGCTTGGGTTCACTGAATTGAGTTAAGCGACGTTAGCATGGGCGGCCGTGCTTACTAAACGCGATTTCGCATACCGATGATGTCTGAGGGCTGCGGAAAAGATCCCGCGTAGCAACGTGCGGCGCTGGCAGGGTGCAATCGACTAGATCAGCGACAGCTATTTTTGCGTTTCGAGGATTGGCTGCCGAAGCGCTGTTCATCGCTCGTTGGGACTGCTAGTGGGCCGCGTACGGCCGTGCTCCTCGCGGCGAGTGACCGATTGGGGTCTATAAAGCAGTAACTCGCTTCGCGCTGCGACCCTCGTCCGAAAGCCGCAGTACATGGCGTTGTGCATCGCAATTGAGCTTACATCACTCGGTGAGAACGTATGAGACATAGGGAACGACATCGAACACATCGAACAGGCTGGCTTCGAGCCGCGGTTCTGGGCGCAAACGACGGAATCGTTTCCACTGCGAGCCTGGTACTCGGCGTTGCGGCAGCCGGTGGAACCACAAGAGCTTTACTGGTGGCCGGTGTTGCTGGCCTCGTAGCGGGGGCTATGTCAATGGCGGCGGGCGAATATGTCTCGGTAAGTTCGCAAGCCGACACCGAGCGCGCGGATTTGGCGCGTGAAAGCAACGAGCTGGCCGAAAATCCCGAACAGGAGCACGAAGAACTGGTGTCGATCTACGTCCAGCGTGGGCTCGATAGGTCATTGGCGTCAAGTGTTGCCACACAACTCATGAGCCATGATGCACTGGGTGCACACGGCAGGGACGAGCTTGGAATATCCGATACATTGGCCGCTAAACCAGTCCAAGCTGCCTTGGCCTCCGCTGGAACATTCGCCGCGGGAGCTTTGTTGCCACTGTTGATGGTTCTTCTGCTTCCGCGTCCTGCGCTCATGTGGGGCCTCGCCGGTAGTTCACTGCTGTTCCTCGCGCTATTGGGCTTGCTGGCGGCGCGAGCCGGCGGTGCCCCCGCACTCACCTCTGTATTACGCGTTTCCTTCTGGGGCACATTAGCAATGGGCTTGACCGCGGCAGTCGGGGCACTCTTTGGAGTGTCCGCATGAAGAACGTCAAGATCATTCGCCCCGGGCTGTGAAAATTTGCGCACTTAGCGCAAAAGAAAAACGTGGCGAGGTCGCGGCGACGGTTTTAGAAAGGCTTATGGCTGCCTATTATTTTTTGCACTCGCTAAGGTCGTAATCATTATCGAATAACACTTTCCACTGCCGGTCCTGCCGGCGCTTCCAAACGGAGTAGAGCTTCGCGAACTCAGAGCTGTCGGGCGCCAGCAGCGGACCTTCCGTATAGCGCAATCCATCATTCTGGTTAAACTCGGCAGACAGACCACCAGAAAATCACGCTGGGCCCTCGGAATAGCGCTGGGCCGGATATAGGCGGCGCTTGAGGGCACAGTAACGAATGCTCTGAAGCAGGTCAGAATTCCTGCGTCGATTTTAATGAAAGCATTTTAATAGTGAAATTTACCGAACATGAAGAATACAGATCCGGACCTTTTGTGAGGTGTGTGAGAAGTCAAAAAGAGAACTATTCCGACCGCCCTGCCCTTTTTTGGTTCAAATTCTAAATTTCGAGTCATTCCGATTTTATGGTTCAGGCGTGCCCGTATCTTGATTACCAAGATCCAAATCTGCCCGAGCTGCTGCGGCGAGTGCGTGGTACTTCGCCCGAAAAACGTCGAGATTTTTTTCCTCGATGTCTTCCAGATCCAAAAGCGCATTGTGTGCGCCTTGAGTTGCTCGTATGAGCTCATCGAGCTTTATTTGAATAGCCTCAGTGTCGCGGTTCTGTGTGTTTTGAATGAGAAAAACCATCAAAAAGGTAATGATGGTTGTACTCGTATTGATCACCAATTGCCAAGTGTCACTAAATCCAAACAGTGGCCCAGTGATTAACCAAAGTGCGATCAGCGCCACCGCGAACGTGAACACACGCGGCCTCCCGCAAAAACGCGAGGAAGCTTTTGCGAACCGAGTGTACCAAGATGCATTTGGCATTGTATCTATACTCCAATCATGCACCGAATATAACCTAAAGCTTGCAACCCAACGCTTAGAGCTAGGCCTTCGCCGTCAAGGGTGTTCCGATCGGCATTTCAATATCAATTGCATAGAGGCCAACGCCGTTCTTCTCAGGATTGAAGTGGCTGGTGGTGCGCCAAACGAGGAAGGATTTTCCAGGCTCAAACGGGAGAATGTAGTTCGACTCTCTAAGGTCCGGAAATACACTGCGCTTTAGGGTTGGGCCTGCCGGATCCGGCTTGCACTCATCGGGTCCGTGAAAAGTCGCCACGTTATTGGCTCCAGCGTTAGTGGCCACCGCCAGCAGGAGCGCCATAAGGGGCCGGGTGATGATCGGTGACATGCCGAGTCCTCATACAACTACAGGCTGAAGCTTGAGTTGTTGCCAAAAGCGGCAACCCGCCGCGCCGTCCACGTGGCTAGGTTAAGCGAAGAGAGTTCCCCGCGTCGGCGTGAACATGACCTTAGACTCCAGCCAGCAGATGCGGTGACTAGCGCCTTCGCGCCTTCAAGGCTCGTCATTGGCTCAGAGCCGAACCACTTCATATGCTGCTCATGTCCAAACACTTTAAATAGGTCTTCCGCGTCGGCGTCAAGAATCTCGCGCAGAACTAATCGATCAGTTTCTAGCCGTGGAAATTCAATCATGTAAAGTGGGGAGTATCGTCGGGGCTAAACGGAGCGCGGGGGCTAGCCCACATTCGCGGTGCGCCGGGAAGTACGCATTGCCAAATTGTGACCTAGCCAAGCGGCCGGCAAATAGGCAAGTAATAGATCCGCAGCGGTAAACCATGTGGGTGCAGGGAGCATGACGGCATTTGCGATGCCTCCCAAAAGAAACAGGCCGCCGACCACGTACGCTGGCGTGGCCGACACTCTACGCACGAGCATTGTGGCGACAAAGGCACCGACCATTGTGCCGACTGCGTGCGCCAGGAATGGGAAGATAAAATGCTTGGGTTCGAACAGGTGGATTGAGGCCTTCAGCCCGTCCATCGACGCGACGTCAGCACCCGCGGGCGGCGCGATGACTTTGCCGCTAAGCATGATGAATGCCATGTTCACGGCACTCCCGATAACAAAGCCGAGTACCACTGCCAAAATTGGGCGAATGAACCTGGGCATGCTAAGTCTCCGTTTTAGGGTGCCTGAGGAGTGGTTTTAAAAGCCTACTGCGCGTTGTGCGGCAAATGCACGATCCTATCCGCCACGTTTCAACAAGGCTAAACCAAAAATCGCGCCAAAGGCCACACCCAATCCAACACCCACCGCAATGTTCCCAAAGACAACGCCTAAGCCGCAGCCAATGGCAACGCCCACCGCGATACCAACACCCATCTTCTGCTGCCGAGATCGGCCTGTCGCTGTGTTCATGGATCTCTCTCCGTGACAACTTGAACTGATGAGGGCTGACGTGGCCGAGCGCAGCGCGATAGTGCTCAAAGAAGCTTAGCGGGACTTGTTAGAATGACACACGCTGGCTTAGCGTCGAGATGCAATAGCTGGGTGGAACTTGCCGCATAGTAAATATTGCTTGCCGCAACCCGACCTGACAATGCCCTCCTTTCTTTGCTGTTTTCGGTGTCTTTGCTCCTTCGTGTTGCACGTTTGATCGTTATTTACGTGGATTACGCCGTGGCGTCTTCGAGCAAGTGGCGCGCTAGCTCGCGGTCTGCCGAATGAGGGGTGTCACAGCGATGGTCTGGGTCTCGCTCAGGAGCTGCACTTCGCCATCCTGGATCAGGCATTGCAGGCGCATGTTGCGGTCAATCAGTGCGCCAAGGGCGTCGGCGTTGCCCTCGGCAATCTCGATGACTGATAGGTTTGAACAGCGGGCGAGGTTCGCTGCCATCTTCTCCCACCAGATCGCGAAACTGCGCCCGCTATAGCCGATGAGGATCACCCGGCGCGCGCGCCCGCACGCCTTGCGGATGCGCGCTTCCTCGGGCTGACCGAGATAAATCCAGAGCTCGAGCTCGCCGCTCAATGAACGCGACCACAGGTCTGCCTCGTCTTCGCTCGAGAGCCCGCGTCCAAATTCCAGCCGATCCTCGGCAAAGAGCGCGAAGGCGAGCACACGCACCATCACCCTCGCTGCGGTCTCGGAAGGGTGCTGGGCGATGGTCAGCGCATGCGTCGCGTAGTAATGACGATCCATGTCGCTGATAGTGAGCTCGGCCTTATAGACCGTTGCCTTGAGGGCCATTCGTCTGGTGTCGGAACGCGGGACTGCATTGTGCCTGCATCCGGACACACTACTCACTGACCTGACAACGACCGCTCCTTGAAGTTGGTCGTATTGCCGCGCGGTCGGCTGCCAGACGCTGTCGCTCATCTGTGACCCATCGGCGAACAGGACTGCTCACTTGGATTTATCGTTGGCGCGCGTTCAGGCGCTTATTTCACATTAGCCTCACCGCGAAATTATCGACGCGACCAGACCAATTACGCCGCGCTGTCCCTGCCAACAAAAAAACGCCTCGGCGCATCGTCCAAAATCCGCGCAAAAAAACCTGCCATTCATCTACGCGAGAAACTTTCACGCCGTTCATGCGCTTGTCGTGTAGAAGGCTCTCGAATAGAGAGCTTTCTCTCTACTCAGCCGGGGGTACATGAAAATCGTGAACGTATCTAAAGCCATGTTTTTGTCAAGCTTGGCCAGCGTGTGTCTATCCGCTGCATTCGCGGCAAATGCTGGAAATGACTTAAGCATGAACGTCCGTGCACAGCATGCAAGCTTGCCGATGCGTTTTGAGCCGAATGTCGGACAAACCAATCCGCGCGTCCGATTTCTGACACGTGGAAATGGCTACACTCTTTTTCTTACGCCAAGCGAGTCCGTACTGGTATTTTCTGGCGGCCTGAAAAATACCGCAGTTGAGCACGCCGTAAATCCGGCAAAAATCGCCGAAAATGAGCCTGCGGTGCTACGCATGCAATTTGAGGGCGCTAACCCTGCGGCAGTCATTGACGCCAGCGAGGCGCTCCCGGGAATCACCAACTATTTTGTCGGCAATGATCCGGAAAAATGGCAGCGCAATATCGTGGCATTTGCCAAAGTGCGCTACACGCAAATATATCCAGGAATCGACCTGGTATATTACGGCAACGGCCGTGATGTCGAATACGATTTTGTGCTGGCAGCGGGCGCCGACCCGGCACTGATCCGCATGAACATCGTTGGTGCCAAGCATCTGGCCATAGATGCCGACGGCAATCTGCTGCTGGCGCTGCCCGGTGGTGAGCTGCGCCAGCCCGCCCCGTTGATCTATCAGGATGGCGCCGAGGGCAAGACGTTGGTTGCCGGCAACT
>Ga0209181_10000767_pt1 | contig 59270 bp, 46 predicted proteins | sample MAT05_FD_187208 | JGI IMG/M metagenome (GOLD analysis project Ga0209181, IMG submission 187208) | Freshwater microbial communities from Lake Fryxell liftoff mats and glacier meltwater in Antarctica - MAT-05 (SPAdes) (version 2) | ecosystem: Environmental > Aquatic > Freshwater > Ice > Liftoff...
CGGAAATATTACGGTTTTGCCCAACTGGATCTGGTGGTGTTTTTGTAGGTGCAGCGTGGCTTACTGTCAATGGCCGAAACGGGGAGAAGAAATTTGCCGGGGGCAGCAATGTTTACACTTGCAAGGCGTTTCAATATAAGCAGCAAATACGAGATATTCTACGGCAGAAAGGACTGGAGGCTTTGTAAAAAAGCCGACCCTCAAATACCAGCAACTGCTGAAACAACGGTTGACTGAATGCCGCTTTCCGGTAGTAGGCCAGCCAGGAAATTTAAAAAAATACTACAAATATAACCCGGCCATTTAGAAGCTTTATTTTCGATAACAGTTACTAAAATTTCTACCGGGACGTTTGGGATATTTAGGGAAGTTTCCTCCAGAATGACCTGTACGTTTTATTAAACACTTTTTATTACTAAGTATAAATTATTTAATTGACGATAAAAGATATTTAGGCTATCCCAAATATTAACATCTTTTAGTCCATTATAATAAACAGGGTGCATTTTAAACGGTAATTGTAACGTCGGCGCAACAAAAGCTATAAACACTTTTTTTAAAACGGATGTTTATAGTTTATAAAACCTCCGGCTATTTCGCAATCTATCGGGTCACATGCCCAACCTCTTTTGCAAACAGAGGGAAGCTTACTGCTGAAAAGTTGAAATGGTGTCCGTTTAGTTGAAAAGTTAGCTAACAATGTGTTTAAATAATCGTTTAATTTATGAACAAGTTCCCTGGGGTTTTAAACCAATTCGGAGTTTGCATAAACTTTTCACTTCAATAATTTAAACTGCACCTGTCTACAGTCATCAACTTTTTGGCCCACGTCCATCCAACAGGAAACTAAAGAAAAGAAGATGCGCAATTTTTTGCATTACGGGTGAGCAGTTGCCTTTTTTAAAAGAATGTTTTGCGGCCAGTTCTGCCCAGGCTGGTGGCAGGCAACTTACCCTGTTTACCATCCCATCGTCGGGGCCGGGTGTGCAGTACAACGTAGTTACGCCAACAGTTGCCAGGCGTATAAAACACATGGGGCAAGGCTCAGCACTGCTAAAAACTACTAGCCCAGGTTTATAAACGTACGCATTTATGTATTTTGCTGAATACTTTTTTTGTTCAAATTGTGTAAGTAAGCTCATCTCCCCATGCAGGTCGCTACGGTGCAGTTGCAGTTGATTGTTGTGCGCTGCTTCCAAAATATTTCCGTTGCTATCTATCAATACTGCACCAATACCATAACCGCCTTCCTGCACACTTTTTAATGCCTGCAACGAACTTGCTTTGGCATATTTATCATCAATAAACCTTTTGTCGGCCACAAAATTGTTAAGATAACCAGATAATTTTTGCAGTACAATTTTTATAGGGTCGTTTTCATTTATACCACACGGCAGTGCAGCTAATTTTTGCATGTATTCCGCTTTGCTATAGGTAACAAAATAGCTGTTCGGTACTGTATCTGACGTATTTTCAATTTGTGCAGTTACAATATTTGCTTTTACAACCAGCAGTAATAAAATAAAAATCAGCCAATTCTTTTTCATTTTTTTCCTTTTAAATAATAATTAATTTAACCACCGTTGATATTCGTTTTAAATAAAATAAAACATTTGTTTGCTGATGTATTATTGCGCAATACTTAATAGGTTCCTTAAAAACTAAGGCTGTTTATCATGTATTCTATAATAATAAACCCATAGTATCTGTTTATAAACTAATTGAAATTGGGATATCCAATTTTGCAATATAAGCAATTTGCTTTTGCAGCTTTGGGTTACGGCCCCCTAAAACGTTCGGATTACTTCTTTAACCAATAAATTTATTTTGGAAAAGCACTATAGAAAAAAGAATATATTTATTGCTAAAACTAAAATGAACCGAACGTTTCGTACCCTCACGAAACGAAGCAACGGTGACATATTACTGATGCTTACTTTTTGCGTAAAGCAAGTAAAAGAGTAAGTTACATAGCTATTTTATTTTATTCTTTTTCCTTATTTGCTTTTTTTCATGCTTGTAATATTATTATCACCTATACTTAACCAAACTTTTTAAATACTATTATGTTTTAGCAACAAATTTGGTTTTAGCGTTCACTTGCCAATCATCTGTTCAATTATTTTCTCAATTCTTCCAGTTCTGCCGACAATTGTTGGTTTTTCTTTATCAATTCCTTTATTGCTGCCAATGCAATACCTGCCGGATCCACAGTGCTTATGCCCTTATCATCTATACCTAAACCAAATAATTTACTAAAATCCTGAGCAGTAGGGCCTATATGATATTTATTGGTGCCTTTATATTTCCACTTGCTAATGGGCAGCAAAGAAATTTTATCAATTAGCTCATTTCCTTTTAATTCGGAAAAATCTTCTTTCCTATTTACATCGCAAGTATTGGTTTAGCTGCCCCCCTTAGTAAGGTAGGCACCATTTCCATTAGTAGCATCATCACCAACCTGCAGCGCACGTTGTGCTTTGGTTGTAGTAGTACCAAAGGCCCATCTGTCAACAGCACCATCCCCAAAAACCATGGTATTACTGGTAGTTACGATTGCGTCGGCACCAAGGGCGGTGGTATTAGATAAATTTGTGAAAGCTATTTGTGGTCCTGACCTGTAGCCTAAAGCCGTATTTCGATGGCCGGTAACATTATCATCTAATGCAGCGTAGCCAACGGCTACGTTATAGTCGCCAGTGGTATTGTCAATTAAACTAAAGGTACCCACTTTAGTATTATTTATTCCAATAGTATTATTCTCAAGCGATGTAAAACCAACACCTACATTAAAATAACCTATAACATTACTTTTTTAACGCTATTTTGCCAATGGCAATGCTTCCAAAATCGCTATGGTTATATAATGCACTGTCGCCAATAGCAATAGCAATACCACTTCCGCCATTATAACCTGCAGCATGCCCAATATAAATACCTGCATTATCAGGGAGGTCAGTTGTAGAAATATCGTTAAAACCTGCCTTATGTTTAACGGCGATGGTATAATAGTTAGCAACAGCATTTTGAAGTGCTTCTTTACCCACAGCAACACAAAATTCAGGAGTGGTTGCATTTCTTCCTGCACCATTTCCTAAAAAAGTATTGGAGCTACCGTCTATATTTTCTGTACCTGCATCTTCGCCAAGGAAGGTATTTCGTCCTCCTATCATATATTTTTACCGGCCTCTTCGCCCACAAACACATTTCCGGGGCCTGTGGTATTTAAAAATTCAGATCGGGCACCCACAAATAAATTACCGAAACCGCTGGTGTTTTCACCTCCTGCCAGGTGCCAAAAAAAAACGTTATTGGTACCGGTGGTAATTGCACCAGCTATTTGACAAAAAAACGTTGTTAGTTACCGGATCAATTTTGCCAGACAGAATATTGTTGGTTTTAAAAAGTAAAGCTTTATTATCTGTAGTGCCAATAAAATCGGTGGTCGTGTTTGTACCGCTGTTACCGGCCACATTCCATCCCTTTCCCAGGTTACTTAATGTTGCAAATTTGCTCCATTTGGTACCATCCCAAAAATAATAGCCTTGTCCATCGGGCAGGCCTGTATTGGTATTACAAATTAACAATGATGTTTGCGGAGTTGCAATGGTGGCAACATCCGTTTCTGACAGCAGGCTTACCCGTGGTATCAGCAAACCTTTTTTAGTGCTTCTAACATCAAGCATGGCGCTTATATGTGGCAGGGTTCTGCTATTATTAATAGCCACGTTTTGTGCATTTGTTGTAACAACACAATGAATAGTTGTAATTAATAGTAAAAAACATTTTTTCATAACCTGTTTAATTTATAATGATAAAAATTTAAACTATTTTATTTTAGGAATGATAATTCCTTATCCATTGCTTGTATACTGATACCCTTTTGAGCGAGTGGTTTTTACCGGTACATCAAGAGCCCAACTATTATACTACCGTGCAATTAAAAAAATTAGTTGCTCCGCTGCTAAGCAATATTTTGCCATATTATAGATACGTATATTGTTATGAAAGATACAATTATTATTTTTTGGATTACAACAGGTGAAGGCATTTAATACAGATTATTTTCCACAGTCTGATTACTTAATTTTACAAAGGACTGTGCAAAAAGTATTTATTGTTGTTGTATAGTATATGGCAGGCCCTAACATGCAATAAGTATTCTGCATATTTTATTTGCCAAACCGGCCCTTCTGCCATTAAACATTATGAATACGAGGTTAAAGAGAAACGCCTTTTAGCAGCAAGCTCGTATTCAAAAATCAATCTACCAGTTAAGCACCATTTGCAATTTTATAAAATTGGCCTTTAACGGTATCAGCAGCAATAAGGCACTGCATTATTACAAGGGATGATGCGGTATTTTTGGGTATAATGTGTTCCTTATTGGCCTCCGTATAAAATCAGTAATTAATTTTACTAAAGGCCAGGATTATATGCCAACTTAGTTAAAGCTGGTCGTTTTTATCATTTTCTAAGGGTTGAAATTTTTTGATAAGGTAAAACTTAAACCCGGCCGTTAAAACCCAAAAAAATTAAAGGTCATATCACGTTGTGCACAATTGCCTTTTACCTGCCGGTTTTAAATAAAATACTCTTGGCATTAGCAGTATTTATGCATAATATTATTGAAGAAAAGCCATCGGCACCTGCTTATTTTTTACTCATTAACGCTCTATAAAATTAAAGTCGGTGTGCTTACATTGCCCCTATAGCCCTATAAATTCAATAGTACTTTATTTATACATCTAATTTTGCAAAGTAAAATCTTTACGTTCAAAATGCCTGTATCTTACTACAGGCAGGGCTAATAAATTGCTTCTTTTAATCTTTGTATAAAATAATTTCGATGCCTTTAATTGTAACGATCTTATTTTTTGCAACACTTATTTTACTTTTAAAGTGATGAAATTCAACCACTTTAAATATTAAACCCATTACTTCTAAATCTTTCCTCAATTTATCTTTTAATAGTTATACTTCATTCGTTTAAAATGGTAACAGTGTTTTGTAGCGTTATGCCAGTTCCTTTATGCGTTGGGTAAGGCGTAGGCTAATACGCTCTATTTCAAAGTATACGCTGCGTTCAATGCTTGTCATCCCATTATTGTCCACTACCAATTGCTTTATATCAGTTTTGGTTAATGTTTTGCATAGTGCCATTGCAATTTTATTTAACCGGGCTTCAACTTCTTTTAACTTTAATTCAACTTGGTTTGCCAGTTCATAAGTTTTATGTATTGCCCCAATCTCGCTGCCTCTGCTAACATGTCCCAAAAAGCCAAAAAAAGAGCCTTAGACAGTTTTGGGTTCGGCAGGCACCGTCAGTAATTCTCCCGGATACCTTTGTACAGGGCTTTTTGCTTTCGGCACCGGTTTTTTTCTGTTGGTTTATTGGCCGATAGCTCTTTTAATTGCTTTTGCCTATTGGCTTTGTTCACTTAGTAACATCACAGTAGCCTTCGCCCCCATTGTGTTCTCCTTCCAGTTTCAACAAAGTGGTGGCAATGTTTTCTCCTTCTGCCTCCAAATCTATAATGGCTGTTTTTCTGCCAGTGTAATATTGTTATTCAATAAAGCTTTATCCAATAACGGGGTGCAACCATTTCCACCTTTTTCAAAAGTGGTATAAAGTAATTGATAACCAACAATTACCTATTTGCTCAAAGTGTAAAACAGCCATACATTACCTGCAAAAAATTAACCGGGTAAAATTTTATCTTTTGATGAAATACTTCCGTCAAAACTATCCTGTCAAAAAAATAATTTTCAAAAATTTTTTTTCAAACAGGTAATTATTTATAAATAAACTTACAGACAAGTTTGGAATAAATAACGCCTGGTTGGTATATACACGGCAAGGGAGTAAACATTTGTTACTTAGCCAAAAATTGTCAGCAACCAAAAGCGCATTGTACTACTTCTGTTAATTAATTAAGGTAAAACTACCTTTACGCCATGACAAAAATAATTTTAAAACCAAGAATAGGCAACAGGGTAGTTAACGGCCATCCGTGGATCTATGGAAACGAAATAGATAAAATTGACGATAAGGCTACACCCGGCTCAATAACCGAAGTATATACCAGCGACCAAAAATTTGTAGGAAAGGGTTACGTAAACCCGGCCTCGCAAATTGTAGTAAGGTTATTAACCCGTAACCGAAACGATGAAATAAATGAAGCTTTTTTTCACGACCGCATTGCCGCTGCCTGGCTATACCGCCAGCATTTGGGCTACACCGAAAACTGCCGTTTGGTTTTTGGTGAATCAGACTTTCTTCCTGCCCTGATCATAGATAAATTTGACCACTATTTTGTAATACAAACCCTTTCGCTTGGTATTGATGTTTGGAAAGACGCAATAGTAAACAGCCTACAAAAAATATTTAATCCAAAAGGCATTTACGAACGCAACGATGTACCGGTGCGAACGCTGGAAGGATTGCCATTGCAGAAAGGCTTTTTATCTGCACCGTTTGATACCAATATTATTATTAACGAAAATGGCCTAAAGTTTTATGTAGACATAGCGAACGGGCAAAAAACAGGCTATTTTTTAGACCAGCACGATAATCGCCGGGCCATTAAAAATATTGTGGACAACGCCAGCGTACTTGGTGTATTTTGTTACACAGGCACCTTTGAATTACATGCCGCGCACTATGGCGCTAAAAGCGTTTTGGGGTTAGACATTTCGGAAAGTGCAGTGGAAATGGCCAACAAAAACGCCCTATTAAACAACCTGCAAAATATCTGCACTTTTAAGGAAGTAAACGCCTTTGATGTTTTAAAAGTTTGGGCAAAAGAAGGGAGACAGTATGATGTAGTGATGTTAGACCCACCAGCATTTACAAAAAGCAGGCAAAACATTGACAAAGCTATTACTGGCTACAAAGAAATTAACCTGCGCGGTATGAAACTTGTAAAGCCTGGCGGCTTTTTGGTTACCAGCAGTTGCACCAATCTGGTTTCGCCCGACCTTTTTTTAAAAACCATTGACATTGCTGCTGCAGATGCCAAACGAACCCTTCGCCAGGTTACTTTTAATGCCCAAAGCCCCGATCACCCCATTATCTGGAACATTGATAATACCAACTACCTGAAATTTTTGATAGTGCAGGTTCTTTAAAAAAAGCAGGCCATTTAGCAGGGTCGCATTTAAGGTAGCTTTACCATTATGACCATAAAACAAGCCACTATTGCCGATGTACCACAAATACAGGTGGTTCGCAATAGCGTTACTGAAAATACATTATCGGACCCAGGATTGGTAACCGATAATGACTGTATTGATTTTATTACGAGGCGCGGAAAAGGATGGGTATGTGAGATTGAGGGAGCTGTAGTGGGTTTGTCAATTTTGGATTTGCAGGAACATAACGTGTGGGCACTATTTGTGCATCCCCTGTACGAAAAAAAAGGGATTGGCAAAAAGCTGCACGATGTTATGCTAAACTGGTACTTTAAACACAATAAAACAACCCTTTGGCTTGGTACCTCGCCGGGTACACGGGCGGAAACCTTTTACGAGCTGCAAGGCTGGATAAAAAACGGCCAACATGGAAATGACGAAGTTAAATTTGAAATGACCGAAGCTGACTGGCAGCGCAAACAGCAATAGCAACACCGATGTTTGCATATTCAGAACTCCTTGCCCGCCATACTAAATTGCATTTTAACAAGCAAAATGAAAAAGCTACCTAAAACGCTTTACTACTCTTACGCATTAAAACGACTCCCGCCCCGACAGCGCCAACCGCACGGTCAACGGCCTTATTAAAAAGATATAATGACTGGTCAAAAAAAAATTTGGCCGCACTTCAATTTGCGTCGGGTAAATTATTCTGATATTTTCACCAACAAAAAATCCCCCACGTAACCGGCGGGGGATTCTTAAATTTTAAATAACAGGTTATTGCTTTACAAACGGTTGTACGCTGGTTTGGCAGCCGCTGTTGCACACCGCTTTTAAAAGGTAGCTGCCAGCCGCCAACCTGCCTACCTGTAAGCGAACAGGATTATCGCCGCTAATCAGGTTGGCACGTTGCTGCATTACAACTTTACCCGATAGGTCAGAAATTAAAAAGGTAACCATGTTGTTTGCCGGCGAAGTAACCAGCAGGTTTAGTACCGACTGTACAGGGTTGGGATACACCGCACTTAATTGAAGAACCGTTGGCCTTGTACCCTTAAGCACTACTACCTGCGAGTATTTGAAACTGCCGTCGCGATCAAGCATTTTTAGCCTGTAAAAGCTACTGCCCTTAAATGGCTTATTGTCAGTAAAATTATATAGCAATGTTTCATTACTTACGCCATTGGCAGCCTTAGACTGTATAAAGGCCAGAGCACTAAAGGCTATACCATTAGCTGAACGCTCCAATTCAAAACCGCGGCTATTTTGCTCAAACGAGGTTTGCCAGTTCAACAAATTTTTGCCGGTTGAATGTTGGCCGGTAAAACTGGTAAGTGTTAAAGGCAGGGCAGCACCTGTTAAACGCACAGAAAAGGTTCCGCCATCTACTTCTTCAAAAAAACCATATACCCTAAAATAATAGGTTTGGCCTGCCACAGCGTTTTGTATGGTAAACGTTTCTCCCTCGGCATCAAAGGCATCATCGGCACAGCCAATATTGGCAAATTCGCTACAGCTACCAATATAAACCTGAAGCACGGGGTCTAAACCAACTGCTACATTATTTACATTAATGGTAACGCTACCGTTAGATGTAGCACTAAACTTAAACCATACATCATCATTGGCATTACCGCTAAATTGATTACATATTTCGGCTTCAAAACTTTGAGTTGCACCAAGCGTGGTGCCATTTATAAGTGCCGTGGTAAGTGTAATGGCATTTTGGCAATTGTCGTTTGGCGGGGGCGGGGGCTTTGCAATAGTGGTAAACGAGGTTGCACCGCTACGGCATGTGGTAGCCGAGGTATCGCCATCAACAATAGCCCTTATGTAAAAATTGTAGGTAGAACTGTAATCAATTAATCCATTACCACCAAGGTTAACGGACGTTTGGGCGGTAAAAAAAATGGTCTCAAAACTTGTACCGCCATCTACACTTAGCAATACAGCGTATTCGGTAGCACCGGGCACAGCGTTCCAACTAATTACAGCAGCCGCTGGCGATACATTGGTTGCACCATTGGTTGGGGCCACATTGGTAACACATGGAATAACCGGCGGATCGGATACTGTAAAACTCGTGGCATTACTTGCACAGGCAACCGAAGCAGTATCGGCCCCAATTATGGGCCTGATATAAAAATAATAGGTAGTGTTGTAATTAAGCGGGCTAATATCGGCCGCGGTAACTGAGCCATTTAAAGTACCGAGGTTAAAAAAATCGATACCAGTAAGGCTAAACATTACCGTATAGCCTGTAGCATTGGGCACTGCATTCCACGATATGTTTACGGTTTTTCCGGTAATGGCTCCCTGTATAGGTGCTACATTACTTGTACACAATACAATCGCCCTGCGCGACCATGCAGAGGTGACACCCTCGCCGCAAACACTTCTAACATATAAAAAATTATTTGAAGTAGTGGACAGCGTGGTTATTTGAACCGATGTGGCCGTAGTTAATGTTCCGGACGCAGGAGGAAGAATGCTTGTTGACACTGCATATTCATATTGGCTTACGCCGGCAACGGCATTCCACGAAAAGGTGACCGAGTTACCCGACCGGTTGGTTAAGGTTGTTTGGCTGGGCGCAATACACGATAATGGTGTAAACCTAAATACCTGATTGGTAGAAGGCCTGAGAGAAATATCGGCCGTTTCGGTAGTTGAGCTTACCGCAGCGGCGTTAGTACTACCACTTACCGATAAAAAATTACCGCTGCCAACCAACTGGCTGGTAATGCCTATAGAAGCACTGGCACTTCGGGCATTGCCCGCTTCGCGCCGGTATATAAAGTCAATAATATTACTACCCTCGTACAACTTTGCCTGGAACGAAATGCCAGCCGACGTTGCAGAAAATATCCACCGTGCACGGGACCATTCTACTGTAAATACCCGGTTTGGGGCAATGCCTGTTAATTCGTATTTGAGGTTAGATTCATTTACAAGGTCCATATCATCCCAAAGTGGTGCTATTACCGGCCGAATGCCTGTTAAGGAAACAGCACCCGAAGTAAGGTTGTTTTCAAAATAATCTTCGTCGGGGTTGTCAACAAAGCCAGCCCCCAAAGTCATAAATCCGTTTACATTTAAATTTACTGCACTATAATTAACGCCGTTGTAAACAAAATTAAACCCAATAGAAACGTTGTTTGCGTAACCCTCATCGGCAGGGCCAAACACCCCGGCAAAGGGCGAAATAAGTGTTGGAGTGATACCATTTGTAAGGGCCACATAACTACCCGTTGCAGTAGAAAAAGAATAGCTGACCTGGGCCTTTACCCCTGACCATACCATTAACAAAATAAATACCGAAAGGAAAGTTGATTTCATAACATTGAAATTTTTAAAAGTCTGCATATAGTTAAAAAAACGTTTCTGGACGGCCAGGTTAATTGTATAAACAAGCACCAACAATAAATGCCGGTGAGTAAACATTATAAAAAATAACTAGTAATTTTTATTGATTCCAAAAAATTAAAGGAACCATACAAATACTGAGGAGCATTTTGAAGTGGGGGTAGTTGCATTATTAAGCAGTTTTTTTGAAGCTACTAAAAAAAACTGGTTTTCATTATAGGCTGTTGTTTTTTGTTGCTTAGGTATTGGCAACGCTTGTTTCAACTTGTTTCATTTGCGGAAAAAAAGAGAAAATCAACATGGTAAGGGTTAAAAGAAGTATTGCGAATATGCCCCATTTTTTTTCAGGGCACTCTCCCATTTCGCATTGCGTAACTACCAGGTAATTGCGGATAGCCCAGCTAAAATTAAAGGCGCAAACAAAAACATTTATGCGTTTGGCCCAAATGGAAGGCAATAAAAACAACATTAACGATAATGAACTAAATACGATTTGCATTATGCCTGGCCTACCATAGTTTACCACGGCTGCATTCATACCTGTAACATTGCTATTAATAGAGGGAATGTATACCCAGGGTACAAAACAACACGCTACTACTAATAAAGTGCAAACGATATAGGCGATATTGGTATTTTTCATACAATAAAATTAAGCGGGTATTGGTATTAAAATAAAATAATCATGTCTCTACGCCCTACTCAAAGGTTAAAAAACAAAAAACCGTTGATATTGCTATCAACGGCCAAAAAATGTTAGTTGCTTGTTTATTGGTATACACGTATATAATCCACTTCCATAGACGCCTGGTTGAAAGCGGCTTCTACAGGACCACCAAAATCGCCGCCGATAGCAATATTCAATATAAAAAAAAAGTTAGCATTAAATGGTAAGGCGTTGGAATTTTTTACCGTGTGGTATAGAACATCGTCCACAAAAATTTTGATGCTTAACGACGACCAGTCTACCGAATATTTATGAAACTCGGTGGTGGCATTATTGATTATAACACTGTTGCCATCAGCATTTCCGCCAAAGCGCAAGGGGTAATGCAGCGTACCGTAAATGCGGTTAAGATTTTTGCCAACGTGCTCAGCAATATCAATTTCGCCGCAGGCGGGCCATGGCACAGTAGCTATATTGCTTCCCAGTGTCCATAAAGCAGGCCACGTACCTACCCCTGCCGGAAATTTAGCCAGTATATCCACCTTGCCATATTTAAACGAATATTTGTCTTTAGATAATATCCTTGCCGATGTAAACGGCGCACCACTAAAAGTTTCGCGTTTGGCAGTGATTTTTAGTTTGCCGTCAGTTACTATAACGTTTTGGGGCCTGAGGGTATAGTGTTGTAACTCGTTGTTGCCCCAGCCACCGGCACCAAGGTCGTAACCCCACTTTAATGGGTCAGGCGCACCATTGGTATTAAACTCTTCGCTCCACACCAGCAATCGCGGAATGTTGATGGTTACCTGCGCAGTGCCCGAAACAGACTGACCGCCAGCGCTTTTGGCAACTACTGTTACAATGTACGTATCGGATGCTGAGTACTTGTAGGTGTATATGCCCGATGGAACTGCAAGAAATGCACCGTTGCCAAAGTTAAACTCGTAGCTAACTGCATTAGTGGCCGTGGCTGTAAAGGCAACACTGCCGCTGTTATCAGGGTTTACCACTGCCGTTATTTGCAGGTTTGTCGGGGCAATATTTGACGTACCATTTCCGCCGCTTTTACTACAGGATTCAAAAACTATAAACGATAAAAGGCTTACAAACAAAACTATTTTCATGACTATTATTTTAGAAGTGATTGACTTAAAAGTTACGTAATTGACATTTAATGTTTGCATGATTGGTTTTTCATTTGCGTATACAAACAACTACAACATAATCTATCCAACATTAAATTTGTCGGGCGCTAACTAAACAGCAAGTTACTTAGATGCCATACCAATGGGTTTAATTACCTGCACCTTTCCGTTGTTTTTAGATATAACTACTAAATCACCTTCTTTTCCTTTTAAAGTAACCTGGTCGCGGGCATCGCCGGGTATATACACCCCCAACGACCTGTGCGCTACCGGTGTAAAATCACCTTTTCCATTGCCCTTTAACAACAATCCTATACTGGCATCGCCATTGCCCTGCTGTACCCTATACGGGTAAAAATTACCCGAAAGTAGCAGGTCACTTTTTCCGTCGCCATCATAATCCTTATAACTAATACCATTTACACAGCTAAACTGAACCTGTAGCGGTAGTTGCTTTTGAGTGTATTGGCCGTTGTTGTTAATAAAAATGGCCGAACTGGTTTGATATACAAAATATTTTTGCGCAGTAACTACCTGGGTGGGTGTAATAATAGTTTCGATGGTGGCATTGCCGTACCGGGCGTATTTTAAAAATTGCTTGTTAAGTGTGGGCATCTGCTCCACCAACTCATCCCGCGAATGCGTAGGAAAGGCTTTTCCCTTGTAGTATTTGGTCATGATGGGGTCAATACTTCCATCGTTATTAAAATCGCCAACGTAGGTTATTAACGGTTCGGCCAGGCTACATTTGTATTGAGTATTGGTGCCCATATTGCCTGCCACCAGGTCCATATCGCCGTCGCTATCTACATCGGCCAACTGTATTTTACTCCACCAACCGTTGGTTTTGTCTAAACCAACCTTACTGGTAATTTCTTTAAACCGCCGCCCGTTTTCGTTTTTAAAAACCTTTATGGGCATCCAATCGCCGGCTACGATCAGGTCTGGCCATCCGTCGGCATCAACATCGCTAAAGGCTGCGGTAGACACCATGCCGGCAGTAAACAGTTCGTTGCCACCAGCCATAGGAGTGATGTTACTAAAAATAACCTGACCCGTAGTTTTGTCGTAGTCGTTGGCTAGCAAAATGTTACCGCCTGTTAATGGATACTTTCCAGGCACTGTTCTGTCGCCAACAAAAAGATCAATATCGCCATCCTTATCAAAGTCGGCTGCTATTACACAGCTACCGCTAAAAACCTCCCTTGGCAATGCACCTTCAGCATACGTATAAATCCCTTTACCGTTGTTTAAATAAAGCCGGTCCTGTAGCTCGGGACCCGGTTGCATCCATTCATTACCGCCACTTACTACGTACAAATCCTGGTCGCCATCGTTGTCGGCATCAAAAAAAACAGTGCCAACATCTTCGCAAATAGCATGTTTTTGCCATGGGCCATTATGAATGGTAAATGTTGCATTGGCATTTTGAAAATACATGGCACCTGCCTGCCCTGCCGGTCCTCCAATATAAATATCATCCAACCCATCGCCATTTACATCGCCCTTGCTCATTAAAGGCCCCTGTTTTGAAAGTTGAAAGGGGATCAGGAACTCCCGCTTAAAATCAACATAATCGTTTTCGTTTTGCTCAAAGCCAATGCCTGCCTTACTGGTAACATCGGTAAATAATACGTTACCACCAGCGCTTTCAGGGCTCCAGGGTTTACTATCGCCCTGTAATATTTTAATGGTGGTGTTGATAGCTGGGTTTTGCACGGTTGTGGCGGCTATACCATTCCAAACCACCACCACTTTATTTATTTTTGGCTGCTTCCCAATACCAAAATTTAAGGTATAGTCAACTGACGATTGATAGCCCCGCACCGGGTACATTTCCTGCATTTGGGTGCTGCTTTCGGTATATATAAACACTTTGGCACCAAGGCCAAAAGTGTTTTTGCCTTCGCCTTTCAAATGTATTTTTAAAAAGTTGTTTGCGTCGGTAGTGTTGCTGTTGTTTTGGTACAACCAGGCAGGCTCATTGTTATTGCAAACCACCAGGTCCAAATCGCCATCGTTGTCAAGGTCAACATAAGCGGCGCCACTACTAACCCCCGGCTCATCAAGTCCCCACAGTTCGCTTTGGTTTTTAAAGGTGAGGTCGCCATTGTTTTTAAACAGGTAATTACCAATTCGAGTGGAAGGCATTTTTTTTACCAGGTCAAAAAGGGGCATATTCTTTTCGTACAATTCCTTCGTAGACACATCCAGCCCTTTTTGGGCCGCCTCTTCAAAGGCGGCAGCCACATCGTATTTTATAAAATCAAGATTGGTATAATCGCGAAGATAACCGTTGGTTACAAACAGATCTTTAAGGCCATCGTTGTCAAAATCGGCAAATAACGACGCCCAGCTCCAATCGGTATTGGAAACACCTGCCAACTGTCCTATCTCGCTAAATATTGGTAAACTGTCGGCAGTAAAGCCTCGGTTTAGCTGCAACATGTTACGGGAGTACTGGTTACCATATCCACTATCAACCATTAGCTTTTGCTGATCGTACTCATCGCCGCCCTTCAGTATTTTTTGGCGGTAATTATCCTCCGGCAACATGTCCATGGTAATTACATCGGGTAACAGGTCGTTATTATAATCGGCTATGTCAATGCCCATAGTGCTACGGCTAATATGGGCAAACACCTGCTTGCACACTTCTTTAAAAGTGCCGTTTCGGTTGTTGAGGTACACAAAATCCTGTTCATTAAAATCGTTGCTGACAACAATGTCAGCCCAACCGTCCTGGTTAAGGTCGCTAATACTTATGCCGAGTCCAAAGTTGATGCCACTGCCATAAATACCTGCTTCGCTGCTTACTTCGGTAAAGCGACCACTATTGTTACGGTATAACCTATTACCAAATTTTGGATGGCGCAGGTTGCGCAGCCGGGTAGTATTGTAAAAGGGAGAATAAAACCCTTGTGCATGGTTAAGCAGAAACATGTCAAGGTCACCATCGTTGTCGTAGTCAAAAAAAGCCGATTGGCTGGTGTAGGTACCGGGAGCATCAAGTCCATAGGCCTTTGCCTGCTCAGTAAATACGGGAACACCCTGTGCATTGTTACCCCCGTTTATAAAAAGTTGGTTGGCGCGGTCGTCGTCGCTACCAAAACCTGAGTAGCAAACATATATATCAAGCAAGCCATCGCCGTTAACATCGGCCACATTAGCGCCGGTGCGCCAGGCTTTTTTACCGGCAACCCCTGCCACATTCGTTACCTCTTTAAACGAAATATTTCCGTTGTTTAGGTATAACGCCGATGTGCTTTGGTTACCGGTAAAAAAAAGATCTGGTAATCCATCCTGGTTCAGGTCGCCTGTGGCTACCCCATTACCGTTGTAGTAATATTCGTATGTCAGCACATTTGTTTCAGCGGTTTCGGTAATGGTATTGATAAACGTAATTCCGGAATGCTCCGGCAAAATTTTCTCAAATTTTTTTAACGGCTTACCACAACCGAATAAAACAATCAAACCACATAATACACTTAAATACCTATTGGTCATACGTAAATAATATACCCAAAAACACAGTTAGTAACCCGCATTTTGTTGCAGATTAGGGTTCCTGTCTATTTCGGCTTGAGGTATAGGCAAAACATTATAAGCCTCTTTGTACGAGCGGTTTTCAAGTGCCTGTATGCTATAATTAAATGAGCTACCTACCCGGTTAATCACCATTCTGTTTACAGGAACATTAAAAAAAGTACTGCCCAGTTTCCAGCGGCGCACATCCCAAAAGCGATGCTCTTCAAAGGCAAGTTCTACCCTTCTTTCGTTGCGGATTTTGTCGCGCATATCCACCTGTGACAAGCCTGAAAGCAGCGGCTGACCAGCCCTTTGCCGCACAATATTTATAGCGGATAAAGCATTGGCATCTCCGCCAACTGCTTCATTTTGAGCTTCGGCAAAGTTTAACAATACCTCGGCATAGCGAATAAATATCCAATCATTATCACCACCCTGGTATACCTGGTCGGGTGTAACATATTTTTCATCAAGCAATTTTTTAAGACCGTAACCAGTTTTGGTCCGATCGCCATTGGCAGCCTTTTGAGCATTACCATCAGCAAAAGTTTCAACGGTTACTCCTTTCCATGGCGAGCCATTATGAAGAATGGATTGATCTAAACGATTATCGCGATTAACGTAAGGCGTTTGTGGGTTATAGCCCGAGGTAACATCGCTGATTGGCTTACCGTTTTTCATTTCGTATGCATCTACCAGGTTTTGTGTGGGCGAAAAACCACCCCATGCACCACCTACCACGCCGCCTTCCTGAATGCTCATAGCCAGCTTCCAGGGGGTTTGTTGGGTGCGGTTTGGACGCTCATATTTACTGGCAAAAATCACTTCATTATTGCCGGCCTTATCTAAAAACAAACGGTAGTAATTTGGAAATAGCGAATAAGCATTTAAATCCATAACGGCTTTGTTAGCAGCAGCCGCCTGTTGCCAGCGGCTGGCGTCATTTGATGGGTTGTTTAAAGGGCTGGCATAATACAATAGCATTCTGCCTTTTAAAGCCAATGCGGCACCACGGGTAGCACGGCCCAACTCGCTGGCGGTAACCGGCAACACTGCTGCGGCAGCATCGCAATCGGCAATTACCTGGTCAAGGCATTCTTTATAAGTTTTGCGAGGCACTAACAAATCTTCATCAATATTTTGCTCTTTAATAACTAAAGGCACCCCACCAAACGCTTTTATAAGGTCGGCATAACAAAAGGCCCTGATAAATAGTCCTTCGGCTTTCAACCTGTTTTTTAAAGCAACATCGCCTGGCACGCCATCAATTCGCGCCAGCAGAATATTACATTTACGGATTACTGAATAGTTAAAGAACCACATTTCGGTGCCATAAGTAAAACTTGGGTTAAGGTCACCCGAGTTTACGTTATTTAAGGTAGTAGCCGTAGGGCCTTCAGCCTCGTCGGTGGCCATGGCCAACATTCCCATACCCATTGACCAATCGTTGCCAAGGCCGGCATCTCTACGGTCAAAACCGCTCAGCAGGCTGCCATAAATATTAGTTACAAATTGGTTGGTTAAAGTAATGTCTTCAAATACAGCCACATCCGACACAAAGTTTGTTGGCTTTATATCAAGTATATCTTTATTGCAGGCACCTACTACTACGGACACAACGATAAGTAGTAATACACTCATTTTTTTTACTTGCATAACAATCTAATTTTAAGCTTATATCTATTTTGAAATCTAATTATTTTTAAAACTGAAGGTTTACACCAAAGTTAAAAGTTACCTGTTGTGGGTAATACCAGCCCGCAGCATTGGTATTTTCCGGATCAACATTTTTGATATTGGTAAAGGTTAACAGGTTTTGGCCGTTGGCAAAAATTCTTAATGAACTTGCCCCTATCGCTTTTAATACTGAGGCTTTTACTGTGTAGGCTAACTCCAGGTTTTTTAACCGCATGTAAGAGGCGTCTTTAACCCAAAAACTGCTATTTTGTTGATTATTACCATCAGACTGTAGGTTTAATCGCGGCAACGGTGCATCAGGACGGTCGGGGGTCCAACGATCGAGCCACTCGCCAGTTACACGGCCGCTGTTGTAAAATGCCCATGCGGCGTTTTGAGTAAGCAGTTGCTGTACCCTTGTAGCACCTTGCAACAAAAAGTTAAGTTCGAAGGATTTGTACACTATGCCCCCGGTAAAACCATATAAAATTTCGGGTAATGTACCACCACCCAAATAGGTAATGTCAAAAGGGTCAATTATACCATCGGGTTTACCTGCCGGGCCACTTACATCAGCATATTTAATATCGCCGGGGCCGGTTGAATTTAAAAACGCGGATGGTTTTGGAGAATTATTATAGTCGGCCTGGTCTCTAAAAATACCGATAGCCTGGTAGCCGTAATACCCATTGTTTGACCTGCCGGTTATTTTTCGGTTTTCGGGTACATTAGCAGCCTCTGCAGCTTCAATTATTTTGTTACGTGCAAGGGTAAAATTTGCCCTAATGTAGTACGATAGGTTATTGGTAATTTTATTATCGTGCGTAAGGTTTACTTCAATACCCTTATTGTCAACAATACCCAGGTTTTCGCTAGGTAATGAGCCACCAAAAGTAAATGGAACCGATAAACTTCTGGTAGCAAGTATATCCGATCTTCTTTCTCTAAACAGTGTTACATCAAAACCCAGTAAACCATTCCACATGCGTGCTTCCACCCCTATGTCGGTTTTATTTGCCTTTTCCCATGTTAGGCTGGTATTGGCAATGGCACCAGGCTCAAGGCCATTAACAAATACGCCACCAAAAGGATAGTTATTGCTTACCAGGTTGTACCGGTTGTAATAGCCAAAACGGCTGGGAATTCTATCGCTACCTAATTGCCCGGTAGAACCTTTGAACTTTAAATAATTCAACGCACTTATATTTTGGAAGAAAGTTTCTCTTGAAGCTACCCAACCTACCGAGATGGCAGGAAAATAACCGGTCCTGTTTTCTGGCGAAAAGTTTTCTGACTGGTCCCGCCTTAAACTAACCTGAAAAAGATATTTTCCGTCAAAATCATAATTGATACGGGCTGCCGCACTGCGAAGGCCAAAACGGTCTTCATCATCGCTTAATACCTCGTTTAAAGCCGGACCGAAATTTAAAATTTCAAGCGCTGAACTTGTAAATGAATTACGTGCTGCAAACAATCCACTATTGGACGTTTCTTTTTGAAGAAACAATACAAGGCCAGATACATTGTGTTTTCCAAACCGACGGTCGTAATTGATGTGCCCCTGTATTTCTGTTGACTGCCCTTCGCCAAAATTTTTAGATAAAGAAGGTTTGGTTGGCGCACTTGCCGTATAGGTTCCATCAGGGTTTTTTACATACAAGGGTACGTTTCTGTTGAATACTTTTCCGTACGAAAAATTTCTATCGTATGCCAAAACGCCCTTAACTGACAGCCCTTTTACACCCGGAATATCCTGTACTATTTGAAAATTGGTTAAGATAGTGTTGCTGTTGTTTCTGTTATAACCAGCCTCGGAGCTTATAAATGCCAATGGGTTAGGATATACACCGGGAGCCGCTAAAAGGCCATTTGAAAAGATAGCTGGTTGGGTGGGCGGATTACGCATGGTGTGCTCAAAAATAGAAGCGGTTGACTGGGGCGGCGAATTGCGGTTTTCTAACCTGCCCGATATATCGGCCGTAAACTTAGTGGTTTTAGTAACCTGTATATCAAGGTTAGTACGAATATTATATCTTTTATATTTTAAGGTACTGTATAAACCCTGGTCGTCTAAAAACCCCAGCGATGTAAAATATTTTACCTTATCGGTTCCACCATTAAACGATAGGTTGTGCTGCATACGGTTAGCGGTACCGCCTAAAACCAACCCCATCCAATCGGTATTTGGGAAAAGGTCCCGATCAGTACCATTTTTAAACTGCTCTAACCGGTCGTTGCTAAACTCAACCGGTGCACCGGGGTTATCGTTTAATTTAGCTTCGTTAAACAATACGCCATACTCGTACGAACCTAAGTTGTCGGGCAAACGGGTAACTTTATTTAAGCCATAGTTAAACGAATAGCTAGCCGATACTTTACCGGCCGTACCACGTTTTGTAGTAACCAATACAACACCATTTGCGCCCTTTACTCCAAAAATGGCGGCCGAAGATGCATCTTTAAGTATGCTGATTGTTTCAACCTCGTTTGCATCTAATTGCGAAAAATCGCGGTATTGCCTTACAATACCATCCACCACAAACAATGGTTCCATTGAACCGCCACCAAAGGTTGCGTTACCCCTGATAAATATTTGCGCTGCATCTGCACCAGGTTCGCCGGTGGTTTGTTTGGTAATTACGCCAGATACACGGCCGGTAAGGGCATTACTTAAGTCGCTCACCGGGCTTTGCACAAGCTCTTTGGTTTTTATTGTGGAAATAGAGCCGGTAACATTACTTTTTTTCTGCGAACCATAACCGGTAACTATTACTTCGTTCATTGCACTTTCCATTGGTTCAAGAGTAATACTCATTGGTCCAATACCATCTGCAGCAACATCTATGTCGGTCATACCTACAAACGTAATACGTAACGTGCTGTTTGCAGAAGGCACTAAAATAGAAAAACTTCCCATTTTATTAGTGGAAGTAACTGCTTTTGAGCCAGTTACCGATACGGTAGCACCTTCTAACGGCGTACCGGTAACTTTATTTGTTACTGTACCTGTAACAGTTTTTGACTGGGCAAATATGTGCGACCCTAAAAAACCAAAGGCCACCAGTAACATACATAACTTCAAATAAAATTTCATAAGCATTCGTTTTTAATATAATTATTCGTTTTCCGTATTATTAAGTAAATGGATGTTACTGGGCTATAAACTTGAACTGAAAAACTGTCTCGTTTTTTTTACCGGCTCTTAAAACCATTGAATTAGCGTTGATTGAAATAATTCGAAAATCATTGGAGGCTATATCGGTAGTGCCTATAAACCTTGATGGTATAGTACCCGCCATTGTTATAGTGGCTACACCAGCGCCGTCGGCACCTGGGGTAAATACAAAGTTGTTGGTGTAAGACCGGTCAGCGCCACATACAAAATTGGGTTGCAAATTTCCACCGTTAAAGGTGGCACCATTTGCATTGTAGGTTAGCGTAAACGCATTACCTGCAAAGCTGAACTTATAGGTGTCGTCTATTTGACAATCGGCCAGCGGGCCACCACCAAAAAATTGCCCGGGATTACCTTCGGTACCCACAATAATAGCTGCGGCACCAGGGCCTGGATCAAATTTCCAGGTTTTAGCGGTTAGTAACTGAAAAGTGGCATTACCTGTAACGGACGAAAAGTCGTTGTTGGCTACTACTATGGTTTGAGTTTGAGTAGTATATCCTCCTCTGCCAAAAGCATACAATGTAACAACGTACGTTCCCTTACTTTGAAAGTAGGCGGTATCGGCCGGTTTACCAGCCCTTGTAGCCGACCCATCGCCCAAATTATATTGCAATTTAAAGGCATTGGCAGAAGTGCTTGTTAATGCATAAGTATTGGCCTTTGACGCAACGGGTGTAACTGTAAAAGAGGCTACTCCCGGATCGCCTAGTGTGCCATCATTTTTTTGGCAACCCAACATTAAAATTGTAAAAAAACTCAATAGCGGGAGTCCTGATAGTAGTAAGCTGAAATTCAATTTCATACAGCAATCGGTTTAAAATAATAAATAAAGAAATTTGCAATTACAACCCAATTAAGACAATTAATAATTATTAAGCGCTGTTTAGGATTAATAAAAAAAGTGAAAAAAGTTTTAGTAATTTAATTTTATATTGTTTATCAGAAAATAATAAAGAGACTATCAAACGGCATCCATTACCCTCTTTATAATATGATAACGTTGACCGTTAATTTATCATCACTTTAGTAGTTTGTATTACGAAGCATCTTTTAAAGTCAGGTAATAAACACCTTTTTTTTACGCCGAAATATCGATGTTAATATTGCTGTCGCTGTTACGATCAATTAGGTTGATGCCCCTAATTATTTTACCCTCAATATTAACCAATTGCAAACTTGCGCTGCGGGTTACTATAACTTGCAATTGTACAATAAGGTTATTTTTAGCGGGGTTTGGATAAATAGAAAACGCACTCACCTTAGTGTTGGCAAACCGAAGGCTGGCCACCTTGAAGTAGGTAAACTTACCATCTCTGTCCACCTGCTTTAGCCTGTAATAATTGCTACCTTTTGCTGGAACTATAGGTGAGTATAGCTGCGTAATATTGCCATTTGGTTTTGAGTTAATGAAAGCTAGCTCTGCCCAGTTAATGCCATTGGTACTTCTTTCAACAGAAAAACCTTTGCTATTAACTTCGCTGAATGTTTTCCAGTTTAAAATGAATGTGTTGCCGCGGCGGGTAACAGTAAAGTCAGCAAGGTTAACCGGTAGCGATGCACCTGAGCGGTAGAAATAAATGATATTTACGTAGAAGGTTCCCGAAGTGTTTACCGGAACAAGTAATAGCATTTGTTGCAGATTACCTTTGCCCATTACGGCACCATTTCCCTTAAACCTAAATTGATTAAGTAGAAGATCCAAACTAACCCGTTGCTGACCGGCAAGTGTGGTAGTTATTTCGCCTTCGGTGGTAGCACCAGCAAAATTGACCAACCTAAACGTAAAAGGCGATGTCGGCGTTGGCGTCCAAACGTCTATATAAAACGTATCAAGATTAGTAGCATCTATGTTGTCATATTGAATTCCGGTAAAATGACGCAGACCATACTTTTTTACATCATTACTACTTACCTGAATCTCAGTATAATCAAGGCAGCATCCGCTCCAGCCCGTTGCCCTTGACAATACTGGGCTGTTATTATACACGCCGCTAAATAAAGATTTTACTGAGTATGCTGCACGGGTGGGATGAGGTGCTGCTACCATAGGTACTGCAAGCGGCGCAGTTACATTAACAGGTAAAGTACCCATTTTTACACCCAGCAACATGCCGGTTACCAGGGTTTGACCACCTCCAAGGGCGGTTCCTTTACCGTTGGCATCGAGGGTAGCTGCCGTATTATTGCTGCTGTTCCATGTAAAATAAGGTGCGGCTGTTTGCATTTGCTGATTTGCTCCGTTTACAGTAAATACTGAAGTTCCGACTTCTGGAACAAAGGTTCCACCAACTTCTTTAGATATGGTTTGATCGTTAAATCCTGCTGATACTGGTGCGGTAACAATTCCAGGAGCCAATGTTTCATATTGCACATCGTCTATCCAAATTGTGTAGTTGGTACCTCCACTTCCCCCGGCAAAGTACAATAAACCAGTTATTGCAGATATTTTAGAAGGAACTGGAATTGGAACAATAAACTTCTGCCAGCTCGTAGTAACAACCAGCCTATTCCGCTCCACAGCAAAAACGGTAGCATTGGCATCGTTACCTAAACCCGCGCCATCAATGGTAGCTGCCGATGGGGGACCGCCAGCGCTTACCCTTGCCCAAAAAGACATGGCATTTACCGGGGTTGCTGACACGTAGGCACCACCTGTGTAACCGGCTGTAACATTAATTTTAAGTGATGATGTATTAGAGCGGAATACCGTGTTGTCGATTGTAACATTGTTAACCGACCCGCCAAAGGAAATAAAGGTAACGTTAGGTGCCAGGGTTTCGCCAAAAACAACTAACTGGGCCTGCATAGAAAACGCTAGTGTTAGGCAAATAGCAAGAAGCGTAGAAAATTTTTTCATTGTATTTATTTAAAGTGTTAGAAGAAAGTAACACCTTTTACTTTTGCTAATAAACATCAAAAGGCAAGCAAATTTAAAAAGATAGAGTGGCTAAAGTTAGTCGAAAAAAATATTGTGCTACTTCATTATAAACACATCAATACTACATCAAAAGAAATTATACCATTGATTGTTAGTATTTTAAGCTACAACATTACTACATCAAAAAAAATGTCGGGCAGCAAAATAATGGTGGGAGCACAAATTTGCACTCACCATTTATTAATAACATCATTTTATTGCACAATCAGCTTAATTGGGGCTATTCCTATAGTGTGACCGAGTAAATGCCGGATGCAGGCTTTGTATTCAATTCAAGTTTAAAGCCATCGGCCTGACCTGTGGCCAAACCCCGTAACACAACGCGTCCTGCCATATCATTTACGATAAACGGTAAGGTAAATTGCCCGGCTAAGCACTTTTAATAAATAAAATGTTACCAACAAGCGGGTTGGGATACACGGCGTCCGACAAAGAACGACCTCCCATCCGAACGGCCTGAACACCATACACTGTTTTTTTACCATCCTTATCCACCTGTGTAAGCCTATAATAGTTCATACCTTTTTGCGGCGATTGATCGGATGTAGCATATTGGTTGGTCAACTGCGAACCGTTGGCGGCCTTCACTCTTGTTAATTGGGTAAACCTGGTTCCATTGGTACTTTTTTCTACCTCAAAATAGTCGTTGTTCTCTTCCTTAGTAATTGTCCATTGAATGGCAACTTCGCCTGTTGGTTGTAAAAAGGCCCTGGAACCCCGACAGCGTTACTGGAAGAGAAGCCTTACAAAAGGTACCGGTAGTATAACTGTGTAGTGTAGCACTGCTATTTCTCTCGCCCCTCGCTGGTACCGCATAAGTAAAGTAAATACTGAGGTTGCCAGGTGCAATTGTTTTGGTAAACCTGAAATCAGCTCCTACCGCCGTCATTTCATAGCCGGGGTATCCACCGGAGGGGGTTTCTCTAATATATCTTAACGCATTGTTACTGCCGGCAATGGGCGTTAACAGATGTAAGGTGAAAGTAACCTGGTCGCCCACACTTTTTACGCGATAGCTATAATCGCCGTTTGCAATGGTTCCACAAAAACCACCAGCATTACTAATGTTAACCAACACTTTTACGAGGCTTGAAATGGTAGTGTATACCCTATCATTGGTGGCCCATGCGCTAATTGTATAACTGCCGGCAGTGGCACCGGTCCAGTTAGCTAAATAGGGACTGGTATCGTCCGTACCTAATAACGTGGCTCCGTTATAAAACCTCACACTGGTAACCGTTCCGTCAATATCGGCAGCATTGGCATTGATAGTAATTGAGGCTGGCTCGGTGTAAGATGCATCGTTTACCGGCGAAACAATGGCTACCGTAGGAACCGAAGTGGTTACGCCGAGGCAATTGGTACCAACAGTATACGTATGCCTGCTGGCCGATGAGTTGCGTTCGCCTGCCGGAGGTGTATTATAAGTAAAGTAAAAAGTTACGTTTGTGCCATTTTCAAAAGGCAGGCTGTACACAAAATCGGTGCCCGACCTAGTCATGCCTGCATTAATATTGGACGGCGCTGAAATATTAATGATGGCACTGTTGCTACCTATAATTGGCATTAAAGGATGAAACCTAAAAGTAACAATACCATTTGCAGTAGATGCGCTGTATTCGTAATTGCCGCTGGCGGCCGTACCGCAAAACCCATTAAAATGGGGTGCGTTTACGGTTATGTTTACGGCCGCACCAGTGGTGGTCAACGCAGTATTATCAATTGCTTTGGCAGTCAAAACGTATGGTCCAGCCGCTACATTATTCCATTAAAAACTGTAAGGGCTGGTGTCGTCCAAACCAAACAATGTATTTCCATTATAAAACTCTACTTTAGTTATTGAACCACCAGCGTCGGCCGCATTGGCCTAGACAGTTATGTTTGCCGGTGCTAAAAAAGAAGCCCCTTCAATAGGTGAAGTAATAGAAACTGTTGGCGCACCGGGCACACACACGGTACCAACCACATAAATATGTGGGTTGACCATAGAATTGCGCTCACCTGCCGGTGGAGTATTATAGGTAAAATAAAAGGTAAGCGAAACACCATTATCAATAGGGCGGCTAAGCGTAAAATTAACCCCGGAGGCGGTCATGCCCTGTCCTCCAAAAACGCCTGCGCCTTCTTTAATATTAATAATTGCCAGGTTGCCTTCGGTAATTAGCGCAAGTGGTATAAAGGTAAAAAACACTGTTCCGTTTTAAGTACATACCTCATAACTGTAATCGCCGCTAACTGCTGTACCAGTACAAGCCTGCGGTTTTATCAAAACGGCTATTACCGACAAAGTAACAACGTTGTTATCGTTATCGGTGGCTTTGGCAGCCAGGCTTACTTGCCGGCAGGTAAATTATTGTAATCAAAACTAAACGGAGCTGTATTATCAGTGCCTAACAGATCAGCACCTTTAAAAAACTCCACTTTTGTAATAGTTCCATCAGCATCAGCCGCGTTTGCGGTGATAGCAATGTTGGCCGGGGCGGTAAAGTTAGTATTGTTTACCGGAGCAGTTATTGATACCGTTGGGGCAATGCCGACCACTGTTGACGGAGTTTTGTAAAAATAGATATTGTCAAGGTATACTCTTGCACCCGTTGTTGGTGCTATATCAAATTTAAACTGGAAAACTTTGGTGAAATCGATGCCGGGAAAATTAGCCTGGTTAAGTTCAATATCAAAGCTGTTCCAGCCCGAAAGTGTAGGCTGCAGGGTCACCGACTTTTCAACCGGCCCTTCGTTAATAATGAAAAACTTCAGTGCTATTGAATTGGCAGTCCAAATATCCATATGCAGTTTTTCCATGGTACCTGCATTGATGTTGGGCGTAAACTGCACACCCTGGTAATTTAAATTCTCATATTTTTTAGTAACATTTCCTTGTACCGTTGTATCGGTAACAACGGTTGACTGACCCCAGTTTGGAAAAAAATCGGTACCTGGCCTATTGGCATATGCACCGCTGAACAGCGAAATAACATCGCCTGCATTTCTTGCCGGTGGTTCAGGTGCAGCAGTTATAGCGTTGGTTCCGCCGGTTGAACCGGGAATAGTAGTTCTTGAAAAATAAATATCATCGAAATAAAAATCGGCTGCCGTATTGGTTGGATCACCCGCAAACATAAACGCACCTTTTAGCGACTGTACATCTATATTGTTGCCCACCGATGAATTATTAAAATCAGCCATAGGTATGGTTACCTGCTGCCATGTGCCATCTCTTTTTACACCAAATTGCTGACCTCCGGCAGGCACATTTACCCAGGCTTCGCCATGGCCGGTTTTTACTCCAAATTTAAACTGGCCACCATAGGTGGTTTTAAAGCGAAACTTCAGAGATCCTGCTCCAAAATCTTTAAGGTTTACGTAGTTATTAGAAATACCCATACCAAACCAATCACCACTATTGGCACGTACCGCCCACAACGAGCTACCCTCAAACGCAACCGGTGCTGGGTTTGTTATTGGTGTAAGGTTATTCCAGTAATACAAGGTGGCATCGCTACCAAAATTTAATTTAGCCAAGAACGGCGTCGTTTCGGTTAATACTCCAAAATTGCCCGAAACCGCAACATTTTCTCCCAATATCAACTCATCACCCGGGTTTTGATACAACTTAATATAGTCCACATACATTTTTGCGGGTAGTGAAGCTGTTATACCGTTGGGATCAAAAATGTTGGTATAGGCCCCTCCTACCGCAAGGTTTAATAATAGAAAATGTGGATTATGGAACTCTGTTTTGTTAGGATCGCTGCTAATATCAAAGCTGTAGAACTCAACATTGTCAAGATACATTTTGATGTATTGACTGGTCCAAACCATTTTGTACAGGTGATAATCGGCCGAAAGATCGGAGGTTGACACGGTGGATCCGGCCTGAAATTCTCGTGTGCCCCCAGCGTTACTCCAATGATTTGCTGAACTTATTTGATTATTGACTTTATTGGCCGCAATAGCCGCAGCCGCTCCTGCTTCCAAAATATCAATTTCGCCAATAGAAGGCCACGAAGGGCCGATGGTACCTAGTGTCCATAATGCCGGCCACAAACCATTGGCCATGTTGGGTAGCTTTATACGGGCCTCCACCGTACCGTATTTAAAATGCACACGGCCCTCCGTCTTTATTCTACCGGAGGTAAAAACACTACCATCAAAATTTTCGCGCCGAGCCTCTATTATAAGGTTACCGTTTTCAATTCTTATATTTTCAGGGCGGCTGGTGTAGTATTCCAGCTCGCTATTGCCCCAACCAAAACCAGCATCCCGGCCACTACCGTTTCTAAAATCGTAGGTCCATGCATTGGGCGCCAACGACGTACTGTTAAAATTTTCTTCCCAAACAAGGGTTTGGGCAAAAAGGCTGTCAGCCGGCCAAATACTGCCAAAAATTGACAGAAAGGCAACTAGTAAAAACAAAAAAGGCCCTTGGACAAAATGGTAATTTTTTTTCATAATGGCATTTAATGGTGTTACGCAGCTATTAACTACATGTTAACGGTGTTAAACTAACTATTGTAACCAAATTGAGAAGGGGATGAAAATAAGGTGAGAAACCTTTCTCAAAACCATCGGCTGGTTAAAGACACCACTCAAAACACTTTAAATAATCCGTAATACAAGCTATTATTGATGCGTTGTAAAAATAAAGCTATCGCTTTCATCACCCTATAAATTCACTACATCATCCATACGGCAGCCAAATATTTTTAGGTCAGAATGTAAATCTCTAACTACATCATACTTGCATCATTCAATTGTAATACATTCACTTCCACAGTTAACAAATGTATTTGCCGGAATGAAAAAAGTTTTTGTATTTCTTATTTTTCCACTGCTTTGTGGGGGGCAAAATACCATTGGCTTACCCGACATTACCAATTTTACCCAGGCTAATTATGGCGCTGGATTGCAAACCTGGGATATTCAGCAAGATAAAAACGGGATTATTTATTTTGCCAACAACGAAGGGTTGTTGAGCTTCGACGGGCATTACTGGACCATTTACCCACTTCCTAACAAAACCATTGTGCGGTCGGTGCAGATAAGTAATCAAGGACGCATTTATGTGGGCGGGCAGGATGAGATTGGATATTTTGCCCCTGGCAAAGATGGCAAACTTCAATATGTCTCCCTCACTTCACTAATTCCGAAAGATAAACGACGTTTTGGAGATGTTTGGGATATCGCTGTTATTCAATCCGATGTTTTCTTTCGATCGGCTTACACCATCTTTCACCTGGCCAACAATCGTTGCGCTTTATATGCAGCGCCCAATCAATGGTCGTATTTGGGATTGGTCAACAATACCCTTTATGCACACGACCTGTCGGCAGGCATTTTGTATTTTGAGCGCAATGCCTGGAAACCGGTACGAGAAACCAATCCGCTAAATACCAACGACCCTGTAACCGGTTTGTTACCATTACCGGGCGGATCAATAATGGTTACCACTCTTAAAAACGGGGTATATACACTTAGTACCACGGGGCTTGTTTCCATGGCCTCACCTAGTAATAAGGTTTTTGCAAATGAGCGTATTTATGCCGCCATTGCTGTGTCTGACCAATTAAAAGCCTTTGCAACCAACAATAGCGGTTTGTATATTGTAGATAATCAACTAAATATTATTCAAACTTTCTCAAAAAAAGAGTTGCTGCAAAACAACAATGTGCTCAGTATTTTTTTAGATGCACAGCAAAACCTGTGGCTCGGCCTAAACAACGGTATAGACCTGATAACTTACAACAGCGCTATTAAACATATAACGCCCCTGCAGCAAGATGGAAGCGGATACACCAGTTTGGTATACCATAATGCGCTGTACTTAGGCACTTCAAACGGGTTGTATAGTATACCTATTGGTGCTACAACCGATGTAAGTTTTGTAAAGGGTACGTTTGAAAAAATAGCCAACTCCAACGGACAGGCATGGAAGTTAAGTGAGATAAACGACCGGCTGTTGCTGGGCCACCACGAAGGTGCTTTTGAAATAATAAACAACAAAGCTTTACTGATAGCTAAAAACGCAGGTTTTTGGAACTTTGTTTCTATCTCAAACATTTACCCCACTACCAGCCTGCTGGCGGGAAATTATAAAGGACTTTCATTTTTTTCAGCAGATAATAACCAATTCAGACAAATTGAGCAATTAAATGGCTTTGAAGAATCGAGCCGGTTTGTGGCCATTGATCAATTTCAACACATTTGGGTATCTCATCCATTTCATGGAGTTTTTAAATTGGCAAAAAATAACAACGGTCAATATATCACCAATTTATATACCGATAAAAATGGGCTTCCGTCTATTTTAAACAATCACATTTACAAAGTTAAAAACGAAGTATTAGTGGCCACCGAAAAGGGTATTTATACTTATAATGATGAGCTTGACAGGTTTGCCCCCGATACTTTTTATCAAAAATACCTGGGCAACCAAAGTATAAGGTATATAACTGCCGACGACTATGGCAATATCTGGTTCATTCATCAAAAATCGCTGGGTGTCATCAATATTAACGACCGTCAGCCATCTATTTTATACCTGCCCGAGCTAAACGACAAAATGTTGAGCGGGTTTGAATCAATTTATCATTATAATGAAAGCAATATTTTTTTAGGTGCCGAAAAGGGCTTTTATCATATCAACCTTGCAAAGTATAAAACTATGTTGCCAACGTTACAAGTGGCCATCCGCAGGGTACATATTTCCGACACGCAGGACAGCCTGTTGTTTGGGGGATATTTTAATAATGTAAACGACCCGCAGGTGCAGGCCGGTAGCCTGGTTCCTACCATTGCCAACCGGTTTAAAAACATCAACTTTAGGTTTGCAAGCCCGGTATATGGTTTTCAAAGCAATCTACAGTATAGTTACCGCCTCATGGGTTTCGAAAACGATTGGTCTAACTGGACTGGCAAAGCAGAAAAAGAATATACCAATCTCCCCTTTGGTAATTATTCGTTTGAAGTAAAGGTGCGCAGCAACCTTGGCAACGGGTCGGCGGTAGCTACTTACCATTTTGAAATATTAGCACCATGGTATCAATCTGTGCCAGCTATCATTTTTTACATCCTGTCGGCGGTAGTATTTGTTTATTGGCTATATATGCGCCAACAAAAAAAATTTAAAACACAGCAGCTAATTCATCAAAAGGAGCAACAAAGGCTGGTATATATTTACCAATTGGAGCGAAATAACACTCAAAGCGAGCTGGTAAATGTTCAAAATCAAAAACTAAAGGCAGATATTACCTTTAAAAATACTGAGTTGGCCTCATCGGCTATGCACCTGGTAAAAAAAGGCGAGTTACTTAATAAGTTAAAAGCAGAGCTATCGAATATGATGAAGCGTATTAAGAACGATGAGGCGACCGGCGAACTTAAAAAACTAATCAGATCGTTAAATGAAGATGAAAATATTGATAATGAATGGGAAAACTTTACCCGCCATTTTGACTCGGTTCATAGTGGTTTTGTGGCCAATTTAAAAACCATACACCCGTCAGTAACCGGCAACGAAATAAAGTTATGTGCCTACCTGCGTATGAATTTAAGCAGCAAGGAAATAGCCCAATTATTAAATATATCGGCACGGGGAGTAGAAATTGGCAGATACCGGCTGCGCAAAAAACTGGGAATTACAACCGATGTAAGCCTGTTTGAATACCTTATTAATATTGACCATAACGACCCTGCAACCGGCAAGCCATCTGCTTAACTCTTTTTTGGGCATTTTATAATTTCCATTCTCAAAAATACTTGTTGTTCCTTTACCTTTGCAGCCCGAAATTTTCGGAAAATGGTTATCCCTGCCCTATAAACAGGACAGGCGAAAGGTTGGAAGTCTAAATTTTTTCATAATAAAAATGTCAATATGGCTACTGTTGTAAGAGAAAATATTGGTTTATTAAATGATAAATTAACGGTGCAATTGTCAAAAAATGACTACTTGCCCGCATTCGAAAAGTCAATTAAAACCTACGCAAAATCGGCCAACATTCCCGGCTTTCGTAAAGGAATGGTGCCCACCAGTATGGTTAAAAAAATGTACGGAACAAATGTATTTACCGACGAGGTGCTTAAAACTGTTGAAAAGGAATTAAACACCTATATGCAAACGGAACAATTGGACATTTTTGCCCAGCCCTTGCCGCTTGAACTTAATAGCCGACAGTTGGACATGAATAACCCTGCCGATTATTCGTTTGCTTTTGAAGTTGGATTGAAGCCAGCCATTGACATTAATGTGGGTAACATTAACGTTACACGCTATGCTGTAGCAGTAACGGAAGAAATGATGCAGGTAGAAATTGATCGTTTAACCGTTCGGTTTGGAAAAATGACAGAGCCGGAGCAGGTAGAAAGCGATGAAAATGTTTTGAACGTAACATTTACTGAGTGCGATACCCAGGGCATAGCAGTAGAAGGTGGTATAAGCAAAGGCAATTCGTTGCTGGTTAAATATTTTTCGGAAGGTCTGCGTCCACAACTGATAGGCAAAAAGAAAGACGACCAAATGGTTATTACCCTTAACGAAGCCTTTGATGAAAAGGAAAGATCGTGGATAGGCGGGGACCTTGGTTTGGATATGAGTGACGCAGCAGCAGAAGGCAAGCATTTTATAATGCAAATTACCAAGGTTGGATTAGTTGAAAAACCTGATTTGGACGAAAACTTTTTTGAACTTGCCTTGCCTGGTAAAGGTATTACCACCGAGGCCGATTTTAAAGTTGCTGTAAAGCAAACCATTCAACAACAATGGTATGCGCAAAGCCGCAATCAATTGCACGATCAGATCTATCATTCGTTGGTTGACAACACCCAACTGGAATTTCCCGAGGAATTTTTAAAGCGCTGGATACAAACCGGTAACGAAGAAAAGAAAACTGCCGAACAGGCAGAAGAAGAATTTCCAAATTTTAAAAACTCGCTTAAGTGGACGTTAATAAGCGGTGAATTATTAAACAGGTATGAAATAAAAATTGAGCCAGCCGAAATGAAAGAGTTTGCCCGCAGGCAAATTTTGGGTTACATGGGTGTGCAAAATTTTGATGAAGCCCCATGGATAGACAGCTATGCCGAAAACATGATGAAGGATAAGAAGTTTGTAGAAAACACCTATTACCAGCTACAAACCGAAAAATTATTTGCCGCAGTTGAAAACGATGTAAATGTAACCGACGAGGCTGTTTCGCCAGAGGATCTTGCAGCCAAACAACACAACCATCAACATTAAATTATATTTGAACTAATAGTAAAAGCCGGTCGTGTACCGGTTTTTTTATTGGTTTGCAGCACTCCGCAAAATGGATAATCGTGGTAAAAAGCGTAGGCAATTAAAATTTTAAAAAAGCAAGGCTCCAATGTATGGGCACTGCTTAAACATGGTATGCTATTTTGTCGCATTTTAAATTTTGCATAGTATTTGAACACGCCTTTTGTATTAAGGAACAACCCTTAATTTCACTTTCATAAATTATACCTCATGAATTTTGGAAAAGAATTTGAAAAATATGCTATTAAAGATCGCGGAATTAGCAGTGCCACCCTGCATAATGTAACCCAGCACCAGGTAACCAATCTTACCCCTTATATTATTGAAGAACGTCCAATGAATGTAGCCAGCATGGATGTATTTAGCCGGTTAATGATGGACCGCATTATTTTTATGGGCGAGCAGGTGAACGATTATGTAGCAAACATAGTTACCGCACAGTTGCTTTTTTTAGAAAGTACTGACCGTACCCGCGATATTCAAATGTACATTAACAGCCCCGGCGGTAGCGTGTATGCAGGCCTGGGTATTTACGATACCATGCAATTTATTGGCCCCGATGTTAGCACTATTTGTACTGGCATGGCTGCCAGCATGGGTGCTGTATTAATGTGTGCTGGTGTTACAGGTAAACGTACCGCACTAAAACATAGCCGTATAATGATGCACCAACCTAGTGGCGCTATTGGCGGCCAGGCAAGCGATATTGCTATTACCGTTAAAGAAATAAGAAGGCTGAAAAGTGAACTGTACGAAATTATTGGCCACCACACCGGCAAAACAGCCGAGCAGGTAGCCGAAGATAGCGATCGCGATTTTTGGATGACAGCCGAGGAAGCCAAAGCCTATGGACTGGTTGATGAAGTGTTACTTACCAATCCAAAAAAACTAAATAAAGAAAAATCACTACTTTAAAATTTACGAAAATACTAATACAATGATGACAGCATTATATAACACAACACCTTTTACTATGGATGATGAAGGCGAAGAGGTTAAAAAAATTGAGGTAGAAGTTGAAAAAGGGCCTATAGGAATAATGGCGAAAAAAATGGAGGAGCAGTTTTTTGATAAAAGAGCTGTGTACCTGTGGGGAGTGGTTGACGATAAAAGTGCAAAGGATGTAGTTGGTAAATTGCTTTTGCTGGAGGCCGATAAACCCGGTGAAGAAATTAAATTTTACATTAACAGCCCCGGTGGCATGGTTACCAGCGGAATGGTTATTTACGATACAATACAAATGATTAGCTCACCGGTAAGTACCATTTGTATGGGCCTGGCAGCCAGTATGGGTTCTATTTTATTAAGCGTGGGAGCCAAAGGAAAAAGATATATTTTTCCGCATGGCGAAGTGATGATACATCAACCCAGCCTTGGTGGCTATTTTCAGGGCACCAGTGCCGACCTTGAAATACAAGCCGTACAAACACAAAAAACCAAGGAGCTTGGCGCCCGCATTCTTGCAAAAAACTGCGATAAAACATTTGAGCAGATAATGAAGGATTTTGACCGCGATTATTGGATGAACGCCGACGAAGCTGTTTCATACGGTATCGTAGATGTTATATTAGACAGGCTGTAACGCTTGTTTTGTTAAATAAACAGGCCGTTCCTGATGTACTGTAAATAAAAAAAGTACAATTAGGAACGGTTTTTTTAATTTTGTCGTTATGCTTTTAATAATGGTAGCGTCTTTTACAAAGCAAAAACTATTTAAATTCTACCTTTCTAAATACACAGGGGTATGCCATTGGTGTTTACCTGTTATAAATGATCACTTATATTATGCCTAAACAAAGTCATTTGCATTGTTCGTTTTGTGGACGAAGCCGCGACGAAGTAAAAATACTAATCGCCGGTCAGGACGGTCACATTTGCGAAAACTGCGTGGAGCATGCACAGGAAATTATTGCGCAGGAACTTCAGCTAAAACCCGAGGTGCAACCCGCATCATTTAAACTTACGGTACGCAAGCCCACCGAAATAAAAAAATTTTTAGACGAGTATATCATCGGCCAGGACGATGGCAAAAAGGTGCTGGCCGTAGCTGTGTACAACCACTATAAAAGGCTGCAATACAAGCATGTTGAAGGCGATGTTGAAATTGAAAAAAGCAACATTATAATGGTGGGCGAAACAGGTACGGGTAAAACTTTGCTGGCCAAAACCATAGCCCGGTTGCTTAATGTTCCGTTTGCTATTGTTGATGCTACGGTATTTACCGAAGCCGGATATGTGGGCGAAGATGTGGAAAGCATGCTTACCCGCCTGCTGCAATCGTGCAATTACGATGTAAACGCTGCTGAAAAAGGTATTGTGTATATAGACGAAATTGATAAAATTGCCCGCAAAGGCGATAACCCGTCTATAACCCGCGATGTTAGTGGCGAGGGTGTGCAGCAGGGCCTGCTTAAAATGTTGGAAGGCACCGAGGTTTTGGTACCACCACAAGGCGGCCGTAAGCATCCTGAGCAAAAAATGATAAAAGTAAACACCCAAAATATTTTGTTTATATGCGGAGGCGCCTTTGATGGTATTGATAAGGTAATTGCGCGCAGGGTAAACACCAACGCCATTGGGTTTAATGTAAACAAACAGGCGCAGGAGTATCAAAAGAAAAACCTGCTTCAGTTTATTAACGCACAGGATTTAAAAAGTTTTGGCCTTATTCCCGAACTGTTAGGTCGTTTACCGGTGGTAACGTATCTAAATCCTTTAGATGCAGAAACCTTGCGGGCCATACTTACCGAACCAAAAAACAGCATTATAAAACAATATAATCGTTTGTTTGAATTAGAAGGCATAGCCCTTACTATTGACGACGATGTGTACGATTTTATGGTGGTCAAGGCCATGGAGTATAAACTGGGCGCCCGCGGGCTGCGCAGTATTTGCGAAAGTATTTTAACTGATGCAATGTTTGAAATGCCTACTTCGGGAAAAAAAACCCTGCATGTAACATTGGACTATGCCCAACGGCAATTTGGTAATAGCAAAATAAGCCTCCTAAAGGTGGCATAGTTTTTTTATACAAGTATTATAGTTTATTATCCAATTCTATAAAAGATTGTTAAGCGTCGCGAATTTTTCCCGGCGCTTTTTTTACTACCCTGCCATACATACTGTACATTGCGTTCAAAATAATTAACTATGAACGAGTTGATAGATAAGCTGGTAACCGAAGCAAACCTTACGCCCGAGCAGGCCCAAAAAGCGGTAGAAACTATTGCAGCATATGTAAAAGAAAAATTTCCCATGCTGGGCGGCGCAGTCGACCAAATTTTTTCGGGCGGTGGATTGTAACAACTAATTTTTACTATAAAAAAAGAAAAGCCGGAATGCATAACAGCACCGGCTTTTCTCTTAATATCTCTTTTTTTCACTTCCGCCTACAAACATTTTTTTTACTTTTTAAATCTTAATTCTTAATTCTTAATTTTTTAAAGCCTCCCGTGCTATCACTATCTTCTGAATTTCGCTTGTCCCCTCTCCTATAGTACACAACTTACTGTCGCGATAAAATTTTTCGACGGGAAAATCTTTGGTATAGCCGTAACCGCCAAAAATTTGTACTGCCTCGGTAGCAGTTTTCACAGCTACTTCACTTGCATAATATTTGGCAATGGCTGCCTGCTGTGTCATTTTTTCGCCGCGCATTTTAAGGTCGCAGGCCTGTAGGGTTAGCAGGTTGGCTGCTTCAATTTCGGTAGCCATATCGGCCAGTTTAAAACTAATGCCCTGAAAATAAGCAATAGGCTGGTCAAACTGAAAACGTTCCTTACTGTATTGTTTGGCTGCATCGTACGCCCCGCGGGCAATACCAATACTAAGGGCAGCAATTGAAATGCGGCCGCCATCTAAAATTTTCATCGCCTGGTAAAACCCGTCGCCTATTTCACCCAACCGCTGGCTGTCGTTTACATGGCAATTATCAAAAATCATTTCGGCCGTTTCACTGGCACGCATACCCAGTTTGTTTTCTTTTTTTCCGCCGGCAAACCCTTGCGTTCCACGCTCTACAATAAAAGCCGTACTGTTGTTACTGGTACGCCTGTCGCCGGTGCGGGCTATCACCACCGCCACATCGCCACTAATACCATGGGTAATCCAGTTTTTACTACCATTTAAAATCCATTCATCACCTTCCTGTATAGCAATGGTTTTCATATTGCCAGCGTCGCTGCCGGTGTTAGGCTCGGTTAACCCCCAGGCACCAATAAACTCACCTGTGGCCAGTTTAGGCAGGTACTTACGCTTCTGCTCCTCGTTTCCAAAGGTTAAAATATGGCCTGTGCAAAGCGAGTTATGGGCGGCAACACTTAGCCCTATGGAGCCGCAAACCCTTGCTATTTCCTGCACCGCAATATTGTATTCAAAATAGGTAAGCCCCGACCCGCCATATTCTTCAGGTACCAATATTCCCATTAACCCAATCTTACCTAGTTCTTTTAATACTTCAACAGGAAAGTGCTGGCTCTCATCCCATTCCATTACATGTGGTCTGATGTATTTTTCTGCAAAATCCCGGGCCGATTGTGCTACCTGCGAAGTGATATCGGTTTGTTGAAAATTCATATAAAGCGTTTAGGGCGAAAGTAGTATAATGCCTGCGTTTATTTGTTTTGCGTTTAAAATACGCTGCAATAAAACATGTTGTTTGCAAAAAATTATTAGCTGGTAGTTCCCTTAAAAAGTATAGTCCATTTACTGCAAAAAATGTAAGCGTAATATGACAAAGCATCCTTAGTAATTTTTTGGTAAGCTGCCTACCAAATCATGCATTTAACTACTGTTGTATTATTACAATATCAAAGTATCAGAACTCATTTCTATTGCAACAATATTATTTAGCGGCCTTGACAAAAATTGATTTTTTACGCTGACTGCAGTTTCCCCTAATGGGGAAAAAGTAATAATTGTTGAGTAAATTTCTTATTTCATTTTACTTTGTTAAACAAAATTTGTTGGCATGGGTTTTAAAGTTGCCATTATTGACTACGTTTACCCTTACCAATCAGCCAGTTAGGCTAAAGATCAAAACTAATTTATATGGCAAATAAGGAAGGCAAAAAAGAAGCCCCCGCCGAACGCAAGGCCTTTAAAGGTCAAATGGAAATACTTGAACAGGCCGAAGGGACCGTTTTAACAGAAATGGGCCGACCGGTTAAAGGCCTCGCTCTTTCGGGCATATCTGCCGGCCTGGATCTGGGTTTTTCGGTACTGCTAATGACGGTGGCCATGACCTCCTTTTCGGGTGTGTTTAGCGGGCCGGTGGTAGATTTTATAGTGGCGAACATGTATCCAATAGGCTTTATTTTTGTGGTGTTAGGCCGTTCCGAGTTGTTTACCGAGCATACCACGTTGGCTATTTTGCCGGTATTGCAGGGCCTTGCACCTATAAAAAAATTGTTCAGGCTTTGGGGTATTGTATATGTAAGCAATTTGTTTGGCGGCCTCATTTTTGCCCTTATACTTACTTACTTTGCCGGCTCGCTTCATGTTTTAGACAGTTCCGCTCTCGAAAAAATTGCCGACGCTATGCTTAAACACGATATGCTAACCAATTTTTTAACTGGCATGCTTGCCGGTTGGATGATGGGCTTGCTGGTTTGGCTGGTTACGGCCGCCCGAAGCACCGGCAGCCAAATATTAATTATTTGGATTATTACCGCCTCCATTGGTTTTGCGCATCTGCCCCACTGCATTGTTGGCAATATAGAAATACTTACAAGTTTAATAAGCGGCAAGATATCGTTTGTTGAATATGTACAATGCCTTGTGCCTGTTACCCTTGGCAATGCCATTGGCGGTGTTTTATTTGTAGGCATTGTTAAGTTTAGCCATACCAATTACAGTGGAAAGGAAAAGGAAGTTGACCTTGAAAAGATGGTGGAAGAGGATAAAGTAAAAGACCAAAAATAAAGTACCTGGTGCTTTTATGGGTTTGCCTGCAGGTAAGGGCTAACTTTTTCAAACACATCGTCCGTTACCAGTTCAATGCGTTTAATATCGGCCACCACATTATAGTTGCCATGCTGTTTGCGGTATTGCACAATAGCATTGGCCAGGTTGTAGTTTATGTACGGATGCGCCTTTAGTTGATTGGCATCGGCAGTATTAATATTGATGGTTTGTACCCCATTTGTATTGCAAAGTAACTGGGGTTTTATCTGTTGAAAGGTACTGTCGGGCAGGCCATAGGTTTGCCCCAGTTGCGCCACCGAAGTAAACCCTCCTAACTTATTGCGAAAGGTTATAATGCGGGCGGCAAGTTTACTGCCTATACCTTTTAATTGCTTAAACTGGCTGGTGTCGGCCGTGTTAATATCAATGGCAATAGTGGTTGACTTGCGCGGGGCGGCCGATGGTTTCAACTCCTCTGATGTTATTACCGGTGGTTTGCCGGCACTTGCCTCAATGCGTACATAGGGTATTAATCGTTCCGCCAGCGGAGGATAAAAGCCAAATACTTTTTTAAGATCGCCGGGTTGCTTAAACTTAAAGCCCTTGCTTAACAGCTTTTCAATGGTGTTTACTGTTTTTTCCCTCACTCCCAGCTTTAGCCAGCCGCTCCTGTCAATGGTATTTGGGTCAAATGGAAACACTTCACCCTCAAGGCGGCGGCCACCGCGATCATTTTTTGCTGGTTCGTAGTACGACACATATTCGTCGTCGTTGTTATTGTAGCGATTGTACTTTGGGGCACTGCTGTCTATGGATATTTTTAGCTGGGCAATTTCCTTTATCAACATTTCGCTATTATCGGGGCGTGGGGCGGGCTGTAAAAGCATAGGTACAAGAATATAGGCCCCAACAATAATTGTCAACGCCAAAATAATGCCTATCCTTTCTTTTTTTGAAAAGGAAAAATAAGGCAGTACCGTTTCTTTGATCCACAATTTCATATAACTCAAACGATTGGTAAGCTGTAAAACAAAGGTCAGATGGTAATAGTCAATCCATCGTACGCTAACAAAACCCCCTGCGGCAGGCTATCTGACACTTGTTGGTGCAAACCTAACTGGTGGCTTATATGGGTAAAATACGCCTTTGGTACCTTTAATTCTTCTACTACCTTTAATGCCTCGCTCAACGAAAAATGCGAAATATGCCTTTCGTGTCTGAGCGCATTTAACACCATTACCTCGGATCCATTTATTTTTTGGCGCTCGGTTGCCAGTATTTTGTTTGCGTCAGTAATATAGGTAAATTTTCCAAACCTAAATCCATATACCAGCATTTTGTGGTGCCATACTTCAATAGGCGTAACGGGTATATCGCCAATGGTAAAGGGCTCAAGGTTTATTTCGTGCAGGTCAATGAGGGGTACACCGGGGTATGTTTTTTCTTCAAAGGCATAAGGTATTTCCCTTTGTATACCCGTTAACGACATAGCATTGCCGTACACGCTTGTCGGTTTGCCCTGAAAAAACTGGAAAGGCCTGGTATCGTCTATACCACCAACATGGTCTTTGTGGGGATGGGTAATCAACAACGCATCTATTTTTTTTACTTTATGCTGCAACATTTGCTGCCTGAAGTCGGGCGTAGCATCAACCACTATGGTCGTATTGGCCGACTGCACCATTATACTGCTTCTAAATCTTTTGTCTTTTTCGTTAACCGAAAAACACACGTGGCATTGGCAGCCAACCATTGGTACGCCACTACTGGTGCCGGTACCTAAAAATGTTATGGATAAGGAGGGGTAGGACACTGTACAAACCTACACGAAAATGAGTAACATTGGAGGGGTAAATCAGCAAGTTTGTTTTGACCTTAAGCGTTTCACAGCATATGTCTTTCAATTTAATCTATTGTTACTCTGGTGTCGCTTTAGGTTCAAACACTATTTCGCTCTGTTTCATAACCCCGTCAAATACTTTTTGTGATTCGCGGGTAAGTTTATCATAGGTTATCTGCAACTGAGGTATCAATTCTATCATAGTATTGATGCGTCCCTCTACATTTAAAAACTTATTTAAAACAATCACCTTCCGGTTTTCCAGTATACAATAACCACTTTGAAAATTGCCTCTTTCGTACCTTAGCACATATTCCGACTCCTGCAGTACATTTTCAAACTTTTGAAGCGAGGTAGCATTATATTTCATGATGCAAAGCTAGTTAACCCCGTAATTTTTGGATGTTTAATTATAATTTGTTTTCCACAACAATGGTTAATAAATACCCGTGTGCCAAGGCAATCTATTTGTCTTTACTTGTCATTTTTATTACGGGCACAATCATTTCTTCCAAACTTATACCCCCGTGCTGAAACGTATTTTTGTAGTAGTTTACAAAGTGATTATAGTTGTTGGGGTAACATAAAAAGCCATCTTCTTTTGCAAAAATAAACGACGAGTTAACGTTGGGTACAGGCAGGCCAGCCATACGCGGATCCTTAAATGCCAACACATCCTTGTTATCGTAGTTCAGGTTACGGCCATGCTTGTAGCGTAAGTTTGTGGTAGTTTGTTTATCGCCAATAACCTTGTGGGGCGATTTTACCTTTACCGTTCCATGATCGGTGGCCAGTATAAGATTTACTTTTTTATCAGCAATTTTTTTAAGCGCCTGGTTTAAAGGCGAGTGCTCAAACCAGCTACGGGTAATGCTGCGGTAACTTATTTCGTCGCCGGCCAGCTCCTTCAACACTTCCATTTCGGTACGGGCATGGCTAAGCATATCCACAAAATTGTAAATAATAATGTTCAGGTCGTTGTTCAACAGGTTGTGAATGTTGTTTACCAATTGCTGGCCATCGTGGTTGTTTACAATTTTAGTATAACTGTATTTAATGTCGGTCATTCGCAGGCGCTTTAGTTGCCCTTTAAAAAACGCTTCCTCAAACAGGTTCTTACCCCCCTGCTCGTCGTCGTTTTTCCACTCCACCGGAAACTGCCTTTCAATTTCAATAGGCATTAAACCGGCAAAAATGGCATTGCGGCAGTATTGGGTGGCGGTAGGTAAAATACTGTAAAAAGTATCTTCTTCTAAAATTCTAAAATGTTCGGCAAACAAAGGTTGTATGGCCTTCCACTGGTCAAACCGCAGGTTATCTATCAGTAAAAAAAAAGTAGGTATTCCTTTTTCAACATGGGGCAACACTTTGTATTGCATTAAGGTGTCGCTCATTATGGGCGCCTCGTTTCGGCGGTCCATCCATTTGGTGTAGTTGCGACTTATAAATTTAAAAAACTCTGTATTGGCTTCCTGTTTTTGGCTTTGTAGTATTTCCTGCATTTCGGGGCTGTCGCTTTTTTCCATTTCCAGTTCCCAATACACCAGTTTTTTGTAAATGTCCATCCATTCGTTAAAATCGGGGCTGCTGTTTAATGCCGTAAATAAATGGGTAAACTGTTGTTGATATGCCGAGGTAGTTTTTTCGGCCACCAGGCGTCTATTATCAATAATCTTTTTCAAACTCAACCACACCTGGTTGGGGTTTACGGGCTTAATCAAATAGTCGCTTATTTCGCTTCCTATTGCATCGTCCATTAAATTTTCGGTTTCGTTTTTGGTTATAAGTACCACCGGTATCTGGCTATTGATTTCTTTTATTTTTGCCAATGTTTCCAACCCGGTCAAGCCCGGCATACTTTCGTCCATCAACACTACATCAACTAAATTGTCCCTAATAAATTCTACTGCATCAAAACCATTGGTTAACGTCTGCACTTCGTACCCTTTATTTTCAAGAAAAAGTTTTTGACTTTGAAGGCTTTCAATTTCATCGTCGACCCATAAAATTTTTGCTGCTGGCATATTCGGTTCAATTTTAAGTATGTTTTCAAAAATACCCTATTCAAAATGGGCAGTGTAGCTTTGCTGCATCCAAAAGTAATTTTAACAAGAAGTTTTACATGCCCGATCAACTGCGAAAAATAATAAACGACCCGGTGTACGGGTTCATAACCGTTAATAGTTTATTAGCGTTTGAAGTAATCAGCCATCGATATTTTCAGCGCCTGCGGCGTATAACTCAAATGGCTATGGCAATGCTGGTGTACCCAGGCGCCGTCCACACCAGGCTGCATCACTCGTTGGGTGCCTACCACCTTATGTGCCAGGCCGTTTTAGAATTGCGCAGTAAGGGTATTGCCATTACTACTGCTGAAGAGGATGCGGTAAAAGCAGCCATTTTGATGCACGATATTGGCCACGGACCCTACAGCCACGCACTGGAAAATACCCTGCTGCCAGGTATAAGCCACGAGGAAATTGGGCTTGAAATAATGCAACTGATGAATACCGAAATGGACGGCCGGCTTACCATGGCCATCGATATTTTTACTAATCGTTACCACAAACAATTTCTTTACCAACTGGTAAGTGGCCAACTGGATATGGACCGGATGGACTACCTGACCCGCGATAGTTTTTTTACCGGTGTAAGCGAGGGTGTTATTGGCTACGATCGCATTTTAAAAATGCTGGTTGTACAAAATGGTCAGTTAATGGTAGAAGAAAAAGGCATTTATTCGATAGAAAAATTTTTAGTTGCCCGACGATTGATGTACTGGCAGGTTTACCTGCATAAAACAGTATTGGTAGCTGAAAAAATGCTTATTAACATAACTACAAGGGTACGGCATTTGCATAGGGAGGGTGACGCAAACCTGCAAACCAATACACCTGTGGACTTTTTTATTACCCAACAATACGTTGGCATATCACCCCAGCTACTTAAAAACTTTTGCCAAATGGACGATTACGACATTGTGCATTGTTTAAAAGTGTGGAGCCGACACAGCGATATAGTGTTAAGTACCCTATGCCACAACCTCTTAAACCGTACCTTATTAAAAATAAAGTTAACCGGCCAACCGGTTAGCGAAGAGCTATTGGAAAGCTACCTGGTTACCGTTGGTAAAAAACTAAATATTACCACCAGCGAAGCTGCTTATTTTGTGTTTGCGGGCGAAACAACGAACACTATGTACAAAACAACCGATGAACGCATTAACATTTTATTTAAAACCGGCGAGGTAAAAGATATTTCACAAGTTGATAACGCCCTTATTCATAAAACCCTTACCAGCGCTGTAAAAAAATTCTATTTTTGTTTTTTTCAATAATTTTTAAAGTCAAAGTTTTATTTAAACGGCATAGAATACCGGCGAAAACCTTTGCGGTTCAAACTAAATTTGTACAATGACATTTACGGCAGACCAAATAGCGGTTTTAATAAATGGAAAAATTGACGGCAGCCCCAATGTGGAGGTAAGCGGTTTTGGCCGTATAGAGGAAGCCGTAGATGGTCAGTTAGCCTTTTTGGCCAACCCACGTTACGAGGAGTTTATTTACAGCACCAATGCCTCTATAGTTATTGTAAATGAGAAACTGGAATTACGGCAATCTATTGTTCCTACCATGATACGCGTTAGCGACCCCTACTCGTCGTTCGCCAGCTTGTTGAACTATTATCAACAGCTAAAAACGCAGCAAATGAAGGGTATACAACAGCCAAGCTATATTTCGGGCACCGCCAGTTATGGCAACAATGTTTTTGTTGGAGCCTTTGCCTACGTGGGCGATGGTTCCAAAATTTGCGATAACGTAAAAATATTTCCCGGTGTTTATATTGGTAACAATGTTGAGATAGGTGAAAACTGTATACTGCACCCCGGCGTAAAAATTTACCATGATTGTATAATTGGTAAAAATGTAACTATACATGCAGGCACCGTTATTGGTGGTGATGGCTTTGGGTTTGCACCACAACCCGATGGCTCGTTTAACAAAGTGCCACAAATAGGCAACGTGGTAATTGAAGACAATGTTGAAATCGGCTCCAACGCCACCATTGACCGTGCAACTATTGGTAGCACTATAGTGCGTTCGGGTGCAAAACTTGATAATCTTATACAAATAGCCCATAATGTAGAGGTTGGCACCAACACGGTAATAGCCGCGCAGGCGGGTGTTAGCGGATCGACCAAAATTGGTAAAAACGTAATGATTGGCGGCCAGGCCGGCGTGGTAGGCCACATACAAATTGCCGATGGCACTAAAATAAATGCGCAAAGCGGCGTTAGTAAATCAATTAAACGTCCAAAATCGGCGGTTACCGGCTCGCCCGCTTACGACTACACAAGTGCACTACGCAGCCAGGCCATTACCCGCAACCTGCCCGATATGGAAAAACGAATTTGCGACCTTGAAAATATTATAAAGCAATTGGTGGAGGAACGACTAAAAGTAGGGGAACTTTAAAAAACCATGCAAAGCCACCTGTTGTAAAGCACGGCTTAGTTTTTAAGCAGGTTTTAAAAGATGTTATTCATTACACCATAGCTCTACCTATTTTTTTATACAAACATTGCTGTTTTATTTAATGATTGCTGCTATTTGGTACACTCAATGCCGAATATAAAATAATAATAAAAAAGGCAGAATATAATTACCAGCAGTACAGTGTGCGACCTCTATAGTAATAGAGGCTGGCTGCAACGAGTGATGAAAACATCTATAAAGCCCGGATCCAAAATATCAGCACCCGATTGCAGATAGTCATTTTCTTTCTTTAATAAATACTGTAACCAGCAACAACGGCTTATAGATTTTTAAAACGCATAAGCCAGCTTTACCAGCTAAAAACTGAACGAATTTTATATCGCTTTTTTGCTTTACAGTACTTTTTGTGCCAATCGTAAATTTTATAACACCAGCAAACAAAGGCCAAATAAAATCAAACTATTCCGGTTTGACAATTACAGTTCGTTGTCATTGACCGTATTTTGCGCCAACCTGCCATTTTAAAGAAATGAGATAGTTTTCTTACTTTCGTGGCCTTTATGTCAGACATGATTCAAAATTGCCAATCGTTTCAACATACGATAGCCAGCCAAATAAGTATTTCGGGTGCGGGTATCCATACCGGCCAAAAAGTTACCATCACCATTAAACCGGCTGCGCCTAACACAGGCATTGTGTTTCAACGCGTTGATATGGAAGGAAAGCCAACTGTAAAAGCAGATGTGGACTTTGTTGTGGAAACCAACCGCAGTACCACGCTTGAACATAATGGTGCCAGGGTAAGCACTATTGAACACCTTATGGCCGCTTTGGTAGGCATGCAAATTGACAATGCGTTGGTTGAGATAAACGGAGAGGAAGTGCCTATTTTAGACGGCAGCTCCAGGCCGTTTGTAGAAGAATTTGAAAAGGCAGGTGTAGAGAAGCAGAAGGAAGAAAAGATTTACTACCATATAGACCACAACATAACTTTTGTTGATGAAGAAAAGAAGGTAGAAATGGTAGCCCTGCCCTACGCCGACTACCGGATAAATACATTAATTGATTTTAACAGCCCTGTGCTTGGCACCCAACATGCTTCATTAAAAAACATCAGCGAGTTTAACCAGCAGGTAGCAGCATGCCGAACGTTTTGCTTTTTTCACGAGCTGGAATGGCTCATAGACAATAACCTCATAAAAGGCGGCGACATTAACAACGCCATTGTGGTGGTTGATAAGCCGGTGACCGACAAACAGGTTGAGCGAATTTCTAAAATATTTAATAAAGAAAATGTACAAATTAGCCACGAGGGTATTTTAAATAACCTTGAGTTACGTTTTCCCAACGAGCCCGCAAGGCACAAGTTACTTGATGTAGTGGGCGACCTTGCATTGGTGGGCTTTCCCTTTAAGGCGCACATTATAGCAAACAGGCCGGGCCATGCAAGCAATGTAAAATTTGCCAAAAAAATAAAGGAACACATTAAAAAAGTAAAAAACAGGTTAGACATACCTAAATATGACCCCAACCAGGTGCCAGTACTAAACATTCAGCAAATTGAAAATATTTTACCTCACCGTTACCCATTTTTGCTGGTTGATAAAATACTGGAACTTACCGAAACTATGGTGGTTGCCATTAAAAATGTAACCTATAACGAGCCTTTTTTTCAGGGGCATTTTCCAAATAACTCGGTTTTTCCGGGCGTTTTACAGGTGGAGGCACTTGCGCAAGCCGGCGGTGTACTTGCCATTCCGCACAATACAGAAGATAAATATGATACTTATTTTTTAAAAATAGAACAATGTAAGTTTAAGCAGATGGTGGTGCCAGGCGATACCATGATTTTAAAAATGGTGTTATTAAATCCAATTCGCAGGGGTATTGTTGAAATGAAAGGAACTATTTATGTAGGAGATAAGTTAGTAACTGAAGCGGTATTAGTTGCTAAAATTGTAAAAAGAACCAAAGAATGAGCACCATAAGCACGCTTGCATATATACATCCCGGAGCCACAATTGGTCAAAACGTTACCGTAGACCCTTTTGCTGTAATTCATGGAGAAGTAACTATTGGCGATGGGTGCCATATTATGTCGCATGCGGTTATAATGAACGGTGCGGTATTGGGTAATAATGTATCAATATTTCCGGGTGCTGTAATTGCTGCCATACCACAGGATCTAAAGTTTGTTGGCGAGCAAACCGTAGTGCAAATAGGTGCTAACACAACCATAAGAGAATGCGTAACCATTAACCGTGGTACGGTTGAAAAATATAAAACAGTCATTGGCACCAACTGCCTTCTTATGGCCTACTCGCATGTGGCGCACGATTGTATTTTGGGTAATAATGTAATATTGGGCAATAGTGTACAATTGGCAGGGCATGTTACTATTGACGACTACGCTATTTTAAGTGGCATGGCTGGGGCGCACCAGTTTGCCCACATTGGTGCGCATACTTACATTGCCGGCCATACCGTTATTCGTAAAGATGTTCCACCATTTATAAAAGCAGCAAGAGAGCCGCTCAGCTATATGGGCGTTAACGTTGTTGGCCTGCAAAGGCGCGGGTTTAGCAAAGAAAGCATTACCGAAATATCGAGCATCTACCACACGCTGTTTGTTGAAAAAAACACTACCTCGGCTGCAGTGGAGCTTATAGGGTCGACCTTTGCGCCAGGCGATATTCGCGATCATATTCTCCAGTTTATAAAAAGCTCTAAAACGGGTATTATTCGTCGCCCATCAAAATCAACCAATGAGGATAACTTTTTCTGACGCCGGCAAACGGTTTAACAGGGATTGGATATTCAGGCACTTTTCGTACAATTTTTTACCTGATACATCGTATGCCATTACCGGCTCAAACGGCAGCGGCAAAAGTACCCTGCTACAGGTAATTGGCGGTAGTATGGCTATTAACGCAGGTAAAGTTCAGTGGTTTTTAAAAGATGAATTACAAAACGACGAAATAATTTATAGAAACACTGCCATTGCAGCCCCATACCTTGAATTGGTGGAAGAAATGACCTCAACTGAATTTTTACATTTCCATAGTAAGTTCAAACCGCTTATTAATACCCTGAGCATTGCCGAAATGCTTGGTTTGATAGGTCTTGAAAAAGCAGCCAATAAACAGATCCGCAATTTTTCGAGCGGCATGAAACAACGGTTAAAACTAGGCCAGGCTATTTTTAGCAACGTGCCGTTGTTATTGTTAGATGAGCCATGCACCAACCTCGATGTAGAAGGCATTGCCCTATATCAACATTTAATAGCTACTTATTGCCAACAAAAAACAATAGTAGTCAGCAGCAACGACCCCGTTGAGTATTCGTTTTGTCAACAGGTTGTGTCGGTAATGGATTATAAGGGGAAGTAAAAAGTAAAAAAAGCAGCCGTTTTGGTGGCTGATCTGTAGCTATAGTTCAGCCAACATAAGGTATCTGGCAAATTATTGCCTATTACCATTACTATCTTTTTACAAGGGGGATTATCTATAAAAGTTTAATCAGCTAATAAACTACTTTTATCTATAGCCTCATCCGCCTCCAACTCCCAACTGCTGACTTACTAAAACTTCCGACTAAATACTAAAAATTCCCTACGATGACGGTTTGGCGTTGTGCCGGTATTCTTTGTTCCGTCTGCCGACAACTTAAGCCGATTAAAAATTAAAGGTTTAATGGTTTCTACTCCTGCTTAATTTATAAATTCAAGCCGAAGCTGCCGATGAATAGCGAACTCCTGCTGATCCGCCGTGGCGAACTTCCTGCCGCAATAATGCCAAACCGATTGTTGTGCGTTCGAGCAGGTTACCTTGAAATTTGTTTAGAATTAGATGATTTAATTAAGTAAATGAAGCTCGGCAGTATCATTAATCCCACAGCAAGCGGAAGAAACCATGTTCCAAGTCCGTAACCGTCTGTTAGAGATGTTTTGTAGGTCATTAAAACAATTCCACTAAAAATGACAATCACTGCCAACTTAAGTACTCTTATAAGTCTTGTTGCAGATGTATATAAGTGTCTGGCATTATCGACAGTGACCCTTGCTGGATAATTATAAATATGAGGATATCTATTAAGAATTGTCATACCTATATATAGAACTGTTGCTACAATTGGAAGAGTAAAAATGCTTATTCTGTCGCAATAATCATCTGCTTGTCCACCGGCATTAAAATGACTGGGTATTAAGTCGGGCAATTTTGAAAAACCAGCTATCGTTCCAGTCCATAAAATAATAAGTATAATAAAGCAGGAAGCTTCAAGCACTTTGTCAACTCTGGTATGTTCAATTATTAATTTAGGCCTCACTTCCATAAATCATTAAAATTTACGCTGTTGAAGTTGCATGACGCACAACTTCCAACTTACTCAAACTCCCAACTAAAGACTCCCTACTCTCAACTTACTCCACCTCCAACTAAAGTGTCCCAACTCCCAACTTACTCAAACTCCCAACTTAAGACTCCCAACTCCCAACTTACTTAAACTTCTAACTTACTAAAACTACCGACTACCGACTAAAGACTCCCAACTTACTACCGCCGGCTAGCTATCAATAAATTTAAATCGGTAAACTTTAGGTCAAAGCGTTGGCTGAGGAAAAAATTGGTGAGGTGGCCTTTATACAAATAAATACCGTGGCGCAAATTAAAGTTGTGCCATACCATTTCTTCAAAGCCACCATTATCGCTAATGGTAAGTAGCAGCGGCATTAATACGTTGCTGATGGCCTGGCTGGCCGTACGGGCAAAACCACTGGCTATATTGGGCACGCAATAATGTATAACATCGTGCAAAATATAAGTAGGCTTTTGATGGCTGGTAATACGGCTGGTTTCAAAACAACCACCGCGGTCAATGCTCACATCAATAATTATGCTACCGGGTCTCATGGCGGCTACCATGGCCTCGGTTACCAATACAGGTGTGCGGCCCAAATCGCTGCTCATAGCGCCTACGGCTACCTCGCAGGTTTTTAGTTGCTTGGCAAGTATTTTAGGTTCAAGTACACTTGTCCAAACCCTTACGCCCAAGTTATTTTGCAGGCGTTTTAACCGGTACACGTTATTGTCAAACACCTTAACACTTGCCCCTAAGGCAAGGGCTGTGCGGGTGGCAAACTCGCCTACTACCCCTGCCCCAATAATAATTACCTTGGTTGGCGGTATACCGCTGATACCACCCAGCAATACTCCTTTTCCATTGTTGGCACTACCAAGGTATTGGCCGGCAATAAGCATAATGGCACCTCCGGCAATTTCGCTCATACTACGCACAATAGGAAAGTTGCCGCTGTCGTCTTTAAGGTTTTCAAAACTTAGCCCCGTAATTTTTTTTTCCATCATTTTTTCCAGCAATTCACTTTTCATAGCCGATATGTGAATGGGCGAAATAATGGTTTGGCTGTGCTGCAGCAACGGAATATCTTCCTCAATAATAGGGGCACTTTTTACCAGTATAGGCGCTTTAAACACCTCTTCTTTTTCGTATACCAGTTTAGCACCAGCCTCGCTGTAATCACGATCGCTGTACTTACTTCCCTCGCCTGCGGTATGCTGCATTATTACTTCATGACCATTGTTTACAAGCACGCCAACACTTTCTGGGGTCAGTGCAATACGGTTTTCCTGAAATGCAGTTTCCTTGGGTATACCAATAAACAACTTTGCGCCCTGAGGTTTAATATCCAGCGTTTCCTCCAGTGTTTCGTAGGTAAAAGAGGTGTTGACAATTGGTTTTGATAATGCCATGTAACCGGGGTTTGATAAACAAATTTTTAGCGAATAGCCGCTAAATATGATAAAAAAAACATAAAGCTAAGCCGAAAATGGCATACTGCAATTGCGTTAAAATTGTGGTCAACAGTACATTACACACGCAACAAAAAACTATCAAATGTTTTTTGGTTAAAACAGCTTTTTTTTAAGGAGATGATAACTGCAGGATAGCCAATTAAACGTACAATCTATACCAGGCAATTAACTATTGGTTTGAATGCTACGTTGATTTATGTCAGTTACGCTTATGATTATAGCAAAAGCATCGGCATCAAATAACAAAGCAGCTTTTTCGGGCCATTCAACCATGCACAGCGCGCCGCTTTGCAGCGCATCGTCTACACCGGCCTGCATAGCTTCTTCTTCATCTTTAAGCCTAAACAGGTCCATGTGATAAATCTTGACTCCATCAATACCAGTATATTCGTTTATAATAGAATAGGTAGGGCTACTAATGTTTGACGATACCTGCAGTTGCTTACATAGCGCATTAATAAGCGTGGTTTTACCTGCGCCCATCTCACCATAAAAAGCCCAGATCTTTTTATGGGCGGCATGCTCCCAAAGGTTAGCGGCCACCTTGTCAATATCATTTATATCGTAATAAATATGCATGCTGCAACTATTAAAATGAGGGAAACCTTTACTGCATGTAACCAACAGTAGTTAGGGCAGGTGTTTTTAGTAACCAATCAGCAAGATACTAACCGACGGCTAAATTTAGACTTATCAAAAAATGTATAAATACAAACATTATTAGCTATGAAGCAGGCAAGCAATATGCGTTACGTTGCGCATGGCACTTTACCATTTGAATTAGTAGCAATGGAAGATATTTTTTTAGTTAAAACACACCTCATTTGCAACACAGTTTCCAACATCGTAGCCGCATTAGCGCTAAAACAAATGTTGACCTGGTAACTTTGCAAATGGATTACAAAGCTTATCCTGCCAAAAAAATGTAATTAAAAACACTATGGCCTGGTTACGCTAAAAACAGACTAATATGGAAAAAGTAAACTGGAAAATAGAGGGCATGACGTGCAGCAATTGCGCCCTTAGTGTAAATAAAATGCTTACCAAACAAGGCATGCAAAAGGTTAATGTAAATGCTATTTCGGGCGATGTAAGTTTTGAAACCGCCGAAAAGCCCGATGAATTGATTAATGCAAAAAAAAGCATTGAAGGCCTGGGATACCAGGTAGTGCAGGAGGGATTACTATCGGCACCACCAAAAAAGCAATGGCTAAAGACCAACCTGCAAAAAGCCTTGTTTTGCCTGCCTTTTACGCTTGTTTTAATGGCGGGCCACTGGGGTATGGCGCTTGGCCTTCATTTTTTGCACAATGTTTGGATACAACTGGCATTGTGTATACCGGTTTATTTGGTAGGAATGGAATTTTTTGGCAAAAGCGCCTACAATAGCCTTAAAAGTGGCGTGCCCAACATGAATGTGTTAATAGCCCTTGGCGCTACTGCCGCCTTTGTGTACAGCATTATTGGCATGATTGAGGGCGATGCAAACCGCATATTTTTTGAAACAGCCGCCGCCATTTTAAACATTGTATTTTTTGGCAACTGGCTGGAGGATAAATCGATTGAAAAAACCCAGCAGGCTATTAAAGATCTTACTAAAAACGAAAAGGTAATGGCCAACATGATTGCCTACGATAACGACCATACCGAACATGTTTTTCCGGTAGAAAATACCAGTTTAAAAGTGGGCGACCTTTTGCTGATAAAAGCAGGCGAACAGGTGCCCATGGATTGTAAAATATTAAGTGGCGAAGCTGAGATTAATGAGGCAATTATTAGCGGCGAAAGCATGCCGGTAATTAAAAAACAAAACGACCACTTAATTGGTGGAAGCCTACTGGTAAATGGAACCGTTAAGGTGTATGTAACCGCAGTGGGCAGCGACACCGTGTTAAGTGGCATTGTTACCATGATGAAAGATGCACAGGGGCATAAACCTCCTGTACAACAACTGGCCGATAAAATAAGCGCCATTTTTGTGCCGGTAGTAATAACCATTGCCATTTTAACGGTGGCCATAAACTATTGGGCAATTGGCCAAACTTTTCAGGAAAGTTTAATGAGGTCGATAGCGGTGTTGGTAATTAGTTGCCCTTGTGCTATGGGGCTTGCTACTCCTGCAGCCATTGCCGTAGGCCTGGGCCGTGCAGCCCGCAACGGCATTTTGTACACCGATACAAAAAGTATGGAGCTATTTAAAAACATTACCCAGATTGTGTTTGATAAAACAGGCACCCTCACTAACGGGCAGTTTGAAATTGGCAGCTTTTATGCAGCAGAAGGCGACGAGGCAGCCTTTAGGCAATTAGTGTATTCAATGGAAAAATATAGCAACCACCCTATTGCTAAAAGCATAACCCACCACTGGAAAGTTGATAAGCCCCTGAAATGGAAAAAAGTAGAAGAAATAAAAGGCATGGGCATGACGGCCAACGATAAAGAAGGCAACACCTATACTATAGGATCGGAAAAATTAACCGACATTAATACTACCGAAAAACATCACCTGTATGTTACCAAAAATGGTAAGCTGTTTGGGTGGATAGACATTGCCGACCAATTACGCCCCGAAGCTTTGGAGGTAATGGAGTACTGCAAAAAAAATAATATCCGCACTGTTTTACTAAGTGGCGATAGCCTTGATAAGTGCAAGCCGTTGGCCGACAAACTGGGCATGGACGCCGTTTTTGCCGGGCAAAGTCCTCAACAAAAATTACAGGTAATTGAAAGCCTTGTGCAACAACAACCCACTGTTATGGTGGGCGATGGTATAAACGATGCACCCGCCCTTGCAAAGGCCACCATCAGCGTTTCGCTTAGCCAGGCCAGCCAGTTGGCTATTAAAAGTGCATCGGTTGTGTTAATGAACAGCGGGTTAAAAAAACTGCCCATGGCCATGATGCTTGGCCGCCATACGTATGGCACAGTAAAAAGTAATTTATTCTGGGCTTTTTTATATAACATTATTGCTATACCAGTGGCAGCGGTGGGTTTGTTAACCCCAATGGCTGGTGCGTTAATAATGGGATTAAGCGATGTAGTTTTGGCCGCTAACTCGTTATGGCTAAACTGGAAAAAGCTGGACTAACAACCGGCGTCAAGATTGTAACAAAGCCAATTTAGCGCCATACATTTCTTTTTGTTGTTTTTCCATTATTGTAATTTCCCTTTTGTAAAATTTTTTTATTGGGCACACCACAACAAGTATTACAGCAATATTGGGGGTACAATGGCTTCAGGCCTTTGCAGACGGAAATTGTTGAATCGATATTGGCAGGCAACGATACCCTGGCACTACTGCCCACAGGTGGGGGAAAGTCCATTTGCTTTCAGGTGCCTGCCCTTTGCAAACCGGGTATTTGCCTGGTAATTAGCCCGCTTATAGCCCTTATGAAGGACCAGGTAGGTAACCTTGCCAAACGCAACATCCCGGCACTCAGCATCCACAGCGGCATGTCGTATTACGATGTTCGCGATACGCTGCAAAATGCCGCCTATGGCCAATTCAAATTTTTATACGTATCGCCCGAGCGGCTCGAAACAAAACTGTTTAAAGAGTTTATGGGCGCACTGCCGCTAAACCTAATTGCGGTGGATGAAGCACATTGTATTTCGGCATGGGGGTACGACTTTAGGCCGCCTTACCTGCGTATTGCCAATATAAAAAAGTACTTCGATAATATACCCATACTGGCCCTGACCGCCTCGGCCACACCAATGGTTCAAAAAGATATTTGCGATAAATTACAGTTCAAATCGCCCACTATTTTCAGGCAAAGTTTTGAGCGTCCTAATTTATCCTACAGTGTTTTTAAGGTAGATAGTAAGCTGAATAAATTAATTGAAATATTACAAAAAGTTACCGGCACCGGCATTGTGTATTGCCGCAACCGCAGGCGCACCAGGGAAATTGCCCACCTGCTACAAATCAATAATATTTCGGCCGATTTTTACCATGCGGGTCTTCCTCAAAACGAACGTAGCGACAAACAGGAAGCCTTTATAAAAAGTAATATAAGGGTGATGGTTTGCACCAATGCATTTGGCATGGGCATAGATAAACCCGATGTGCGCAGTGTGGTACATGTGGACCTGCCCGACAACCTTGAAAGCTATTACCAGGAAGCAGGCCGTGCCGGCAGGGATGGAAAAAAGTCGTATGCCGTTTTGTTATACAGCAACACCGATACTGATGACCTCGCTGCTTTGCCCGACCAAAAATTTCCTTCTATAAAAGAAATAAGAAATGTTTACCAGGCCATGGCTAATTTTCTTCAAATTGCAGTGGGCAATGGCGAAGGGTTGTACTACAGTTTTAATTTAAATGAGTTTGTAAAAAATTTTAAACTGAATGCCAATACAGTAGTTAACGCATTAAAAGCGATTGAACAAAGCGGGCATTTAACCTTTAACGACCAGGTTTTTATTCCTGCAAAAATTGGATTTACCTGTAGCAAAGAGGTACTGAACGATTTTGAGCTACAACACCCCACGTTTGAAAACCTGGTAAAATACCTGCTGCGCTCCTATGCGGGCATTTTTGACAACATTGTTTCGGTAAACGAAAAAATGCTAAGCAAAATAACAAAGCTTCCATCTGCAGCATTACAAAACCAGCTTGCCCAATTAAAGGCATTTGGCATATTGGACTACCAGCCTGTAATAGAAACGCCACAGGTTCACTTTATACAAAACAGGGCGTCAGCCGGGCATCTATTACTTAACCAGGACCAATACCAATTTCGTATAAAACAGTACCAGCAACGGGTGGCCACCATGTTACAATTTGTAAAACTGAAACACCATTGCCGAAGCGTTTTTATTGGCAACTATTTTGGCGACGAACAAATGATACCTTGCGGCATTTGCGATAATTGCCTGAAACAAAAAAAAGTGGTACTAACCGATAGCCAGTTTCAAAACATTTACAAAAAGCTGACAGCGCTGCTACCAGATACCCTGGTACCCCTGCAAGCTTTTTTTGACCAACTGGCCGGCATACCAACCGACCATGTTTGGAAAGTAATCGACTATCTGCAATCGGAGCATTTAATAGTTGTTGACCATCAGGGACATATAAAAAAGGCTAAGCAAAAGGTCTAAAACCAACTTTTGCTTTTGCTTCTGCTGCTGCGTCCCCCCAACCCTAATGCACCTAAAAGACTACGCGTAATCATAGTAGCTGCGGTACGGCCTGCACTTTTTACCATGGGATTATCAAAAAAGCTTTCTTCTTTTTTGGCGGGAGATGCTTTTTTATCAGCAACTTGTTGATTAATGGCAGCAGTAATTGTTGCAGCCTGCTCTATTTTTGCATTCAACATTTCGTAGGCACTTTTACTATCTACCAGTTGGTTGTATTTGGCCGCCAGTTTGCTTTTACCGATTATGTCGGTTATTTCGCCATCGGTCAATACATCCATACGGCTTTGCGGCGGATTTAGCATTACATGCGCCAGCGGTGTAGGGCTACCCTTTTCGTTTAGCATGGTTACCATAGCCTCGCCAATTCCCATGGCTGTTATTAATTCATCGGTTTTGTAAAAGCTTGTTTCGGGGTAGTTTTCGGCCGTTTGCTTAATTACTTTTCTATCGGCGGCAGTAAAGGCACGCAGTGCGTGCTGCACTTTTAAACCCAACTGGCCCAGCACGCCGGCCGGCACATCCATGGGGTTTTGCGTTACAAAATAAATGCCTATCCCTTTTGATCTTATAAGCTTTATAACCGTTTCTATTTGCTGCAACAGGGCTTTACTGGCCTCCTGAAATATCAAATGCGCCTCATCAATAAACATCACCAGTTTTGGCTTATCAAGGTCGCCTTCCTCCGGGCTTACCGCATATAATTCAGCCAGCAATTGCAACATAAAAGTGCTAAACAGTTTAGGTCTATCCTGCAGGTCGGTTACCCTTAGCACATTAATCATCCCACGGCCATCTTCGCCTATGCGCATAAGGTCTTCTACTTCAAAACTCTTCTCCCCAAAAAAAATATCAGCGCCCTGCTGCTGCAGTTCCACCACTTTGCGCAAAATGGTACCGGTACTGGTGGTAGATATTTTACCATATAGTTTTTCAATCTCCGCCTTGCCTTCATCGCCAATATATTGCAGCACTTTTATAAAATCCTTTAAGTCTAACAGAGGCATTTTATTATCGTCGCAGTACTTAAAAATAATGGCAACAAGGCCTCCCTGGGTGTCGTTCAAACCTAAAATTTTGGTTAACAGCACGGGGCCAAACTCACTTACCGTTGCCCTTAACTTTACGCCCGGCTGGCTGCTAATGGTCATTAATTCAACGGGGTATTTGGTGGCGTTCCAATTAATGCCCACCTTGGCGGCACGGTCGGTAATACGGTCGCTGGTGGTACCCGGCATGGCTATGCCGCTCAGGTCGCCTTTTATATCCATTAGCAAAACAGGCACACTGGCGTCGCTAAGGCATTCACTAATCATTTGCAGGGTTTTGGTTTTACCGGTACCTGTGGCGCCGGCTATGAGGCCATGACGGTTCATGGTTTTAAGGGGTATAAAAATATCGGCCCCTGTTACCACTTCGCCATCCAAAACGGCAGCGCCTATTTTTACTTTCTCGCCCTTAAAAGTGTATCCATCTTTCATAGCCTGCAAAAAGGCGGTAGTATCTGCCATAAAATAAAATTTTGGGTAATGTAGGGTTTACAATCAATTGTAGGCGAGTAAGATAAAACATTTTTAAGAATTTGAAATTACCCTGCATCCACTGCAAATAATATTGGCCCGCCGGTCGTTTGGTAAGCTATTATCTTTAGGGTAATTATTCAATTACAATTGGCATGACAGGCATTTGGTTTTTATCGGCTGTTATTTTAAGTTTAAGCATTTACCGGTTGGTGGTGTACCACAATAAGGTTAAAAAATATTACAAGGCGCCGGGCGTGGTGGTGGGCACCGATATTAAAACAGTGGAAGATGCCCTTATGGGCGATAAATACTTTTATGCAGCCATTGTTGAATACACCGATAAAAACGGCCAGGTTCACCAAATGATTTCGGGCGAAGACAACCCCTCCCGGCCCTTATACCAGCCGGGCGACAAAATGAAATTACTGGTACACCCTACCGACCCCACCAAGTTTTTGGCCGATGACTATGTAGGTGGTTATATCATTCCATTTATTTGGATAACTATTGGTGTGGCCATCATTGCCATTCCTTTAATGTACCCCGATACATTTAAAGAGTAGCAGCAAATGATTTTCCGGGTCAACCTGCTTCTTTTTGTAATTATATTTTCTAACCTGCCGGTTTCCTTCTATTAACCACTAATGGGTGATTTTTAATCTGTCCTTTTTTAACTTGCACTACAATCCTCCACAATACTTTAGGATATAAGAAGCTGCTTAAAAAAGAAATATTAAGAGACCATCTGTGGTTTTTCACAGTATCATTCTTGCTGTTTGTCCGCCGCGGCGGATCGCAATCCGCTCATTTTTTTTACATGGCATCGCCAACCTTCAAAGTAAATGTGGTAAGGTAAACTTGCACAACCCTTAACATAACAGCCAATACCTTCCCACTCAATTGCGTTGCCGTGACTTTAGGCACAGACCATCCACATTGCCAGCGGTACTTTTGACACATCAAATTATTCAGTCATGGCAATAAACCCAAAAAATATGTTTAGCTTTTTAAAAAAGATTGCAGGAGGTGGTAACGATGCCACCCAACAAGCCATCACCAATGGTGCTATAATTATAGACGTACGTACACCTGCCGAATACAATACCGGCCATATAACGGGATCGAAAAACATACCACTGGACATCCTCAAACCTAACATAGCTATGATAAAAAAATGGCAGAAGCCGGTTATTACCGTGTGCCGCAGCGGAGCCCGTAGCGGTATGGCCAAAAGCATATTGTCTGCCGCAGGTATTCAAACAATTAATGGCGGCCCATGGACCAGTCTTGACAACAGCCGAATGAACCAGCCTAAGGCATGAAGTATTTACTAATTGCTCAATTGGCAGTTATGTCCGTAAGCCTGTTTGCCCAACAACCGCTTCAAAGTAAAGCAGACAGGGCCAACGACAGTACCCCGGTTATCAAGGCGCTGGCAAATGGAACCCTTGCCGGGGGGCTCCGCTACTTTTATATGGCCACCAATAACAGTGGGCAACTTCCTGACTTTTATGCGCATGCCCTTGGCGTATATTTTTCGTACCAAACAGGGCTATATAAAAAGTTTAGCGTAAGCACCGCCGCCAGCGCTATCACCCATATTGCCTCAAGCCTACAAGGGCCA
>Ga0209181_10000769_pt1 | contig 59178 bp, 52 predicted proteins | sample MAT05_FD_187208 | JGI IMG/M metagenome (GOLD analysis project Ga0209181, IMG submission 187208) | Freshwater microbial communities from Lake Fryxell liftoff mats and glacier meltwater in Antarctica - MAT-05 (SPAdes) (version 2) | ecosystem: Environmental > Aquatic > Freshwater > Ice > Liftoff...
CTTCCAAAACGCATCATCATACCTGCGAGATTTGACAGGCAGCGGCATCGGCACGCCCCAGCCCAGGAGCAGAACTTCCTCTTTCGGTTGGAGTCGCGCCAGCATACCGCGCAGGGCGTCCCGTCCTGAAAGACCCGAGAGCACGGCTTGAATATCCAGGTCATCGCCGAGCCAGCCGCTGATACGCGTCCCCAACTGACTCATCACCTCGTCATAAATTTGCGACGGGCGCTGGTCCACGATCAGCAGGGTCACATAATATTTGCGTAGTTCGCGCGCGATGGTCGCGAAGGTCGTCTGCGCCGCCATCTCACGGTTGAGCAATTTATGCGCCTCTTCAACAACAATTACTAATGGTCTTGGCTCGCTCTTCCCATGCGTGCGGAATTCATTGGTCTTCTTCTCCCACGCCGCGCGAATCTTGCGCGTCAACAAGTTCGACACGAGCAGATAATCCAAATCGCTTTCATGTTCGCCATACGACAGCACCACATGCTGACCATTCTCCAGCGCGTCGATGATATTCTTCACGCTGTCTGCGGCGGGCTTCTCGACGATATACGGCTTGGTGAACAAACGACGCAATTTGCTATGCAAAGCCTCTGCCGAAGAAACGTTCACGCCATTTTCATTCGACCACTTTGCCACACTTCCATTTGCAGGAACACGCCTCGCCTTTCCCTTTTCATCTACTTCTTCAACTTCATCTCGATTCATCGCACGAAATTCCGCAAACCACTTTTCCCTAAACGTCACGTACAACGCACTCAACGTAGTAGGTGTGGTCTCTTGCAAATTCAATTCACGGCTCAACGTTTCGATATCACTTGTGGAAATGTCGCCTGTTGAGATTTCCAAATTAAAGTCGGGGACTTGCCCTCTGATGGTTGCCCCTGCTCCCAAGCCGACGACTCGTATCTTCGACTTGAACTTGGTCTTGAGTCCCGTCACGGGTTTTTTCGTGTCTGATGCCACATCGTCAAAACCATACTCGTTGTGCATGTCCAGCACCAGCACCGACGCCTTGTTGTAGTGCATCAAACCCGCCAGCACCAGCCGCGTGAGAAACGACTTGCCCGTGCCCGTCGCCCCAAACACGCCCGACGACCTCTGCACGAACTTCTCCATGTCAATGCAGACAGGATGTCCCTGCTCGCGCGTATACCCGATGATAAATTTACCATCCACATTTGGGTCACCGAAAATCTCCGCGATGTCGCCCTCGTTTGCCATCCGCACCTGCGAGTGATGCGGCGGCACCGTCTTCACAGGAATCGGGTGCGGAATTGAATCGCCAATCTTCTTCACCCAAATATCATACTCAGGCGAAGCGGGGTCAGGTCCGCGCTCAAGCATCAACGCGGGCAGCACTTCGAGGTTGGTATACAGAGTCTGTCCATGCAAAGCCTTCGCCAACGCCGCAGGCAATCGGTCAGACTTCTCATCCGCAAAACGGTCATCCGTCGCGCCAAGCTGCATATCGGTCACCAAGCCATAGAAATGATAGTCACCACTTTCGATGACCACAAACGCCCCCTCCTGCACCGTCAACGGGTCAACCGTCAACCGCACACGGAAAGACTCCTTGAGTCCGCCGCCGACAACGTAGCCAATAATTTTATTTTCCATAATATCTCCTTAAACATTAAACACGAAGGACACAAAGTACACAAAGGTTTAAGATATTTACTGGTTTTCCTTCGTAACCTTGGTGACCTTTGTATTTAGTCATTTAAACCACAACTCGCTTAACACCATCTTTTAGATGCGGCACATTGAAGTTGATGAGAAAACCAAGTCTCACCTTGCTCAAACGAAGATATGTCATCAACTGCGCTTCATAAACTGGATTCATAGTCTCGACTGATTTTAATTCCGCAATAACACATTTCTCAACCAACATATCTATTCTCAAACCAGATTCAAGTTTTACTCCTTCAAACATAATAGGAAGTTTTACTTCGGTCTCAACGAGCGTATTATTCACAGTAATCACATGCCGCATGGCAGTTTGATAAACAGACTCAAGCAAGCCAGGCCCCAATACAGTATGGACTTTATAAGCAGCGTCCAACACTATTTTCCCAATGCGCTCAGTCTCAGGCAATATCGGGAGAAAGACTTTCTTGGGGTAATTAACCGTACAAATTCATTCCTTTATTTTCAATAAATCCAACCGACATACTCAACCTCGAAAGAAAATCGGGGCAAAGAAATTATTGTCTTAATTCAAAAAACCTTCGTGCCCTTTGTGTCCTTCGTGTTTAAATGGCTTTTGCATAAACCCCAACAACAACACCACAGTCAACATCACAAACAAAAACGGAAAGGAATTCTCCAAAGCCGCAGGCCTTGCATTAGACGGAAACAGCGTCGCGGAGTATGCAAACGAAGCAGAGGTGATCAGCGCAATCGAAAGCACTTTCGCCCAAAGCGCGTCGCGCACATTCTGCGCAGACATGACCAGCACAAACGGAGCGGCCAGTAGCGGCAAATTGTAATCGTGACTGATGGCGGGCAGCATTAATCCGCCGATCAAGCAGGCCATCAACAAATCGGGGTTGATTCCCTTTTCGTTTTGAAAATACGCCCTGCCAAGAATGACAAAGAAACAAACGAAGAAATACAGATACAGAAAACGCTCCAGCCAATTTGGAGCGGAAGCCAGATTGGTCACGAAGGCATAGATCGAATGGTTGTACGTCAATTCTGTGGTGGCACCACTCTCTATAATGTGACTAAAGAACAAGGCAAAATAAGAATAACCCAGCAGGAAGAGCAGCGCAAAATTCACGAAACCCAGCGCCGCAAAACGCTTGATGGTTCCCGACCAATCGCGCCAATCGTCCACGAACATGACCACAAAGATCGCGGGGAAAAGTTTAAGTTGAATGGCGATGCTAAATAAAATATAGGCAAAAATCCGATACGCTGGATATTTATGGAAAATAGCAATGGCCGCGACGGTCAACATCATCGCAATGGTATAGAACTGTCCCGTTTCCAATTCGAATTGCAGTCCATATGAAAAAATGGATGCCACAAAAACAAAGAAAACCAACAGACGATTTTCCTTCTTCTGAATCCAGAGCGGCAGAAATAGATTGAGAATCAGATAACTCGTCAGCGTGAGGGCCGTCATCACGTAAAAATTAGCAGGATAACGTAACAGCAATAAGGGCGTGAAAAGAACCGTGGTCAAGGCGGGAAAAATATACTTTGGTTCGCGTTCCCCCATAAACCAGACACGGATGTGGTCCAGCGTCAGACGTGTGTCAAAACCGATATGTTCACGCTCGGGTATATATCCGCTCGAATAGTGAAAGCGGCTTTCAGCGTTTAGGAAAGTAGGGAAAATAAAGAATGCAAGGTATGCAATTAAAAATCCAAGCACAACCCAGGTGAACACGGGTTGATTTAGAATCTTATCGGTTAATCCGCGCACAGAAAAGGAATCGCCGTTGCGCTGGCGGATGAAAAGCCCCACGCCTAATAAAATAATCAGCACACCAATTTCTGCCGCGATAATTTGCAGCGCGGGAACGCCGCCCTTCTGTCCCAGCCCGATAAAATCGGCGAGGATGGAAAGAGTGGCAAGCAATGTGCCAACGATGATCAGGAAAACGGGGAATTTATTCTTCAAGAAAATTAGCTCCAGATGACCATAAAGCATTCACCACGGAGTTCACAGAGAAAATCATTAAAAAATCTCCGTGCTCTGTGGTGAAAAAGTTTTCAAACGACTTCACCCAACGCGCCCAGCACACTCATCAACGTCGGGTAATCATCACGCAATAATGAAATCAATTCGGCAATTGCTTTTTCTTTCCACGCTTCACCCTTTGCGCCATGCGCTTTTTCAGCCTGACCCAAATGCGCGGCCAGCACTTCACCGACGGGAATTTCCTTCGCGCCCAGAATGTGCCTGAAATAGCCAAACCTGCCAGCGGATGTGAAGCGCGCCAAATCCTTGTCATCGCATAAATAGATCACATCCAAACTCAACGGCGGACGCGGCGGCAGCAGATGATGCACCTTGCCATCCTGCTCATAGCCCACCGCCAGCACAGACATTTCGACAGGCACGATGCGCCGTTCGCGGTTGTCTTTCATCACTTCCGCGCTGACGTTATCCGCTGTGACGAGTTGACGCACCAGCCCATCATCGTCAATGTGAATATCGTGGATCAGGCCATACACTTGATAGCCTTCGCCCAACGGCGCGCGCACCAATGCGCCAAAGGCGGGCACTGTCAATTGGGATACGCGGCAGCCAGCGATAAAGCCCGTTGTCCCTGCGCGCAAGAGTCGTCCGATTTCGATTTGATTTGTCATATAAACTCCTTACTTTTTGTAACTTGTTTTACCCGGCAAATTTTTAGCAGATTGCTTTCCAGAGATTTCACCTACTTCGCCGCCATGATTCCTTATTTCAATCGCAAGCATTTGGTCAATTTCTTCTTTTTCTCTGTGAGTTACAACGGCTATCTCATGGGCTCTATGCAATAAATATGGAACTGGTTCGTTCCCCATTATTTTCGTCTGTTCGATCAAGGCGTAATGCAGGTTTTCTAATGCTTCTTTATTATTTACCACCCACAAAGGGACATCAACTCTTGCAATTTTGGGTTTCCTGGCATCACCTACATTGAGATAAAAGAAATGTAAGGATAATGAGTCTTTATATTTCTCTGCCGATTTTGCCTGAAGCGCAAACACAGCGGATCTTTCATGCTTGCCCAGTATTTTGCCAAACAACCATAAATCAGTTACGCCAGCCAACGGATGGTATTTTTTTAGGTTACTTAATTCATTTAATGGAATGGTAGCTATTTCAAGTAATCGAATCACCCAGTTCGCGCCAGGTTTATCAACATAACCTGATGTAATTACTTGTCGTTCCTCCAACTCTTTGAGAACATCCAGATAATCCTGCAAACTTTTGTCAAAATCTCTATTATTGTCATCATCAGCAGCGCCCCAAAGCTCCAACTGTCCTTCTGTAAGAGCAATGATCTTTCCTGAATATTTTTTAGCAACTTCCAATAATTTTTTGCGTTCGGCCACATCACGTTGTAATGCGACCTGACTATCACTAAAAAAAGTATCTTCAAATTCATCAAGCATACGCAGTTCTGTGTCAGTAAATATTTCCGGGGTATTCCCAGAACCAACCTGCATGGATATCGCCCCCACATTGATTACATAATATTGGATTGCATCATGTCTGTTGGGAACGATCTGCGAACCGTCAGCGGCGATTAAGGTCACATCGGAGGCAGGGGCAGGCACGGGATAGGAGGATGCGAGATTCTCACCCGAAAGGAGCGGATACGCACAGCGGATGTTGGAGTCGGCTTGTTTGGCAGAGTCCACTTTGGCGCGCAATTCATCCAATTTAGAATCATAAAAATAAAGCAAGTCACGCGCCGAGGCTTGCGCCTCCTCTTTCTTCTTGCGGCGTTCCTTTGCGTTTTTGCCGATCTCTTTTATTTGTACAAAAATTTGTTGATAGTCTATGGGCATGATTTTTCCATATAGAACATTTGTGCAAAATTTTAGCCGTAAACAAGCTAAAATACAAGGATGGTTCCGGGAACTTTTCAGGAAGCCTGTCGTCATTACTATAGAAAACAATATACCAAGGAGATAGAAAATGCGTACAAAATTTTTAGTTTTTGCAGTAGCAGCCTTCGCCCTCATCTTGAGCGCTTGCGGCCCAACCACCATTAATCAGGAAGCCCGCCCCACGGACCGCACCTTGAATGTTAACGGACTTGGCACTATATATCTGACACCTGATATTGCCTACATTTACATTGGCGTGCATAACGAAGGCGTCACCGCTTCTGAAGCCGTGGATGCAAATAAAGTACAAACCGCTGCCGTGCTCGCCGCGCTCAAGAAAGCCGGCGTAGCTGATAAAGACCTGCGCACCACCAACTTTAGCATTTGGCCTTCACAGCAATACGGCCCCGATGGTGTAGTGACTGGCACAATCTACATGGTGGATAACACCGTCTATGTCACCGTGCGCGATCTCGAGAGCCTCGGCAACCTGCTGGATGACACCATCAGTGCCGGCGCGAACAGCATCAACAGCATCCAATTTGACGTGGCCGATAAAACAGCCGCCGTCAAGGAAGCCCGCGTCAAAGGCGTCGAAGATGCCAAGGTCCAGGCACAGGAATTAGCAGCTGCCGCAGGGATCACTCTCGGCGAAATTCAAAGCATCAGCTATTACGATAACAACCCCAGCCCCTTATATGAAGGCAAAGGTGGCGGCGGCGGAGTTGCAGCGGATGCCTCCGTCTCAATCCAACCGGGTCAGTTGACAGTTTCCGTCTCGGTCAACATCACCTACTCGATTAAATAACGCATCCCACCTGCCGTTGAACCTGCTCCTGCTTTCGAGGAGCAGGTTCTTTTTTTGGCAGGTTATAATCTTGAAATCATTTTCGCTCAAGGAGTCAACATGCTTAAAGTTGGTTATATTGGTCTCGGATTAATGGGCAAATCGATTGCCCGCAATATTCTTAAAGCAGGCTTTCCACTGGTCGTGCATAACCGTTCCCGCGCCGCCGTGGATGAACTGGTTGCAGAAGGCGCAATCGCTGCCTCCTCACCGGCTGTGGTCGCCGCGCAAGTGGATATTATCTTTACCAATTTGCCCGATTCACCGGATGTTGAAAAAGTGGTGCTCGGTGAACGCGGAATCATCGAAGCCGCGCACGATGGCTTAATCGTGATTGACAACTCAACCATCAAGCCAGCCACCGCGCGTTTGATCGCAGAGCAGCTCGCCATGAAAGGCGTCTATTCACTGGATGCGCCCGTCTCTGGCGGTGACATTGGCGCGCGCAACGCCACACTGACCATCATGGTCGGCGGTGATGCATCCGCGCTGGCGAAGGCGATGCCTGTACTTCAGGTAATGGGCAAGACCATCACCCACGTCGGTGATGCAGGCGCAGGGCAGGTGGCGAAGGCTGCCAATCAGATCATGGTCGCCGCGCAAATGGTTGCGATGGGCGAACTGTTGGTCTTCTCAAAGAAAGCGGGAGTCGATCCGCGCAAGGTGGTGGAAGCCATCAAAGCCGGCGCGGCGCAATGCTGGGCGCTGGATATCAAACCTCCACGTTTATTTGATGGCAACCGCGAACCTGGTTTCAAATCATATATGCAATTAAAAGATATGAACATTGTTTTGGAAACTGCAAAGCAATACGAAGTTCCCATCTCTGCCACCGAAGAGAACACCAGGCTCTATCAACAAATGATCGAGATGGGCATGGGAGATTTGGATAATTCTGCGGTGGTGGGCGTGATCGAAAAACTGGCAGGCGTGGAGATCATTTAAAAGTTGACAAATTGAAAGTTGAAGGTTCAAACCTAAAACCATGTCTCTGAAAATCAATCACCCCGCGCCCGATTTTGAATTGCCTGATCTTGAAGGCAGGCTTCATCGTTTAAGTGAGTATCGCGGCAAGATTGTTATTATCAACTTCTGGTCGTGCGAATGTCTGCATTCAGAGCGGACGGACAAGGCGATCATGGCGATGTTTGTGCAGTGGCGCAGCGAGGTGGTGATGCTGTCTGTCGCGGCGAATCGGAGCGAGAATGTGGAGGCGTTGAAAACTGCCGCTGACGCGCGCCGCCTGCCAACGGTCATGCTGGATGCGTTGTGCGTCGTCGCAGATTTATATGAAGCGCAGACCACTCCGCACGTGTATGTGATCGACCGCGAAGGAATCCTGCGTTATCGCGGCGCGATTGACGATGTCACCTTTCGCCAACAGACGCCGTCCCGCTTCTTTCTGGACGAGGCGCTTGAGTCGCTGCTGGCTGGGCATCTACCGGCGCTGACAGAATCTCCTGCATATGGATGTACCATTGTGCGGGAAGTTTGATAGAATCAAATTGTGATTGATCTCAAGCAACGTGTCAGCCTGATTAATAAAATCCACCTCTTCAATGGTTTGAAAGAGGATCAACTCGCAGGGATCGTCTCAAAATTTACCGAGCGCGAAATCTCCAGCGGTCATGTTGTCTTTAAACGCGGTGACAAGCCGGATGGTTTTTATATTATTTTCAAAGGTAAGGTAAACATCACCCGCCCAGGCGTGGGAAAAGACCACGATGTATTTATCTGGTTGTCAAATGGGGATTACTTTGGCGAAGAAGCTCTTGTGGAAAACCGTACCCGCTCGGCAACCATCACCGCCGCAGAAGATACCACCCTGCTTTTCCTGACCCGCATACATTTTGAAGAACTGTTAAACAAATTTCCAAATCTGAAACCTAATTTTCTGGTCGCGATTAAAAGTCACAAACTCGCACGCGCCACCAAATTCGACTGGCTGGGACCGAAAGAAATCATATACTTTGTGGCGCGCAGACACAAACTGCGTTTGTATCAGGCATTGGTTGTGCCAGTGCTTTGTCTGCTCATTCCACTTGGGCTGTTCTTTTGGGGCACCCTGGTCAGCGCGGTCACTCCGATCGCGCTGGGCGTAATTTCCTTGATCTTCATCCTCGGTTGGGGAACCTGGAACGCAATTGACTGGAGCAACGATTACTACATCGTCACCAATCAACGCGTGGTCTGGCTCGAAAAAGTAATTGGCTTGTATGACAGTCGTGAAGAAGCGCCATTAAGCACGATTCTCTCAGTGGGTGTGGAGACCGACCAACTGGGACGCATGTTGGATTTCGGCAACGTGATCGTGCGTACCTTCGTCGGACGGCTGGAGTTCGATTATGTGGATCATCCCAATCAGGCGGCGGAAATGATCCGCGAGTATTGGGAGCGGGTAAAATCGGTGCTCACCGTTTCGCAAAAAGAGGTAATGAACAATACCATTCGTCAGAAATTGGGGTTGCCTGTTGATAAGAAACAACTTCCAGAGCTTCCACCGATTGTCACAGTACGCAAAGATCTCGCGCATCTGCCTTTATGGTGGGTTGCGTTTATCAGTTTGTTCACTTTACGCGTAGAGGATGCCGGTAAGGTGATCTATCACAAACATTGGATTGTATTATTTCAGCAGGCCTGGAGGCCATTGGCTTTCATCTTCGGCACAATTGCCCTGCAAGTTTGGCGCGGGGTTTTTCTTTGGAATTCCGAAACTGTATCCTTTTTATATCGGAATGCGAAAGACGCGCTTCGCCCCGACACGATCATGGTTGCGCTGCCCATGCTTTCCCTGCCCTTTATCGGGTGGCTGATCTGGGAATATGTGGATTGGAAAAACGATGTCTTTATGATCACTTCAGATGAGATATTCGATATTGACCGTACGCCCTTTGGGAAAGAGGAAAAGCGCGCGGCGCAGATCGAAAGTATATTAAGTACATCCTATCTGCGCGAGGGAATCATCGCGTACGTGTTCAACTACGGCACAGTCAAGATCACAGTCGGCGGCGCGAATTTTGATTTTCAAGATGTGGCAGACCCGGCAAGTGTGCAGGCGGATATTAATCGCAGGCGTATGCACCGCATTGCGCAGAAAAATGAAAACGCCGGCAAGGATGACCGCGAACGCTTTGCGACATGGATCGCGGCTTATCACGAGAATGCAGATTCTTTTAAGAAACCGATCATTGTCCCGAAGGATGAAGAGAAGAAGGATGTCGGGTAGTAGGTAGTGTTCAGTAATCAGTTGTTGGTATGCCAATTTTATAAAAAGGAAATAACCAGTATGACATTAAGACATATCGTAACTTTGCCCGACCCCGTTTTGAAACGCAAGGCAAAGCCAATCACCAAGTTTGATAAAAAACTGCAAACCCTGATCGATGACATGATCGAAACCATGCGTGAAGCGCCCGGCGTGGGATTGGCCGCTCCGCAGATCAATATTTCGGAACAATTAATCGTGGTCGAATATTCAGAAGATGAAGATGATGAAGATTTCGAAGAGACGGAAGAAACACCTGCGCGGCCCAGAAAACTCTATGTGATGATTAATCCTGAGATCGTGAAGGTTTCCGAAGAAAAAGTGATTGGCGTGGAAGGCTGCCTCTCCATCCCCGGCCTTCAAGGAGACGTGGAACGGCACGAAGCCATACAAGTCAAAGGCTTGAACCGTCACGGCAAGCCGCAAAAAGTCAAAGTGGATGGCTGGATGGCGCGCATCTTCCAACATGAGATTGACCACCTGAACGGAATCTTATTCACAGAAATCGCCACACGCTTGTGGAAATTCCCGCCGGATGAAGAAGAGCACGAGCTGTAAGAAGATCGTTTGCAAGGTACAGGTTGGAAAGTTACACGTTAAAACCTTCAACCTCGACTTTTAACCTTCAACATTCAACAATTTCAAACCATGTACTTAAAACATCTATCCCTGACCAACTTTCGCAGTCTCACCCGTTTGGATGTAGAACTTCCACGCCGGGAAACCCCGCCCAAAAAAGGAGGGGTTGTTTTGTTGGTTGGTGAAAACGCGCAAGGCAAGACCAGTGTACTGGAAGCGATTTATTTTCTGGCGGCATTCACCTCCTTTCAAACCCATGTGGATCGGCAGATCGTTAATTTTCACGAGGCCAGGAATCCGCTGGCGGTGACGCGTCTCGTGGCCGATTATCAACGTGGAAAAATAAAGCACCGCCTTGAAGCGCGTCTCATCCTTGAGCCGACCGGTGTTAACGGTCAGCGGCTGCGCAAGGAAGTTTTACTGGATGGCGCAAAGAAACACGTCAGCGATATTATGGGACATTTCAACGCGGTCATTTTTGTGCCGCAAATGTCACAGATCATCGAAGGCGGTCCCGATGAACGCCGCCGCTATCTCAACCTAGCGCTGGCGCAGGCTGTCCCGGCTTATGCGCGCATCTTAAGTGAATATCATCAGGCGCTGACCCAGCGCAATGCGCTTCTCAAAGCGTTGTATGAACACTCAGGAAACAGCGACCAGCTTCAAGTCTGGGATGATGCGCTGGTACGTCTCGGCGCGCAAATTATTTTGTGGCGCATTCAAGCTGTGCAGGAGATCGAGCGTTTTGCATCCCGCATCCATCATGAATTGACTCGCGGAAATGAAGTACTGCGCCTTGCGTATGAACCCGCTTATGACCCGCTGCCAAAACCTGAGTTGCAATTGGGATTAAAACTTGATACACCGATAGACCGCTCCAGTTTGGATCTGGATGAAATTCAAAAAGGATTTTCAGCGCGGCTGAAACAGATTCGCAGTGAAGAGATCGCGCGCGGCGTGACGACGATCGGTCCGCATCGTGACGATTTACGTTTCATCATCAACAAAGCGGATGTCAGCGATTACGGCTCACGCGGACAACTGCGCACGACCCTGCTCGCGCTCAAACTTGCCGAAGTGGAATGGATGAAGGAACGCACCGGCGAATGGCCTGTTATTTTGCTGGATGAAGTGATGGCCGAATTGGACATACATCGCCGCGCCGATTTGCTGAAATACGTCAGCAATGGCGAGCAGGTTTTGTTTACCACCACCGACACAAAATTATTCACGCCCGAATTTGTGGAGCAATCAGAAATTTGGGATGTCAGCGGCGGCGTGGTACAGCCGAGGAAATAATAGATATCATACCCACGGTCACAAATTGCGCTTTCCACCCTCTGAAAAAGCGTAATTTGTGACCGTGTGCGGTATAGCTGCAAGGGTACAGTCACTTGCTTGACAACTGTACCCTTTTTTTTATGAAAATGAATTTACCAAAATATTGGTCATGATCTGAACAGAAAATTGAGGAGAAAATAAATATGATTACCTGTCCCTGGTGCGGCACAAGTTACCTTGCTTTTCAATCCAACTGTCAAAAGTGCGGGGGGCCATTGCTGCCGCCTAGCGAGACCTCAACTTTGGAAGCGGATAAAGCCATACTTAAACCTCCGCCAGCGCCGCGCGCCATTGCAGAAAACTATGGCTGGCAATTGATGTTAACAGACGGCTGGGCGATTGCTGCAGGAATCTTCAGCATCCTTGGATTTACCTTCACGGGGATGGGTTTTTTCTTGACCATTGGTATTGTCACGGCCTTCGTTGGGCTTCCATTCCTAGGCATTGGTATCGTATTTTTAGGGCTGGGGCTCAGCGTATTCCTATCGCGTTATCAAAAAGCACAGAGAACGCTCACCGTGCTACGAACGGGCGAATCAACCAGCGGGAAAATTATGAGCGTTACAGAAAATTTTGCTGTGCGAGTCGGGACACAGCATCCATGGATAATTCGTTATCAATTTCAATGCAGCGCAGGCAATTATCAAGGAGAAGTCGCCACACTACAGAAACCCAACCTGCAACCAAGTCAGGCTGTATGCGTGCTCTATTTGCCCCAATCACCGCAACACAATGCTTTGTATCCGCACCCATAAAAACAATGTCAGTATTTTGTCTGGCAGAAAAAATAGATATTTAATTCTTGAAGTAAAATAAGATTCATGTCCAACGCACAAAAATATAATGTACTCGTCATTGGTTCACTCAACGCAGACCTCGTGGTACGCGCGCCGCATTTTCCACAGCCTGGCGAAACTATCAGCGGCGATGATCTGCACATCATCGCGGGCGGCAAGGGAGCCAATCAAGCCGTGGCCGCCGCGCGGCAGGGCGCACATGTTGCCATGCTCGGGCGCGTGGGCCGTGATAGCTTCGGCCCATTTCTGGTAGACAGCCTGAAATCAGATTCAGTAGATATCGCCCACGTGCATCAGGATGATGCGGCAACTGGCACGGCCATCATCGTTGTCGATTCAAACGGGCAGAATAGTATTGTCCTCTCGGCGGGAGCGAACGGCAAAGTATCACCCGCGGATGTAGACCACGCATCTTCTTTAAGCCCGAGCCTGATTCTGCTTCAACTGGAAATTCCCACGCTGACAGTTCTGCACGCCGCGCAATACGCCAAACAAAATAATATTCGCGTCATCCTCAACCCCGCCCCTGCCAAACCTGTGCCCGATGAATTGATCTCCCTGACTGATTTCATCATCCCCAACGAAACCGAATTAAGTTTATTAACTGGCCTTGAAGTAAAAGATATAACTTCCGCCGAAAAAGCCGCCCAGGTGTTATTAAGTCGCGGCGCACAGCATGTCATTGTCACCCTTGGCAGCAAAGGCGCGTTGTTGGTATCGAATACGCAAGTAATACACATTGACACGTACAAAATAAATGTTGTAGATACCACCGCCGCAGGTGACGCCTTCATCGGCGGTTTTGCATCCGCCCTATTGCGCGGACTTGAGATCGAAAGTGCGGTGAAATACGCCAACGCCTGCGGCGCACTGGCCGCCACAAAATTCGGCGCACAGCCTTCCTTGCCCACAAAAGAAGAAACAGAAAAATTTATGGAAACGTAACGGCGACCTCGATAGTCGCCGTTATTTTCAATCAACGCCCTCACAGGACAACATGAACCCAAAACGAATCATCATAGACACCGACCCAGGCGTGGACGATGCGCTCACCTTCCTCCTGGCGCTTGCTTCTCCAGAAATTCAACTCGAAGCGTTGACCACTGTCTGCGGCAATATCGGCATAGACAAAACCACACGCAACGCGCTCTCAGTTTTGGAGCTGGCACATGCGAGTCATATTCCTGTTGCGCGCGGATGTGCGCACCCAATGTTACATACACTGAGCAATTCAGGTGACGCCGTACATGGCACAAGCGGAATTGGAAAATCGATTTTGCCTGAGCCAAAGTCTCAGCCTGTTGAACAGCACGCCATTGATTATTTGATCGAGCGCATTCTGGCAGAGCCGCAGCAGATCAGTCTCTTTACAATCGGGCCGATGACCAATCTTGCGCTGGCAATTCGCAAAGAGCCGCGCATCGTACCAGCTTTGAAAGAACTTGTCATTATGGGCGGCTCACTTAGAGCAGGCGGAAATATCACACCGCAAGCTGAATTCAATATCCATGCAGACCCGCACGCGGCGCATATTGTTTTCCATTCGGGAATTCCGATCACCTTGATTCCATTGGATGCGACCTATAAATGCCTGCTCACTTCGGCGGATATTGAGCGTTTGAACAAAATCAAATCTCCGATTGCGCGTTTTGTTGGAGAGGCGACCGCGGTCTATATGGATTTCTATAAAAAGTATGAGGGCTTCGACGGCTGCGTTTTACATGATCCGCTGACACTGGCGGTTATCATCGCGCCGGAGTTATTCACCTTTGAAGACCATCACGTGGATGTTGATATCTCAGGCGGCGTATCCATGGGAAACACATTTGCTGATTTTATGAAAGTCACCAAAAAACCTGTCAACATGAGAGTGGCGCTCGATGTACGCGGACGCGACTTTATTGAATTATTCCTTGAAAGGATGGAAACGCTCAGCCGTTTCATTTCAGATTAATCATGCCAAAACATATTGTTTTAGACACCGATCCTGGTATTGACGATTCACTCGCGATCCTGCTCGCGCTCGCCTCGCCCGAAATTGTGCTGGACGGAATCAGCGCGATTCATGGAAATGCATCCACGGCGCAGGTGACGACGAATGCACTTTCGATTTTGGAGCTTGCGAACGCGGGGCATGTTCCTGTCTACAAAGGCTGTGAACTGCCGCTGGTGCAGCCTGCGCTGGTCAGCCCTGAAACGCACGGAAACACAGGCTTGGGCTACGCAAAACTGTCAGCGCCGCTGAATCAGGCCCGGGCGCAGCACGGAAGCGATTATCTGATCGAGCAGATCATGTCACATCCAAAGGAAATCACATTGGTGGCAATCGGTCCGCTGACGAATGTGGCCATGGCAATTCGTAAAGAGCCGCGCATTGTGGAAAATGTCAAAGAGGTTTTTATCATGGGCGGCGCGATTCGGCATCAGGGCAATACCACGCCGCTGGCTGAATACAATACTTATGTAGACCCGCACGCGGCGCACATGGTTTTTCATTCGGGCATGCCGATGACCCTCACGCCGCTGGATGTGACCTATCAATGCATTTTCACCACCGATGATTTAAATAGATTATTAAAGATCGATTCACCGATTACAAAATTTATTGCAGATTCCACCCGCTTTTATATGGAGTTCCACGATGAATATCAAAAGATCGACGGCTGTGTGATCAACGACCCGATGACGCTGGCATTGACTTTCATGCCTGAGATCTGCGACTACGAATCGCTTTATATGGATGTGGATATTTCAAGCGGCGTTGGGCTGGGAAATACATTTGCAGATTTTTACAACTATGATAAAAAAGCCCCAAATATGAAAGTGGCTTTGGGTGTGCGTCCGCGCATGTTCATGGAGTTGTTTTTGGAAAGGATGGAGAAACTGGCAAAATCTATGTCGTGACCTTTGTAGTTAAAAAGTGTTGTTATGTACAGAAATCCATCAATCGTTTTATTCGGAGGATACCATGCTCGAAAAGATCAAGAAAGATTTCACTACAATGACGTGGGTGCTCATCCCAGTGGCAATTGCCATCAATATTGCAGTAGGGCAAATTGTTGTTCTGCTCAAATTACCTGTTTTCCTTGACTCGATCGGCACTGTACTTGTGGGCATTATTTGCGGCCCGTGGGCTGGCGCACTGACAGGCGCTCTCTCTAACACGATCTGGGGTCTGTTTAATCCAGATTCACTGCCGTGGTGGCCCGTAGCGTTTTTCATCGGTCTGGTGGCAGGCTTATGTGCCAATGCTGGTTTATTCAAGAGTTGGTGGAAAGTAATACTATCAGGTTTCCTGATTGCGCTCACCGCGGCGATTGTCTCAACTCCGATTTCGGTCTACCTGTATGGTGGCATTACAGCCAGCGGCTCTTCGTTCATCACCGCTTATTTACTCCAGACAGGTCAAGGCCTTTGGTCTGCAGTGGTAAGTACAAGTTTCCTGACTGAACCTGTAGACAAGATCACCACAGCCATGCTTGCCTTTGCCATTGTTCAAGGTCTTTCCAAGCGTTTGGTTGCGCGCTTCCCTCGCCCTGAGAATGCAGAAGTGCAAGAAAGCAATAACACTACTCAGCTTATTATCGCGCTCGTGGTTGTTGTGATTGTAGTTGCGTTAGGCTTCGTCGTCCGTAATATGCTCGCGGGCTAAAAAATAATATAGGGCTATAAAAATCAGGCTTCTTTCCGAAGCCTGATTTTTTTTAGCGTATAATCAAAATTATTCACTTTATTTTTCAATACCGAAAAACCGAGGAGTGCGGCTTGTACTGACGGTTCGTCTATTGCTCACCGTGTCGAAGTATTAGTCCGCGGAAAAACGCAGACTGAAGTCTGCACTCCATTATCCAGATAGACTCTAATCAGATGCAAAGTCACCTATATGCAAGAACGGCTTTCCTACTTCGTCAAACGCGATAGCGTCCTCCATGCTCTCAACCCCTTAACCAAAATTACTTTGGTTTTAAGTATTATTCTTATTTCATTTTTTAGTCCCTGGTATTGGACGTCTCCTGCATTACTACTCCTGGTTATCGTTCCCCTTGGTTTTTCTGGAAAAGTCGCGAGAGAATATTTCACAGCCGCACTGCGTTTGATCATCCCTGCAGCGGGATTTATTTTCTTGATGCAGGCCTTCTTTCAACCGATTGGGCATACTATTGTTTTCAAATTTTTATTTCTGGATGTAACCCAGGAAAGTCTTTCGTTTGCATTTCGAGTTGCAACAAGAATTACCGTAATGATTTCTGCATTTACGCTCTTTTTATTGATAACCCACCCAAGTGAATTAATGTCTGATCTCACACGCCGCGGACTTCCCCCGCAATTCGCCTACGTAATCATCTCCACACTACAAATCCTGCCGCAGATGCAGGCAAAAGCCCAAACCATTATCTCAGCGCAACGCTCACGCGGGATGGATACTGAAAGCACCTTTCTCAAACGGATTGGTTCTGTAGTGCCGCTGGTCGGTCCGCTGGTATTTGGTTCCCTTGTTGAAGTGGAAGAACGCGCCATCGCCATCGAGGCACGCGGCTTTACTTCCAAAAAAATAAAAACATCGCTGTACGAAATTCCTGACCGACAATCAGATAAGATCATCCGCTGGGTGCTCGTCATGCTTGTCATCATTTCGATTTTGTTAAACCTATGGCTTTCATAAACCTCCAAAACGTCAGCTATACATATCCACTTACCAAAACGCCTGTCCTGCAAAATATTAATTTGCAAGTGAACGAGGGTGAGTTTGTGGCAGTCATCGGGCCGAACGGCGCGGGAAAATCCACGCTGTGTTATGCGTTGGCGGGTTTTGTGCCGCACTTCTTCAAAGGCGAAATCAGCGGAAGCATTGAAGTGGCCGGTATGGAGTCAAGCAAGTCCACGCTGGATGAGTGGGTCTTGAATGTGGGTCTCGCCTTTCAAAATCCGTTCAATCAAATCAGCGGCGCAAAATATACAGTCTTTGAAGAGATCGCTTTTGGATTGGAAAACAATGGCGTGCCGCGCGAAGAAATTAAACCCCGCGTGGATGAAGCCATGAAACTAACCGACATCAGCAATCTGGCGGATCGCTCACCCTATTCCCTCTCTGGCGGACAACAACAACGCGTCGCTCTGACCTCAATCCTGGTCATGCAACCCAAGCTGCTCGTCCTCGACGAACCGACTTCGCAAATGGATCCCATTGGCACACGCGAAGTTTTCGGCGTGGTGCGCAAAATGGCGGAGGGCGGCATGACTGTTGTGATGGTCGAACATAAAATGGAATGGATCGCGCAGTTCGCAGATCGAGTCATTGCCTTGAAAGATGGTCAGATTTTGCTGGAAGGCAAACCCACCGAAGTATTGACCTCTGATATTTTGGCTGAAAACGGATTCGGCATTTCACGCTATACATCCACGGCCAGAGAAGCGAAGAAGCAAGGCTTGTGGAAGAAGGAAAATTTACCTGTCACATTGGATGAGGCAGTGGAAGGGTTTACTTTGTAGCGTGTAGCGTGTTCCGTTTTATGCAACACCTAACGCGTTCTGATAATTATGAAAATACAAATTGATAATCTCCGTTTTACCTACCCAACTGGATTGGAAGCATTACAGGGCATTTCACTCACGATTGAAGCGGGTGAACAGGTTGCCATTGTGGGACAGAACGGCGCGGGCAAGACTACGCTCGTGAGACACTTTAATGGGTTGTTGCAGCCCACTGTCGGGTCGGTAATGATCGGTGACTGGGACACGAAAAAACATTCCGTGGCAAAACTCGCGTCCCGAGTCGGGTATGTCTTCCAAAATCCTGACGAGCAATTATTCTCAAAAAATGTGGGAACTGAAGTTAGGTTTGGTCCGCGCAATTTGGGATATTCAAAAGACAAAATTGATGCGTTGGTTGAACGCGCATTGTCTCTGACCGAGTTAAGCGATAAGACCGAGACCAATCCATACGACCTCTCACCCACCTGGCGCAAGATGGTTGCGCTGGCCTCAGTCATCGCGATGGATACGCCGATTGTGATTTTTGATGAACCCACCACCGGACAAGATGCGGTCAACGTGGCGCGCATTGCGCATGTCATCGCCGAGTTATGCGGAGCAGGAAAAACCGTGGTTACGATTACGCACGATATTGATTTTTGCGCCGAAAACTTTGCGCGTGTGATTGCGCTTTCAAAAGGACAAATTTTGCTGGATGGTCCCGCGCATGAAATTCTGGGTCAGGAGGAAATTCTGGCGCAGACGTATGTTGATCCGCCGCAGTTAACGAGGCTGGGAAAAAAATTGGGGATGAAGGAAACAGTCAGGAATCAGGAAGAGTTTTTGCAACTATATAAAAACAAAGCCCGCTAGTTCTCCAGCGAGCTTTCCTGCGCGATCATTACAATATATTTTCCACCCTGAATTTCAAGTTGACTCGCAGAAAAAACATAGGGCAGTCGGCTGCCATTACTTGAGCCGACTCGCAAAGCGTAATCGTGCAAACTTCCGCTTTTATAGACTGCGCGTAAAAAATCTGCGCGTTGATATGAATCCCAGAACATAATATCAAGCAGAGAACGCCCCAAGACATTTTTGCGTTCATACCTAAGATTAACCAGAAACGTGCGGTTAACATCCACGATCTTATCGTCGCTTAGGCGATACATCACCATCAAGGGTATTTCTGCAGAACCGACATCCTGCAATTGCTGTTGAGATACGCGACTTTCTGCAGATCGACGCTCGGTAACATCACTCAGCATGATAACCCGCCCGATAGTCTGCTCGGCCTTTAATCGAACACTAAATACGCGAACATCAAAAATGAACGGGGATCGATCAGCGGGGGCGATTGTTATTTCTTTTCGTATCGTGTTTGAACTATCGACCAACGCCTGTAACAAAGGCCATCGAGCAAAGGCTTTCATGGCAGGCTTGCCCATTAATGACGATGGGGAAACTCTGAAGTAGTAGTCGAATGCACGATTAATGAAGACAAGGTTTTCCCTGGCGTTGATTACCATCACTATATCATCCATACTCTCCAGTATGGATTCGCCGGCAATGGGCATAATATCCAACATGCCAAAACGGAACAACCCAAGGCTGAATATCACACTGGAGATCATAAAACTGATGGGCGTAAGATCCAAATCAGGCACAGGACTCAGACCTGAAATATAGATGATGTTTCCCAACCAGGTAATACCAGCCCCGGCAAGGATAATGAAAGATTGGTTCTTGAATTCAGTGGGGCTGTTGATTACCCTGCGAACGACAGCCATCGAACCTAAAAACAACAAGAGGTAAGAGTAAGCAATCAAAAGCCAGAACGCGATCCCATGATCCAGCGAAAGTAGGAAATATTCTCCCATATCTTTTTGCCCGATTCGGTTCCAGATCAATTCGTGATATTCGTTTGTCCATGCCAGCAGGAGAAATATAAAGGCGGGTACAGAAAGCAAGGCGATATCTCTGCGCGATAATCTCCGTAAATTCTGGCTAAACTCATATGCAAATATAAAGAAGAACAAAGGCACAAATGGAATGCCAAGATATTCAACCTTGGCCCAGAAAACCTGCCAGTTTAGTTCGGCGCTTACAAGTTCGAATGAATATGCAAATGCCCAAATACAGACTGTTATGATCAGCCCCAGCAGGGATGTGGATCCAGCGACTCTATTCCCTCGCTGCGCGACAAATAACGCGCAAACAAGGGTGATAAATCCAGCCACGATCATTGGAATAAAGTAAGGATTAGTTTGCCATTGCATTTTATGATTCCCCGATGAACAGGATTATATTTTCACTATTATACTCCCTGCCAGATTTAGGAACAGGTCAGGCAATAAAATTGCAGGGAACTGGGTTATCGATCGTAAACGACCAGTTCCTCATATCCCGAATCATTTTCCAACAATTCACGTTTATAGATGACATCCTCGAACTCAGCAATGACGATCTCGGCAGTAGTGTAGATTTTGCAACCCGAAACCAGGTGGCCGCCAATGGTCGCGCCGTCACCATCGGATATGGCAACGTGAATATGTGAGCCATTCATTGAGACGGTACCCGTCATGGAGACGATCTCAAAGTGACCTTCGTACTCGTTATAGTAGTTTCGGTTTGCAAGGCGCAATGTTGCGCGCGTTAAACTCCCAACGGATGAGAGTACACAGCCTGCTTGAATATTATTCTCGGCAACAAAATTTTCAATGGAGTCGAACAAATCCTGTGTGGGTTTTAGTCGAAAGGTATGGGTTTTCATTTAAGACTCTTTTCTCTGTAAATAACGTCAATAACGGATAAAGAATTTCTACCGCAGAGACGCAGAGTTCGCGGAGTTTTTAAGTGCTTTTCTCTGTGCTCTCTGCGCCTTATTACCCTGCGGGCTGCGGTCAGAATTTGATGTTTTTTGGTTAAACAAGGCTTATCCATTATTCACGATAAATAAAAAAACATGGAATGCAAGTTCTTTACATCCATGTCTTTTTCTGTTTCATACGTATTTTTTACCAAAGCGGAAAGCCGATCAAGTTTGTCAGCCAGACGATCATCGGCGGGTAGATTTGCAAGCCGATCAACGCGACGATGACTCCCAGTATCGCGCCTGCAATCACGTCTGAAAGATAATGCACGCCCATGGCGACGCGCGCCAAAGCTACCAGCGGCGCCCATACCCACAGTACGGCACCCAGCCAGAGCGGAGCAAGAGCCGAGGCAAGCACTGCAATCAGAAATGCGCGAGCGGCATGTCCAGATGGGAAGGAGTGCGGGTCGGTGTTGCGATAAATTCCGCCCCACTCGCCTTGCGGTCTTTCCCTGCGGACGAGGAATTTGATGGCGAGTACAACTCCAGCCAGCCCAAGAATACCAAAGAATTCAACGACTTCCCATTGCTTCCAGGTCGAGTTGCTCAGAAACCAAAATAAAATAAGAGCGGCAGCCCAAAACCAGGAATCGCCAGAGTGAGCAAGGAAAGCGGCCAAGTTTCGCAAAACGCCCGGCTTCTCTGCCACACGTAATTGAGCAGAGAGGCGGGCATCGAGTTCAAGCAAAGAACGAAAGCTCATTTTTGTTTGGCCTTCGTTCTTAGTTGTGCGCGCACCTTTGGGGATACAGCCTTATTGGGAGCAGCTGATTCTTTTTTCTTTTGTTGTGCGAGGTCTTCGCGCATGATTTCCAATTGATGCGGTTTATCCACATCCATGCAAGGCTCGGCATGAGGCCAAAGAATGGCGCGGCCTTTAATGCCGATGCGTTGGGAGGCACGCTGCACCATCCCTTGCAAAGTTAATTGACGGGTGAACAATTGAAAAAGCGTATTCCAGCCAATGACAGCCGCAGATGCGAGCGGACTCTTACGATTGCCAATCAGCGCTTCCCAGGTATCAAGGTGTTCTGTCACCTGATTGACGTGAATGATATTCATATCCGCGCCGCAAACCTGCATATCTTTTAATTTTGTATACGTGCGGTGAGATGTGGGATAGCGTGCCTCCATCACTTCCTGCGGACAAACGCCATAATAAATATCGTCTTTGGTTTCCATGGCAGTCTTGACCAGCCAGTCGACCATTTCACTTTTGATCGCGGGAATATCAGAAGAGACAATCAAAACATATTCACTCTTTTTATTGATCTCAATGGATTTATTTACACCGGCAACGATATTTGCCAACATGCGTCCCTGGTTGGAAACATAATGTAAAGGTTTCTTACAGGTCAGGCCGCTCTTTGCAGTGAGGCCAATCACGATCACATTGTCCACTTTTTTGGAATCACCCAACGCGTCCAAAACCCACTGGACCATAAACTTGCCTGCAACATCAATTAAAGCCTTGGAATTGCCGTTGGAATAAGCATACAACGGGTCACCAGATCGCGGAATTCCGCCTGCGGTTACAATCGCGTCCATATTTAATTCAACTCCTGTAATTGCGGCTCGAAGCCGAGTTTATCCAGCATTTCAGTTAATTCAGGCCATGTGAGCGGACGTCCCTTGCCAGAGACTGCCACCAGCGCGGCTTCCATCATGTTTGTACCGAAGGAACGGCCATCCAGAACGGGAGTGGTTGTGATGAGATATTTCACGCCTGCTTTTTTGAATTCGGCTACATCTTCGGGCGTGGTGGTATTGGTGACGATCACTTTGCCTTGCAAGTCGTCGGGCATAAAGCGTTTGATGTAATGACAGTCGCCGGCGATGACGGTTGCCCACGCATAATATTTTCCCCATTTGGGAGTACGCTTCTCCTGCTTTTCACCTGTGGGATAGATCCACGAGAATGGCAGACGCCCGGCAATTGGCATGAGCAAAGCGGCTACGGTCTTAAGCTGGCTGATCTTATGAATGGCAATCGGAATATCCAAGCCAAACATCAGATCGCCAAAGATGGTTTCATAGCCGGCATCTGCAAAGGCTTGCGAAAGCCCCCAACGGTCTACGCCAACAGTGACCAGCACCTTGCGCCCGCGAGCGTTGATGTAGTCACCAATTTTCTGATCTAAAAATGCAGGAGCTCTATTTTCAAGCGTATTCTTTAATCCGCCGCCATCGACCAGGGGTGTTTTCTTAACGTAGCGTACCATGGGGGTTACTGAGTGTAACGGATACCATTTCCCATCAGCCAGGGCGCCCAGGTCTGCGCCGCCAACGCCGAAGGCATCCACTGTGCCATCGAGTTCTTTATATTTTAAAGCGGCGACTTCCATGTCGCCGTCTGTGCCTATACGTTCGATGCTTACTTTTTCACCTAGCAAAGTCACCTCAACCGCCTTGTTGCGTTTGGATGAACCAATGCTGATACTTACAGCTCGTTTCATTTTTACTCCTCTTAATGATGGGTTAACAAAAGTATACCCCCAAGTTTGGGACGTGAGAATGACAACGAAACAGAATCAGGATTCAGGTTCGACAGGAAGCGTAAAGAAGAAGGTGGATCCACTTCCCGCTTCGCTCTGGACCCATATCCTGCCGCCGTGGACTTCGATAATCCGCCTGACGAGAGCCAAGCCAATCCCCGTGCCATCAGATTTCGCATCCAGCTTGTTGAATAATCCAAAGATTCGCTCGTGATGTATGGCTTCAATGCCCAAGCCATTATCTTTAATATAGAGGATGGGTTTGCCATTTTCAAATCCGTCGTGACCGATCTCAATCGACGGCTCGGCGCTGGTTCCTGTAAACTTCGCGGCATTATCGACCAGGTTTTGCAGCACCTCAAGCAGGCGCTGTTTGTCTCCATAAATGACAGGTAGATTTTTTTGAACAATCACATTAATATTTTTCTCGTGAAGCCGTCCATGCAAAGTTTCAATGGTCTGGTGAACAAGTTCTTCGAGCTTATTTATTTGATATGGGTTTGTCACTCGCCCAATACGGGAAAGTTCAAGTAATTCATTAAGCAGCAATTGCATCTTATCAGCGGCATCTGCGATGCGCTGAATATCCGCTTTTAATCGCACGGTGTTTCCGTTGATGGCATCCTGCTCTAAAAAGCCAAGGAAGCCTTTGATCGTAATTAATGGAGATTTCAGGTCGTGTGAAACTGTATACGTGAATCTTTCCAGTTCAGTATTTTTACCTTCCAATTCGTTAATAAGTTTCTCACGTTCAAACTGCACATATTTCCGCTGGCTAATATCGCGTACCATGAAGATCGCAGATTCAGAAGTAATGGCTGTGATACGCGCCTCAAAGAACCGTTCTTCTATTTCAGACGGCATTCCATATTCAAAGGCGTGTAATTGAACTGTATCCAAGGCACGCTCAAGCGCAAAAAAAGTTTGCGCCGCAATCACGGGCGGGAATAATTCCTGAACATTTTTGCCAAGAAATTGTGAGGGCAGCATAAGAGGCGTCATCTCTGCGGACGCCATGAAATCTAAAAACGTTCCATCCTTTGATATTTCAAAGATCATATCGGGAATGGATGCGAGAATGGCGCGCGTGCGCGCCTCACTATTCTGCAGGGATTCCTGCGCATTTTTTTGTTCTGTGATGTCATAAAACATGGATAGAACGCTATCAACGTTATCTAATTGCACCAACTCATAGAAGGCAAGCGTTGAGATGGATTCCCCAATAATATTAATAAATTGATACTCCGAGTCGTACAGGGAATGTTCCTGATTTAATTGTTCGGCAAATTTTTTCCGTTCAGTTTCGTCATACCACACCCCCATTTCAAGCACGGTTCGGCCAATACTTTTTTGAGGATCAAGCCCGCTCAATTTCCAATAGGCGTTATTCCCATCCAATAGACGGCCTGTATCCAGAGTGGTAATACAAGTAGCCACCGGGCTGGCCTGAAAAATTTTTCTAAAGCGCTCTTCACTGGCACGTAAAGCCGCCTCGGCCATGGTTCTTTCACGAATCTCGTTTTGGGCTTGTTCAAAAAGACGGGCATTATCAATGGCAAGCGCGGCTAGAGCGGCAAATTGCTCCATCAGCCTGACTTGATCCTGTGTAAAGGCGCGATCCTGCTCAACGTAGGAAATTGCGAGCACACCAATTACGTTGTTGCGGACCTTGAGCGGCACGCCCATGACCGCATTGAAACCCGCATTTATAAATTCAGAAAGCGCTTTATCCCAGGCGCGATAATCCTGAACAATCAATGGCTGGCCGCTAACCCACACATTCCCAGTCACGCCTTCATTTTCAAACGTGAGTGTTCCATTGTATTTGGAAAGAACACCGTGACCCACATCCTGCCGCAACGCAGACTCATCTGGCAATACCAGATCAATCAAACCATGCTGGGTATTAAGCAGATCGCAGGCGCGCGTTAAAATAGATTCAAGTAACGGCTGAAGTTCGGAGCGATTCAACAAGCCCAGTGCCGTGTCATTTAATGCGATGAGATAATCTGCCTGCCGTTGTAGCTTTTCCTCGGTACGCAACCGTTCTTTTAATTCAACACGGGCGGCCTGCAATGTACGCGACCAACCCATAATTAACTGGTAAATTAACGCCCCAATAAGAATAATAACCCCTGTCAGATCACGCGCATAACTAATGGGATCGTCAAAATGAGGTGATCGCAGCCCCAGTTTTTCTATGAGGCCAAAATACCATATAACAGATATGGTCATGATCCCTATGAGCGCAGCGAAACGCAAACCAAGCAAAAAACTGGAAAGGATAAGTACCACAATACAAGCAATAATGGCAAGATCACGCAGGCCGTCCACCCGCCAGGCGAGATAGGTCAATAATCCCCACAAACCAAATACAATAATAATACTTGCGGCGTACACATAACCCAGCCGTACAATATATTGTATAAAAGCCAGAAGCAGAATCATTGAAGCAAAGATAAGAACTGGAGTCAGGTCTGCATCTGTCGAGAGCGCCAACTGAGACACGATCAGCAATGACACAATCACCATCGCAGTCCATGTGAAATTGACCATGAATTGCGAAACTCGCATTTTTTCTTCGTCTGCAAAAATAGGCGGAGCAAATAAACGGCGCAAATAATTAAGCATGATATTTCATTATATATCAGTCTTTTTACAATGAACACATCGATTTTAATCAAAAAGTGAGATCGCATTCGCTCTGCAATCTCACTTTTTGAAATCTTTTCTCTACGTATATCTTCAAAAACCAAGGCTTTCGTTAATTGATTGACCGCCGACAGCGGTCTGCGGTCAATTGCGTGAAAACCATAGTTTGTATGGCAGAGAAAGTCTTTTTATAATTTCAAAACACGCGCTACATTTAACGCGACATTAAATCTTCCAACACTTTCTTTGAAGATTCGTCGATCACCGCATGTTGACTCGCACCATGCGCATCCATGGTGACCACGACCGGGAACTCTTTGACTTCAATGACCCAGATCGCTTCGGGCACGCCAAAATCCAACTTGAAAACACCGTGTACTTTGGTCACTGTCTGCGCGAGGAAGGAGGCCGCGCCGCCAATGGCATGGAAATATACAGCAGGCGTTTCCTGACAGCCTTTTAATGTTTTCGGTCCCATGCCGCCTTTGCCGATCACACCTTTGAGATTGAAGTGTTTCATCACATCGGCTTGATATGGCTCTTCGCGAATGGATGTAGTCGGGCCAGCCGCGATGATCTTGTAGTCTTTGGTATCGAGGCCAGTCACCACAGGGCCGCAGTGATAAATGATCGAGCCGTATAATATTTTCTTTAGTTCTTCATACACCTGCAAATCATCGCCTTGCGGCGGACGAGTCTTTTTGATAAAAGTTTCCATGATCCATTTGTGGACTGCGTCACGCCCGGTGACCATCATGCCAGAAAGCGCAACCGCATCGCCCACTTTCAAATCACGAATGACCTCATCGCTAATTGGAGTCGTTATCTGTTTCATCATTTCTCCTTACGAAATCAAAAATCATCAATCGTAAATTACTTCTTCGCCCTTCACGGTCAACTTGCGGCGACGATATGCCCAGCACATATAGGAAACAGAGACAAAGTATGAAGCAGGCAAACGACTCAAGCCGATGATCTTGGTATCTAAAACTGTGGTCTTGCCGCCGAATCCCATCGGGCCAATTCCCAGCTCATTGGCTTCACTGGTCAGGCGTTCTTCCAACTCGGCAATTTTCGGGTCTTCGTTGCGTGTGCCCATTTCACTGAACAACACTTCTTTGGATTTAATATAGGAAGAACCACGGTCGCCGCCAATGGCAACGCCCAAAATACCGGGCGCGCAGCCCTGACCTTGCGCTTTTTGCACGGCATCCAAAACCACTTTACGCACGCCAGCCAGGTCACGCCCTGCGCCAACAGAGTTATCAGGCAAAGAATATTGACGCCCCACATTTTCGCATCCGCCGCCTTTGAGCATTAACTCGATGGTTAGATCATCACCTTCCACTTCTTCAAAATGGACATAGGGGAAGTCGTCGCCGCCAAGATTGTTGCCCGTATTATTATCATAGATGGCATCTACAGCGTTCGGGCGCATAAATGACCGTTTGGTTGCTTCTGCCATCGCAGAGCGGATCTGCTCTTTGAGTTTTATCGTGGATACGCCCACTGGGTAATGTACATAAAAAATCGGTGTGCCCGTATCCTGACAGATTGGCGTGGAATTGGCGCGTGAAAGATCAATATTCTTGAGAATGGTTTCCAACGCGCCACGCGCCGTGGAGCCTGGTTCTTCCTTTTCAATTGATTCGCGCAGCCGCTTTTCCACATCGGGCGGCAAGCTGGATGATGTGCGGCGGATCAGTTCCAGGATTTCGTTTGTTAAATCTCGCATGAGAGCCTCCAATATCTTTGCAAATCATAATCCCGAAGATATAAAAATACCATATAAAAATTACAACTGCGTCTGCAAAGACTTATTGGAGTGCGGACTTCAGTCCGCAGCTTTCTGAAAAGCGGACTTAAGTCCGCACTCCATGAATTAATTCCGTGTCAACTTGGCGCGCATTACATGCTGATTAACCGCGCCGAAGCGATATTTATATTCTTCATCGCCGCGCATGAAATCAAATTCGGTGCGTTTGTTTTCACAAGCCCATTGCAATATATGACCCAGCAAAACCCAGCCTGGGGAAAGGTCCATAAAATCGCGGTTAACTCCCGCGTTGTAGCCCCATAATTTATTGTTGTAATCAAAATTAAGCGCGGCCGCGATACGTTGACCATCTGCTTCGAGGAAGGCCAGCCAAAGCCAGCCATTTTCATGCGCGGCACGGATGACTGCCCGCATTTGATTGCGCATGGGATCATGCAAGAAACCAGCCTTGCCTTGATCTTGTTCCATCAGGCCGAGGAAGGAATCAATTTCAGCTTCTACATCTGCCATATCTGAAATAGCCCAGCGCACGCCGCGTCCGCTTTCTTCGGCACGGCGCATTTTGCGGCGAATTTCATGGCGTTGTTTCTTTTCTACGCGTGAGAGATATTCTTCAAAGTCACCATTTAACGCAATACGCGGAGTGGGACGATACATCTCTTCGTGATGAATCCAGCCGCGCTGCGCAGATTCTGCTTTGAGGGCGGCGAGAGTGGGAGATGAATCGGGGAGGTTGTACCAATCGAGGCCGCGCCAACTGTCGGCTAGGGCAGATGCGAGGAAATCGAGTAATCCAGTGATGAAGGCTGCGTGGTCGTCGATCCGCACGATCAAATCCAAATAATCTGATATTTCGATACTGCCGTTTAAAAGAAGCGCAGATTGTCCATCATATTCTGAAATGAAAAGCGGCGCGATGCCGATCAGTTTTTCATCTGTGCGGGCAGTGACCAGAACCAACTCTGCCTGCTGCCATTCGCCGCCGCCGCGATGCTCCCACCAGGTGCGTTGATATTCATACCGTAAAAAAGGATTGTCACTGATCGAACCTTGTACGAGGTCGTTCCATTCTTGCGAATTAATTTCTGAAAAATCTTTGTGAAGTGTGTATTTCATAGCCGCCGAATTTTACCAGTATAATGATAACGAAGTGTATCCTGTGGATAGTGAACGCACCCTTCTGGATATGCATTCAAGGTTTTTTCTTACATGACTCTTGATCTCACACTCTCTCCCCTTTATCGAATTAACGGACAGGAAATTGAAAACCTGCCTGGCCTGCTCGCACTCACACCCCCCACCAGCGCGGCGCGCGGCCGTGAAAAAGACAGGCTGCTGGTCTACTTATTGTTGACGGGCAATTCCACTTTTTCAACCAGTGAATATATGCAAGTTGCCGTGGATGCCGCGAATGTTTTTTATCAAACTTCGGGCGCGCTCACCAGTGCCTTACGCACAGCCGCCGAATCAGTAAACACCGTTTTACTCGAACGCAATATGACCACCAGCAGTTTGGGGCAATACGCGGTCGGCTGGCTAACGCTTGCCGCACTACGCGATACGCAATGCACGCTTTTATTAAGCGGCCCCATGCATGTCTTTTGGTTTGGGCAGGATGAAATGCGTCATATTCATGAACCCGTTGCTTCAGGCAAAGGGCTGGGCGTTCACCCAAACACCAGCGTTCACTATGCACAAACCAATTTAAGCGCAGGCGACCGTCACCTTTTTTATGGAAGAGCGCCGAGCGCATGGGATAGCACACTCAACGACCCAACCCCTTCTTCGTTGGATGCAATGCGCCGCCGCCTGAGCACATTAACCAGCGCAGACTTAAACGCAGTATTGATGCAAGCCACAGAAGGCAGCGGCGCTTTAACTCTTTTAAAGGGGATGACTGAATCAAAAGAAGTGAAGATGGAGGAAGTTGCAGCGGATCTTCCCTTAACCTCCAGCCTGCCTCACTCCGAGGAAGAAATTTTCACGCCTCAAGATTCTCCTGCGCCATTTCCCTCAGCGCATATGGTTCAGCCTGCCACGTATCCCATGCCGTCACAGCTTGAAGAAGAACATCCAAAAGAACAGGCGCAGGTTAGCTCAAATCCTTTGGCAAGTTTGCCGCGCACAGGCTCGCGTGATTTTCCAGCATCCATTCCACGCATCAAACCGCAAACACAGCCTGTACCAAATGAACCTGTGATTGAATCCATCGTTGAGAAAGATAGTTCTCCTTTAATCATGGATGAAGTAAAGCAGGAAATTGAACCAGAAAAAAACGTTGAGCCTGTACGGCCTGCCCCACCAGAAACGCCGCGCGAACCTTCAGCACGGACGCGTCAAACCGCGAAGGTCATTGCAACGGGTATTCAATCCACACGCCGCATCAGCGAAACCATTGGCGGAAAATTTAGAAATTTTCTGCCGCGTTTATTGCCCACCGCTGAAACCAACGAAATTGCCATGCCATCCAATATGACCATGATGTTCATGGCGATTCTCATCCCATTGATGGTGGTAACGATTGCGAGCGTAGTTTATTTGCGATATGGGCGCAGTCAGCAATATGAAACTTATTTGAATCAGGCGAAAGAAAAACAAGCACAAGCCCTGACACTGACCAATCCAATCGAACAACGCATCGCCTGGGAAAATGTTTTATTAAATATAGATATTGCAGAATCGCACCGCGAAACTTCTGAAACCATCACCCTGCGTAACGAAGCAAACTCCAACCTGGATACATTGCTCGGCATTACACGTATGCAATTCAACCCCGTATTCAGCAGTAACCTGGGCATTGAAGTCAGCCGCATGGCCGCCAGCGAATTGGATCTATTTATGCTCAACGCCGCCAACGGAGAAGTGCTGCGCGCTGAATTAACCAATGGGCGTGGTTTCCAACTTGATACCAATTTCAATTGTAAACCCGGTGTATACGGCAGTTACACGGTCGGCCCGCTGGTGGATATCCTTGCGATGCCCGGGCTTAATTCGATTAACGCCACATTACTCGGTATAGATGCCACAGGCAATCTTCTTTATTGTGCCCCCGGGCAAGTGGCGCAAGCCATTCCCCTGCCGCCGCCGGATACCAACTGGGGACGTGTCACCTCGTTCACATTAGACAGCGGCAATCTCTATGTACTGGATGCGCCCGCCCGCGCAGTATGGGTCTACACAGGCAAAGACAGCACCTTTATTGACCGTCCTTATTTCTTCTTTGGCGGACAAACTCCTGAAAAGCAGGATGTGATCGACCTCGTCATCGCCGGTGATGACCTCTTCATGCTGCACGCAGACGGGCATCTTTCCACCTGCTCCTACAGCCGCATCGAATCAGTACCGACAAGGTGTCAGGATCCTACTCCGTTAACCAATCCCTTCGCGGCATATCAGGGAACCGATTTGTTCGGAACTGCACATTTCACACAAATGTTATTCACCGCACCGCCTGACCCATCCATACTTTTATTGGACGCCGATACGCAAGGTGTTTTACGTTTTGCGCCGCGCTCACTCGAATTACAAAATCAATTTCGTCCTACAACGGGAACTGCGAACCCAGTCCCATCCGGGCCTGTGGGCGCTGTAGCTGTTGGGCCAAATCACGTATTGTATATCTCAGTAAACGGACAGGTTTATTTCGCAACAGGTATGCCTTAATCGACTATGAGGAGATAGGATGTCAAACTTCTTCAGCGCGCTCTTCAACTTTTTCAAACTTGCCCAGGCTGCATATCCAGCAGATAGCGCCACAGAACCTGCACAGATCAGCCTATGTAAAGTATTGGTGATCGTATATGACCCCCTCATGGATAAATCCACGGGGATGACGCTCTCGCAACAGCAAAAATGGTATCGTCCAGCCGACCTGATCACTGGCTTCATGTCAGATATGCTGCAAGTCAGCGGCGGCATGGCGCGTTATCAGATCGTTCAACGTGTGGATGTGGATGAGTTCCCAGCCAAGATAGACAACTTCCAATACAACCCTCAAACCTATATGAGTGTGATGCATGGTGACACAGCGCCGCACACACCAGCGGAAGTCAATTACGATGCGATCCTCAATAGATACAATGTTCTGCAGCGCGTGGCCAAAAACGAAATTGATGAAGTATGGATATTCGGTTTTCCCCATGCAGGCTTTCACGAATCCACCATGGGTGGACCGGGCGCATTCTGGTGCAACGCTCCTCCATTAAAAAATACAGAAGCCAGCAAACGCCGCTTCGTAATCATGGGCTATTCCTATGAAAGACATGTCGGCGAAATGCAGGAGGCATATGCGCACCGCGCCGAATCGATCATGGAAAAGACCTTCAGCAAATTGAATGGCGAATCAAATTTGTGGAAGCGTTTCATACGCTACGAAAAAGTTGCGCCGGGCAAATCAGCCTGCGGAAACGTACACTTCGCACCCAACAGCCAGCAGGATTACGATTGGAATAATCCAACGCCGGTGGTCAGTGAATGTTATGACTGGCAGTTAAATTTTCCAAACTTCAAAGGGGATATGCGGATTGTAGGTCCCGCGGAATGGGGCAATGGCGATATCCGTGAGCATCATAAGTGGTGGTTCAAACACTTTCCACGCGTTGCAGGACGCAAAAATGGAATACACAATAATTGGTGGCAATACATCGTCAAGCCCCAACTTGTGATTGTATAAGGAAAAACTTCGCGCGATATTTTAACGCGGAGTTTTTTTCTCTCCATCCATACCTGTAACAATTTATAAAGCGGATTGTATATCGGGACAAAGCCTTCGGATACATAATAAGCACAACCTCCTTCCGAAAAAAGATATGAATTGCATGTATGGCTTGCGTAAATTTATTACGGGGAACAGGTCGTATAATAAATTACCAGTACGATAATTTTATATATCTATCCTCAAGGAGATAACTTATGACAATTACACTGGATGGTTCGTCCCTTACGGTTGAAAAGCTGGTTGCGATTGCACGTTTCAATGAGAAAGTTGAATTAGCTCCTGAAGCCCTGGCGCGGATTAAAATCTGCCGCGCCATGCTGGAAGATAAGCTGGCTAAAAAAGAGGTCATGTACGGCACAAACACAGGCATCGGTGAATTTTCCGAGACGATGCTTAATGATGATCAAGTTAAGGAATTTCAGCGGTATCTGGTGTACAACCATGCGGCAGGAATTGGCGACCCAGCCCCAATCGAACATGTGCGCGCGGCGTTGGCCGGGCGGATTAATGTCCATGCGCATGGGAATTCTGGCTGCAGGCCTGAGATCACGTTGACCTATGTTGAGATGCTAAACAAAGGCGTTACGCCGGTGGTTTGTCAGAAAGGCTCAGTGGGCGCAAGCGGTGACCTAGCTCCAATGGCGCAAGCCGCGCTGCTGCTGATGGGAGAAGGAGAAGCTTTTTACAATGGTGAGCAGTTGTCAGGCGCAGAGGCGATGCGGCGGGCTGGGATCGAAATCCCCGGCTTGCAGGCGCGCGATGGACTGGCCGCGATTAATGGATCCAACTTATTAACCGCCATGTCTGCGCTGCATATTTATGACATGGAAAGATTCATCAAGCAGGCAGAGATTGCGGCGGCGATGTCGATTGAAGCTTTGCTTGGAAATATGAAGCCCTACAGCACGAAGCTGCATGAACTGCGCGGATTTAAAGGCGCGATTATTTCTGCAAAGAATATCGCAAAGGTCTTTGAAGGTTCTGACCTGACAACTGGCAAAATGAAAACAAAAGTACAGGATGCGTATTCGATGCGTTCATCGCCGCAAGTGATCGGCGCCGCACGCGATGCGCTGGTGTATGCACGCGCTCAGGTGGAAATTGAATTGAACGGTGTGGGCGATAATCCGATCTTTGTGCCTGAAGAGAATCTCACTTTAACAGGCGCAAATTTTCAAGGCTCACCTGTTTCATTGCCAATGGACCTGGCAGGCGTTGCCATCACGATGGTGTGTGTCTTATCTGAACGTCGCTTAAATCGTTTGACCAACCCAGCGCTCTCTCAAGGCTTGCCCGATTTTCTTGCGCATCAGCCAGGCTTTTATTCAGGCCTGATGCTTTCGCAATATACAGCCGATCATTTAATTGTGGAACAAAAAATATTATCAACGCCGGCTTCAATCCAATCCATTCCTGCCGCGGCAGATCAGGAGGATTTCGTTTCGATGGGCATGAACACCGCCCTCAAGAACGGACAGATTTTGGATAACGCCTTTGGCATTTTAGGAATTGAATTCATGGCCGCCGCGCAAGCCCTCGATTTCCGTGAGTTCACCCCGGGCAAAGGTTCACTCAAAGCACGTGAAGTGATTCGCAGGCATGTCGATCATCTCGAAGTAGATCGCCCGTTGTATAACGACCATAATAAAATGAAGGCGCTGGTTAAGTCGGCTGAGATATTAGTGGAAGTGGAAAAGGCGATTGGAAGTTTGGAGTAGAGTTTAAGAAATAACAAAAAAGCATTGCGTCTTCGGGTTCTCATATACCAAAATTTTCCGCTGTGCAGATACATATTTGACCGCAGACCGCAGACGGTGGTCTGCGGTCTGCGGTCAAATAATTCACGAAAGCTTTTTTTCTGTAACTGTAGAACGGCGAATATTAAAACTATGGTGTATCTAAATACTTGATCACACCCAGCCCCGCAATGCGCCCGCTGGCAAAACAGGCGGTCAATAAATATCCACCAGTGGGCGCTTCCCAACCCAGCATTTCGCCGGCGCAAAAAACACCGGGCAAATTACGAATCATCAAATTTTCATCCAGCGACTCAAAGGCCACACCGCCTGCGCTGCTAATGGCTTCATCCAACGGACGCGGTGCGATTAATGGAATGGGCAATTGCTTTATAAACGAAGCGAGTTTTTCCATGTTCAAAAAATCTTCCTTCGATACAAATTCATGCAGCAACCCAACCTTAACGCCTTTCAACCCCACTGTCTTTTCAAGATGACTCGACATCGAACGCGAGCCGCGCGGCTTCGATAATTTTTCAACCAGCCATTCATGTGATCTGTCAGGCGACAAATCCAACATCATCAGGGCTTTGCCATTCGCTTCAATCTCATCACGCATCAGCGCCGAAGCCGCGTACACCAAACTGCCCTGCACGCCGTCCTTTGTCACAATAAATTCACCTTGTTGATGAAACAACTCAAACCATAACACCACTGACTTAAGCGGATGACCGTCAAATTTTTCTTTAAAATGTAAACTCCACGCCACATCGAATCCGCAATTGGATGGCTTCAACGCATCCACCTTAACCCCGGCCTGATTCAGCCAATGGACCCATGCGCCATCCGAGCCGAGTCTTGCCCAACTGCCGCCGCCCAAAGCCAATACCACCGCATTCGCGTTGACAGTTTTCTGGCCCTCAGGTGTTTCAAACTTAAGTGACTTATCTGCATTCCATCCAACCCATTTATGCCGCAAATGAAAATTGACACCTGCTTTATCCAGCCGCTTCAACCACGCCCGCAACAACGGACTGGCTTTCATCTCTTTAGGAAACACACGTCCTGATGTGCCTACGAAAGTTTCCACCCCAAGCCCGCGCACCCATTCACGTAATTCATCCGCCCCAAAAGATTGGAGCATTGGCTCGATCTGCTCGCGTCGTTTTCCATAACGGGATGCAAACTGCTCGAATGGCTCCGAGTGCGTGAGGTTTAATCCGCTTTTGCCAGCCATCAAAAACTTACGTCCCAAAGAAGGCATCGAATCATATACATCCACTTTCAGGTTGTGCTGACTCAATACTTCCGCTGCCATCAACCCCGCAGGTCCGCCGCCGATAATTGCAACTGTTTTATCCATGAGTTCATTATAAAGAAAAAACTCCTGAATGAGTCAGGAGTTTTTTGGAGCGCGGACTTCAGTCCGCTTTTCAACAACAAGCGGACTGAAGTCCGCGCTCCAATTTTATCTTTCCACACTGACCACGCTGCCCAGCGCATTTAATTTCAAAGTCCATGTGCTGCCCATTTCAAACTGCTGAAACTCAGTCGTTGAATCGGGTGTGTAGGTTTCCTGTCCATCGGGCGTGCTGAATGTGACTGTCAATGATTGTGTTTGTGACCCGAGGCGCTGACCATTGAATAGGCCTGGATCATCGTAGACAGGAAAGAGATCATTGCCATCTAATGTATAGGTTTGAATCGTTTTCCATTCGTCCACGGTGTAATCGCAGTATTGCGTGTTATTTGTATGACATTCTTTGACTACTTCTGCGAAACCGTTTCCTTGATCCACAGTTTTTTCTTCACATACTTCTTCGCTTTCGGTGTGACAAGATGTATTGTAAGCATCTGATGGAGGACTGCCGCGTTCGTTGGAATAATTTACCGCCTGCACTTCCTGCACAGGCACCGAGGTTTGCCATTGCACATCGGTCACGGTTCCATTTACAGATTTTGAGGGAATTACGAGCAAGGCAAATATCGCAATACAGCATACTAGAAGAAATGCTCCGATGCCGCCAAATAAAAGCCAGTTTGTCTTTTTGGGTTGTGTCTTCATTGCGGGTGAAGCGATTGCCTGCACTGGCATTGGGTGTGATGTGGCCGCAGACGCAGCCACACGCGGCAAAGGAGATCCGCATTGTTTGCAGGTACGTTCACTGCCCGGGTTTTCGGCCCCGCAACTTATACAAGTGACAACTTTCAGCGCAGGAGGAGCCGCTTGTAAAATCTGTCCCGCCTGACGCGCCTGGCCTTCCTTCAAGTCACCGCCGCATTGTGAACAATTCACTGCCGTGGCAGGGTTGCGCGTGCCGCAAAATCCGCAATGGATATCCGCGCCGGCTTTGGCGGCGGCGATTACATTTGCATCGGTGATGATTTTCTCATCTGCTGCGCGTTGAAATTTTACGTTATTAGGTTGAGGCGCGCCGCAATTTTGGCAGGTCTTTATTGAACCTCTATTTCTGCCATCGCAATTGGGGCATACCCACTCAAGTTCTACAATTTTTTTATCTTCCCTTTTTTCCATCTTCAACTCCTTATCTATTCTCGCGTGTCCACAATTTTACAACCAAATGAGAAATATGTTTTGCAATCAAAAAGCCTCCGAGTTTCCTCGAAGGCTTGATGGTAATTGAATCTGTTTTATTGTGAAAGGTCTATGGTCTCCCCGCCATATTCACCGCTGACTGAGCTTGTGCCATCTGCCAGATTATTGGTGTACACAAGGCTGCCTTCTTTCGTGCCAGAAACTTGTGTCTCAAAAATTAGGATGCCGCTTTCGTAGTCATTACTGCCGCTGCCCGTGAGCACGAAGCCTTGAGTATAGGCACAGTTTTCAAAGGTATAGGCTTCTCCCGCATCGCTGGGTCCAAAGGTGAATGTCCCGCCGTAAGGACAGGCAATGGATACATCCTCGGTAAACGAGCCGTAAAAATATTCAGGTTGAAGTTGGATCTCGTCATCAATCGCGTGGAATGTTTCGAGCACATCGGCATAGGCGCTCGCATCTTTTGCAATGAGGGGGGCGTAGGCACGGGTTACATTTGTGCCCCACTCTTCGCACAGAATTTCACGTTTTTCAGGAAGTGTGCCATCCACCATAAAATCGGAAATGTATTTATCCGGGCAGTCATACCCAAAACCGTAAATAGAGTGACGTCCACCGTCAACATAGAGATGATAGCCATCTGCCAGATTTTCATAAACAGCTTTGCCTTCTTCAAACGGAGTGGCAGGGTCGAGAGTCGCATTCAATACAAAAGTAGTGACGCCTTCAGCGACCAGCGGCGCGGTTTTAACCACGTCTGTGGGTGAACTGGGCCAGAAGGCACAGCTTAAGCCAGTATACACACTGCCATCCAACCGCGGCACGGTGCCATTGGAAGCTTGCCCGGCTGCGATGGTCTGCGCAATCTTTTCTTCCTGAGTGCCAGTGAAGAATGAATCGTCTGTACATAACACACTCAGGAACATGGTGTCAGAGAATGTGTCATCGCCGAGATATTCAAAGGTGGCGGGATCAAGCGTCAGATTTTGATAAGCGAGGCGCGTCATCGGGATAAAATCTCCGCGATTGGCAGCGGCTAAAGCGCGCAGGTATAACATTCTTCCGCTGAGAGAATATAGTTGATAGGCTGTTGTATATTCCCATTGATTGAATGTAAATGTACGCGATACCTTCTCGCCTGTCGGTAACGGGAAATCATAGGCAAGCGGTTTCTCTGAAATTTGTTTGGCAAGTTTATCGTACACAGCCACGGCATCTCCGCCCATATCTGCCGCGCACACTTCATCTGCGTTGCACGATTCAAGCGCGGCTACTAAAACCTTATCAAAGGCTTTTTCCTGTGAAAGAGAACCTTTTTCGCCGTTAAGGGTCAGGTCAATTGTGCCATCCAATACCAACCCTGAAAGATGATCGGGGTGCGCGGCGGCGTAGGTCTGTGCCACAGCGGTGCCGTAACTGACGCCGTACATCATAAACTTATCATCACCAATCGCCGCGCGGAATGTATCAATATCTTCCGCGACCTGATCCGTGCCGAAGAACGCCAGCTTGGCAGGATCAATGCCCATCTCGGTTACACAGTTTTGAGCGTAGGTGCGGGCATCGTCAATGGCTTGTTGTTGTTCTTCAGGTGTGTCCAATCCTTCCACGCCAGCCTGATCCGAGGCATTTAAATAATCCATAAAATTTGCTTCGTATGCAATCGGACATGATAATGGGTTCGATAAACCAATACCGCGTTGATCGAAATAAACAATATCATAATGTTCAAGGATCGCATCTGAGAACCAGCTCAAACCACCGGTGCTGACTCCCTCTCCGCCCGGGCCGCCGGGGAAGGCTTGAATAAACATGCCCTTTCTTTCACCTGTGGCAGGTGAAACAGCAAAGACAACATTTAATGTCTCTGTGTTCGCGGTGTCAAAATGATTTAATGGAACTTGAATGGTAACGCAGGTAAAGTCGGGGTTTTCATCACAAGCCACGCCGCCCAACTCTTCAAGTTTGGCTGCAATGCCAGCGACAGGCACTTCAGTATCTGCGGGCGCAACCGTGGCTGCCTGTGTCGGTGGTTTTTGCGGCGTCAAGGCATTACAAGCCATGATTAATGTGCCAATTGCTGCGAGCAATAAGATTTTTTTTCTCATTCACTTCTCCTTTGGATGTTTGGTTTCAAGCCGAAGTGTACATCAAAATCGATTTTCCCCCGTCACCCAATTATCCTATGATTTCAGCCCATGCCATTTACGAATCTCAGCAATACGCGACTCGTGATCAAGTTCCCGCTGCGGAGATGGGTCATGCGCATCTTTCCCTAACGGAGAATGGGTCAATGCGTCGAAGACAGCCATTGCTCCGTTGGCCACGTTGTGCGGGTCGTAGCCGCCTTCCAATACAAAGATAATTTTGCTGTCGCAATATTCTTCAGCAAGATGAATAAGCTTTTTGGAAATATTGTAAAACCCCTGCGTGGATAATCCCAGCGAAGTGAGCGGATCATTCCAGTGCGCGTCGAAACCAGCCGAGATCAATAATATCTGCGGGCGGAATGATTCCACGATTGGTTTGAAGATATCATCTGTCACGCGCGCGAAAACTTTGTCGCCTGCAAACTCATGCAAGGGGACGTTGACCAGCCGTCCCTTGGCCTGAGGCGCGTCATTAATCCAGCCTGTGCCGGGGTAAATGCCCCATTGATGAGTCGAGATAAATCCAAAGCGTTCATCATCCATACATGCGGCTTGTGTGCCATTGCCGTGATGCGCGTCATAGTCAATGACCATCACGCGTTGCATGCCGCTGGCCAAGGCTTCACGCGCGGCAATAGCGACATTGTTGAAAATGCAAAATCCCATCGCGCGATCTGGCTCGGCGTGATGCCCAGGCGGGCGGACAATGGCGAAGGCATTTTTTGCGTCGCCATTAATGACTGCGTTTGTACAGGCAATTACAGCGCCTGCCGCGAGCAAGGCATCTTGATATGATGTTTGGGTGATGTACGTGGGCGCGTGGTCAATGATGCCCGGGCCTTGCAGGCATGCTTCTCCAATGGCCCGCATCAGCTGCGGCTGATGCACACGCGCAATTTGATCGGGCGTGGCTGGTATTGCTTGAATCTGTTCCACGCCCGCGATGCCTGCATCAAGCAGCGGTTGTAATACTTCGAGCCTGCCCGGTCTTTCAGGGTGATCTGGAAATTTATGGTCTTGCGCTGGAACAAATGTATAGATGGTTTTCATAAACAAATTATAGCGTTAAAAAATCATCCTCAAAGTTCCATATGTGGATGAACTTCGAGGATGATTGTAGGTTAAAAAGGGTCCCGCCGCTCGTCAGCATGGGGGGGACATGCTAATCAAGCGACGGGGGACACCTAAATACCAATAAAGGGGAGGGCAGGTGTCAATGGCTATAATATACACCCAAATAGTCTGAATAACCTTAAAGAAAAATTAGAATATGGAGTGAGTTTGTCCTAATTAGTCCCCTTTATCACGAAAGAGCTTTAGCCATTCATCCACCTCAGTTGAGGAAAGCTTTTTTTCAGCGGTAGCGGATTTTGAAGCAGAGTGATGCGCCGCTCTTAGCAATTTTACGAATTCTTCTGCCGAAATATATTGCGCATGTACAACACGCGCCGAACTTTGCACTTCTCTATCAGACGAGACCACGATCCAGTTTTTGGCATCTTTTTCCATCCTATTCAAACGTGCGCGGATGGCGTTATCGGCGGTTTGCCCGAGCTTCACAAAATGCGCTCGGATTGTGCCCAGGCTGCGCGTCCCAGCCTGACCGATCGGCGCGCCGTCAAAATACACTTCCACTTGCTGTCGTTTGATGCGCGCAAATTCCTGCAGGATGGCGACCAATTCCAATTCGTCATGCGGTGAATCCAAACGCAAGCCCACTTTGGGAATCAAGTTATGTCCATCAATCAAATAAGGCATAAATTGATTTTACCCCCGTGCAAAAAAATACTGCAAATAGAAAGAGATGAAGACTTATGCGCCTTCAAGCATTCTGGTTGTCACTTCAATGGTCGGTGGATTCTCCAGCGTCTTCTTCACCTTACATAATTCAGCCGAGCGAACGAGGGCATCATAGTATTGGGTTGGGAAAGTCGGCGGCACTTGAATTTCGAGATCGATGCTCTCCATCATGCCTGTTGTTGTATTGGGATGATTACGTTGAACAATGCGAATACCTTCAGTAGGCAGATTACGCTGGCGGCAAAAGCCAAGTACATAAATGCCCGCGCACGTGCCAATCGAAGCAAGAAATACATCGAAAGGCGTCGGCGCAGAGCCTGATGGCGGTTGGTCTGTCTCAATTGTGAATGGGCCAAAGTGTGCATCCACTTTTAGTCCGCCGGGAAAGTCAATTAGCATATCCATGAGGTTCTCCAAAAATAGTCTATTTTGTCACTTATTTGTGACGCATTGAAATTCCCAGATATTACCTGCATCAAAGCGGGTTTGAATACGTAGATAATGAGTAGCTATCGGCTCAACGTGTAAATCGAATATAATATCAACAAGTATTCCAAAGGAGATTCAAATGAACGAAAAAAAGAAACCTTCCAATCTTATGGTGTCGCAGCAAAGCGGCGTGATCCGCAATGTGATCAATCAACTCAAACTAATCACCCGTCTGATGGGCGACAGCCGCGTAAGCATCTTTGCCAAACTCATCCCCATCGGCGCGCTGATTTATCTGGTTTCGCCAATCGACGCGATCTCCATCCCCGTCATCGGCGCATTGGATGATGCGGCGTTGCTATGGCTTGGCTCGTATGTCTTCACTGAACTTTGCCCGCCCGTTGTAGTGGCAGAACATATGAAGGAACTCGCGGGCAATATGAATATCAATACACAGGATGATGTTGTAGACGCAGAAGCCACCGACGTGAGCGATAAAACTTCGCAACCATGAAACGACTTTTAATTTTGTTGACTCTGCCAATCCTGGCCTGTGGAGGATTGGCAGAGTCTGCTTCCCCGACTACTCCGACGACTACTACTGCTGCGCCTCTCACCCCGCCGCTTGCTGCTCCTGCAACCCAGGCAGAATCTCAGCCCACGCCTGATTCTGCCAACGTAAGTTCCTTGCCCGATGCAAATTTATACGAATGGAAAGAAATTGCCAGCGGACTCACCCGCCCCGTAGACATCCAACCCGCGAACGATGGTACAGGCCGCTTGTTTATCATCGAAAAATATGGCGTCATCCGCATCTTTGAAAACGGACAACTGCTCGATGAGCCATTTCTCAATATCAATGAACGCGTGGACGACAACGGCAACGAAATGGGTCTGCTCGGTTTCGCATTTGACCCTGATTATGAGCAAAATGGTTTTTTCTATGTTAACTACACAGGCGATCGTGGAGATACCCACATCTCGCGTTTTCACGCCAGCGGCAGCCTCGCCGATGCAGACAGCGAAAAAAACCTTCTTATTGTTGAGCAGCCATATGAAAATCATAATGGCGGCGCGGTTGTCTTTGGTCCCGATGGCTACCTTTATCTTGGCTTCGGTGACGGCGGCCTGGCGGGCGATCCCCATCAAAATGGACAGGATACCAGCGTTCTACTCGGCAAGATTCTGCGCATTGACGTAAGCAACGGGGATCCCTATCTTATCCCGTCAGACAATCCGTTTGGAAATGAAGTTTGGGCTTATGGCTTACGCAACCCTTGGCGCATCTCTTTTGACCGCGCCAGCGGCGATCTGTGGATCGGTGATGTGGGTCAAGGCGATTGGGAAGAAGTAGATTACCTCCCTGCTGGGTCAGAAAGCGGCGCAAACTTTGGCTGGTCTATCATGGAAGGCAATCATGGCTATGACGGTGAAGCACAGCCTGGTTTGATTCTGCCTGTCGCTGAGTATAGTCACGCAGATACCTACGGCGGCTGTTCCGTCACCGGCGGATATGTCTATCGCGGCAGCGCCTTGCCTGAATGGAATGGCATCTATCTATATGCTGATTATTGCTACGGCTATGTTTGGGGGCTGATTCTCTCTGATGGTCAGTGGCAGTCTAAAATCATGTTTGAAACGGGTATGAACATCACATCCTTCGGTCAGGATGAGTCGGGTGAAATTTATCTCGCCAGCGACAGCGGCAGTGTATACATCCTAACGAGAAAATAAAGATTTATCACATCCTTAATAGGCGGTTTGTCATCCTGAATAATGACGCCTGTCACTGGCATGACAGGCGTTTTTGTTTTAAACTGGAAATATAAAGTAAGGAGCAGATATGACAGAAAAGATTTGGCAAGTTGAAAAGATCAAATACTGCGAGCATGTCGGTCATGATATAAAGATTGAAAATGAAGTTGTGATCCCTGCTGAAAATCTGCCCGACCAACCACCCAGAATTGTTGCTCATCGCTGCTCCAATGCCTTGGAATGCAACATGCTTGAAAAAGCAGCCTGCGCCTTGTGCGGTACAAATCCTGACCTTGACCCCGTGTAATTGAGCAATCACAAATTGCTCTTCCAATCTCTCTCCTCCCTCTGAGTTGGTCTTTTGGCTGCACCGCGTATGTACGCGGTGTATGCCGTTAAATCAGGAGCGCGGACTTAAGTCCGCATTCCTTTATAACCCCTTCAAAAAATCCTTCACACTTTTATCTACTGGCGTTGCTTTAATTTCCTTCGGCTCCCCCACCTGTTTCAACTCACCATTAATAATCACAGCCACACGGTCTCCGACACGCGCGGCTTCCTTTAGATTGTGAGTCACAAGGATTGTCGTGCGGTGGTCTTTCGACAGCACCTTGGATAAATCCTTTATCAATTGCGCCCGTGTTTGCGGATCGACCGCCGAGAACGGTTCATCCATCAGAAGCAATTCGGGATCGAGGACAAAGGCCCGCGCCAAACTGACTCGCTGCGCCTCCCCCCCTGAAAGTTGACCTGCCCGCCGTCTGAGCAGTGACTCTACGCCCATGGCTTTGCTCCACTGAATGACCCGCTCATGAAAATTTTTCACGCCCCGAAACTTTAATCCCAGCGCAATATTATCTTCGACAGACATATCCATCAGCAGCGGGTCTTGAAAAACAAAAGCTAATTTGCGGCGATACTCAAGCTCGTCGATCTGTGAAATGGGCGTGCCATTAAATGTAATTTGTCCGCGCACAGGTTTGATGAGATGCGCCAGCGCAAGCAGCAAAGTACTTTTCCCCGCGCCATTCGGACCCACGATGGCAAGTGTTTCGCCGCGTTTAATTTGGAGCGAGTGAATATTCAACACATCGCGTCCATTACGTTGGATGAGCAGGTCTTGAATGGAAATCAAATCGCTCATTTCTTATGCCCCTTCTGCTGGATTAAAGTCAACGCGAGATTGATTAAGTAAGTAAGGATGAGCAACAATGCACTTAACGCAAGCGCATTCCCAAATTCTCCTTTGGATGTTTCCAACACAATGGCCGTGGTCAACACCCGCGTTTGACCTTTGATATTTCCACCGACCATCATCGAGGCGCCGACTTCGGAGATCACAGAACCAAAGCCAGCCATCAACGCAGCCAATAGCGGCAGACGTGCTTCTCGCCACAGATACCAGATCATCTGTAGGCGCGATGCGCCGAGTCCCAATAGTTGCGGCTGTAAACGCGGATCAAGCGCTTCCAAGGCGGCGGCAGTTAATCCAGTGACAACGGGTGCAGAGATCACGGTCTGCGCGATGATGATAGCGATGGGTGTGTAGATCAAATTAAAATCACCCAGCGGACCGCTGCGCCACAATGTCATCGCGACCAGCAGACCCACTACAACAGGTGGCAGCGCCATGCCCGTGTTGACGATACTCAAGATAACAGAACGTCCGCGAAATGTGCCCAATGCAAGCCACGTGCCAAACGGCAACCCGATTACGAGGCTAATGAGTGTGGCAATTGTTGAAACTTGCAGCGATAGTAAAGTGATTTGAAAAATTTCAAGCATGGGTTAAGTATACAGGTAAACAAAGTGTTTCATCACCTTCAAAAATGACCATCTCTTTATTTTATATTTATTCTGCATCTGGAAAAAACAGCGGTTCTCCAAACTGCTCCACGCCAAACTCGCTAATCACTTTTTGCGTTTCAGGCATGGTCAAAAAATTATAGAAAGCAATTGCGCCGTCGTAATTCGCCTTTTGCCACTTCTCTGGATTCACCGTAATCACATGATATGGGTTCAGCAATGGCGGGTCGCCTTCGAGGAAGATAACAAGATTGAGATTCTCTTTTTGTGCGAGGAATGTGCCGCGATCTGTCAACGTATACGCGCCTTTCTCCGAAGCAATGGTCAACGTGGCGCCCATGCCCTGACCTGATTCTAGATACCAACTTTGTCCTTGCGAATCAATTTCGGCTTTGCTCCACAAATCCAATTCTTTTTTATTTGTACCAGAGTCGTCGCCGCGTGAAACAAACAAAGAGCCTGCGTTATAGATGGCCTTCATCGCATCCAGCACGGATATTATGTCTTTGATACCAGCAGGGTCAGACTCTGGGCCAACGATAATAAAATCATTATGCATCACAGGCACACGGTCTTTTCCAAATCCATTGGCCATAAATTCCTCTTCGGATTTCGGCGCGTGGACAAGCAGCACATCCGCATTACCTTCTTCGCCCATCTTCAATGCCTGACCTGTGCCCACCGCCACCGTCTTGACCTTGTAACCTGTCTCTGCTTCGAAGAGCGGAATCAGCACATCGAGTAGCCCAGAGTCTTGCGTGGATGTGGTGGTTGCGAGGATCACGTCTGGGTTGGCGGGCTGTGAGGTGGAAGCTCGTGTTGAGATGGCTGTAGGACCACAGGCTGAAAAAATAATGGGCAGAACGAGTAGAAGAGCCCATAAAAAAATTCGGGATATATGTTTCATATTTTATCCTTTACATTTTTTTATATTTCACTTAATGGAAACCTTATTTGAAACATAAAAGCAAAAAGCTAAATCGCGACTTGTTCCCCACTGTGAGATGTGTTGTAGCCTGTCAATATATTGAGTCCGCTGCGGAAGGTGGAGGTTTGCAGGTAATCTAATAATGGGGAAAGAGTCTTTTCATTTTCACGCGGCAAGATGAGATCGTAGCGTTCTTCGAACAGCGGAATGAAATCGAGTCCGTGCTGATGCGCGGCGGCTTGCAAGCCAATCGAGACATCTGCTTTGTTTTGAGTGATTAACATGGCGGCTTCGCTGTGTGTATTGACCGAGTTGTTATAGCCTTTTATGCGAGACAAATCTATTTTTTGTTTTTTGAGTTCTGCGTCAAACCACAAGCGCGTGCCAGAGCCCGCATTGCGGTTAATAAATTTTACATTCTCACGCACGATGTCTGAAATTCTCTTTATTTTTCTGGGATTTCCCGCCGCGAGAATCAGTCCCTGTGTGCGATATGCCAGCGTGACAATTTCCACATCACGGTCGGGAAATAAGTGACGGACGAATGGCGTGTTGTATTCCCCACTTACATCCAAAATATGCGCGCCTGAAATTTGACTTATCCCCTGGCGCAAATTGACCAGTCCATCGAGTGAGCCGACGGGCAGGCTTAACATGGTGACATGTTTGCTGAGATGTTCTGCAATTTCTTCAAGCGCCAGATCGTGACTGCCTGAAAAAATAATCGCAGGTTTTTTGCTTTTTGGTAAAACGATTTCTTGTAAAAGAAAAGCGCCGCCTTTTGCGCGATAGAACTTTTCCAATACTTTGCCCGTCTTACGAATCTCGCTGACTTCGATCAGGTCTGCAGATTCAAGCGTCAGAATATGATGCTTCACCCACGCGGGTGACTGCTTCAAGGTCCGCGCGAGATGCGTGAGTGTGGCGGGAGAGTCCATCAACAGGCGCAGAATCTCCATGCGGCGCGAGTCTGCCAGGAGTTTGATCTTGTCAAAAGATTGAATGGGTTGAACGGTTTGCATGAGGACTTTCCAGTAAGGAAAAACTTAATGGTGAGTCTACGGCCAAAAGTTTGATACGTCAAGCCGAATATTTATTTGACATTCCCATACCGCCATGTTATACATGCCCGAACGGGTATAAAATATAAACAATTTACGGATATGCTCATCCAGAGAGGCAGAGGGACCGACCCTTTGAAGCCTCGGCAACCGTTCAAGCGGTGCCAACTTCGGCAATTGATTTATTCAATTGAGAGATGAGAGATGACTACTGTTTATGTCGCCTCTCACTGTGAGAGGCGTTTTAGTTAATGGAGTTACGATGGAAATCGGTGAAACAATTTACGTAACCACGCGTGAGGAATTCCGCGAGTGGCTGGAAAAGAATCATAAGATTCGCAAAGAGATCTGGTTGATTCAATATAAGAAATTTACGAATAAGCCATCCATTCCATATGCTGAGGCAGTGGAAGAAGCGATTTGTTTTGGCTGGATCGACGGCTTTGAAAAAGGCATGGACGATCAACGTTTTGCCAAACGCTTTACGCCGCGCAGACAAAAATCTCTGTGGACGGAAACGAATATTGAGCGCGCACAACGAATGATCGAAGAAGGTAAGATGACTGAGGCAGGGCGCATGATGTTGCCGAAAGGTGTGAAGTAATTTTATTTCGGTGGGATTAATCCACACTTTGAAACCGCATGGACGTAAACGCCCACGCTATACCTACAAAGTCCGCTTTAGCGGACTAGCCGACTTCAGTCGGCTTCGTAAAAATAGCACGGGGATTTATCCCCGTGCGAAGACAAACGCCACACGAATGCCTTTCGAAACAGAATCCCCCCTTCGCCAAGGATAGCTATTGTGAGAGAATTCTGTTTCGATGGGATTAATTTACACTTTGAAACCGCGTGGACGTAAACTATACCTACAAATTCCGCTACCCACAGGGTGCTTCGCAAAGCGGACTAGCCGACTTCAGTCGGCTTCGTAAAAATAGCACGGGGATTTATCCCCGTGCGGAGACAAACACCACACGAATGCCTTTCGAAGCAGAATCCCCCCTTCGCCAAGGATAGCTATTGTGAGAGAATTCTGTTTCGATGGGATTAATTTACACTTTGAAACCGCATGGACGTAAACGTCCACGCTATACCTACAAATTCCGCTACCCACAGGGTGCTTCGCAAAGCGGACTTCCACCAACTGAGGCAGGGCTTTAGCCCGCCAAACCCCGCGCTGGAAGATGTGCAAGGATTGGAAGTTTGAATTATGTACTATTTTCAAATTGGTATCAGCATTTGGCTTATGGTATCGAAAGAAATAAAACATTCAATTCGCTCACATTCGATTACAGTGAATTAAACTTTATAAAGGAAACAAACATGACAAATCGCAAATACACCAACCGCCGTTATCTCGACGCCCTCGAAAAGAAAGTCCTCGTCTTTGACGGCGCCATGGGCACGAGCCTGCAATTGCAAAACCTGACCGCCGAAGATTTTGGCGGCGAGCAATATAACGGATGCAATGACTATCTTGTCATCTCGCGCCCCGAAGCCGTGGAGAAAGTCCATCGCTCCTTCCTCGACGTCGGCGTGGATGTGATCGAAACGGATACCTTCCGCTCCAATCGCTTGACGATGGCAGAATATGGCTTGCAAGATAGGATTATTGAGATAAATATGGCGGCAGCGCAATTGGCAAGAAGGTTGGCTGACGAATATTCGATACTCGATACTGGAGACTCGAATAACGAATCTCGAATATCGCATCCCCGTTTCGTTGCGGGTTCGATTGGACCTTCGGGCAAACTTCCGTCCACCAACGATCCTGAACTTTCCAATGTCAAATACGATGAGCTAATCGATAATTTCCGCGAGCAGGCTGTCGGCTTGATAAAAGGCGGCGTTGATCTTTTGCTGATTGAAACCTCGCAGGACATTCTCGAAGTCAAAGCTGCGATCACGGGCATTCACAATGCTTTCGACGAGACTCAGCAATATTTGCCGCTCCAGGCTCAGATCACGCTCGATACGACTGGCCGCATGTTGCTTGGTACCGATATCAATGCGTCACTCACCATTCTTGAAGGCATGGGCATCGATGTCATTGGTCTCAATTGTTCCACGGGCCCCGAACATATGCGCGAGCCGATTCGCTTCCTCGGCGAAAATTCCACGCTGCCCGTTTCATGTATTCCCAACGCGGGTCTTCCATTGAACGTCGATGGGCAGGCCGTGTATCCGCTGGAGCCTGAACCGTTTGCGAATGACATGTATGAATTTGTGACCAAGCATAATATTTCTGTTGTAGGTGGATGTTGTGGCACGACGCCGACTCATCTTAAGCTGCTGGTTGATAAGCTGAATCATTATCCACATCCCAAGCGACCGACTCAATCTACGCCTCAACTTTCTTCTGCCATGTCAGCAATTGCCATGCGACAGGAACCCGCCCCCACCTTGCTTGGCGAAAGATGCAACGCGCAAGGTTCACGTAAGTTTAAAAAACTTTTGCTCGAAGATGATTATGATGGCATCTTACAGATCGCGCGTGACCAGGTTGCAGGCGGCGCGCATGCATTGGATATTTCCGTGGCAGTCACCGAGCGCGCCGACGAAGGCGAACAGATGCGCAAGGTAATTAAGAAGCTGCAAATGGGCGTGGATGTTCCGCTCGTGATTGATACCACCGAACTCGATGTGATGGAGATTGCATTGCAAACTGCGCCTGGGCGTTGTCTCATTAACTCCACACATCTTGAATCAGGCCGCGAAAAAGCCGATAAGATTTTTAGTCTCGCAAAAAAATATAATGCCGCTGTCATCACGCTTACCATTGACGAAGAAGGCATGGCAAAGACTGCACAACGCAAACTCGAAGTAGCCCAGCGCATTTACGATATCGCCGTCAATGACCACGGACTCAAACCTGAAGATTTAGTCTTCGATGATCTCACTTTCACGCTTGCCACTGGCGATGTTGAATTTATCGACTCGGCCAAGGAAACCATCGAAGGCATTCGACTCATCAAAAAGAACCTGCCTGGCGTAATGACTTCGCTTGGTGTCAGTAATTTATCTTTTGGTTTTTCTCCGCAGGCCCGCCCCCCATTGAACTCCGTCATGCTCTATTACTGCGTGCAGGCTGGTTTGGATATGGCCATTGTCAACGCCGCACATGTAATGCCCTACGCCGAAATCGGCACCGAGGAACGCAACCTGTGCGAAGACTTGATCTTCAACCGCCGTGCAGATGCACTGCAACTCTTCATCGAACATTTTGAAACGGTGACTGTTTCAAACGAATCAACGGTTGCCAACCCCACCGAAGGCATGACTCCTGAAGAACGCCTGCACTGGAAAATTTTACACCGCGTCAAAGACGGCGTCGAAGCGGATATTGACGAGATCATTAATCGCGAACCCACAGGCGGACGTTCAGAGCGTCATATAGTTGCTGTTCACACGCTCAATACTGTTTTACTCCCCGCCATGAAGGAAGTCGGCGATAAATTCGGCGCGGGTGAATTGATCCTGCCCTTCGTGCTGCAATCCGCCGAAACGATGAAGAAGACCGTTTCGCATCTTGAGAATTATCTTGAAAAAGTGGAAGGCGTCACCAAAGGTACAGTGGTCATCGCAACCGTCTATGGCGATGTGCATGACATCGGCAAAAATCTGGTCAAGACCATTCTTGCAAACAATGGCTACACCGTGATTGATCTCGGCAAGCAAGTTCCAGCTGAGACCATCATCACCAAAGCTGTGGAAGCCAACGCCACCGCGATTGGCTTGTCTGCTTTGCTGGTATCCACTTCCAAGCAAATGCCGCTCATCGTCAACGAGATGCACCGCCGTGGACATAAGATCCCAATCCTGATTGGCGGCGCGGCCATCAACCGCCGCTTCGGCCGCCGCATTCTCTTTGCAGAGGATGGCAACGCCTACGAACCCGGTGTCTTTTATTGTAAGGACGCCTTTGAAGGTCTCGACACCATGGAATTGTTGATCGACCCTGTTCGCAAACCCGCCATGCTCGAACAACTCCGCAAGGATGCAGACATGGAAATGGGACGTGCGAATAACGTTCAACGTTCAAACGTTGAAACGTTAACACGTTCAAACATTGTGCCAGCACCAATTGTATTGCCCGCCAAACTCGGTCAACGCATCGTCAAAGATATGCCGCTTGAAATTGTATTAAAACATCTCAACATCAATGAGCTATATCGCCTTTCCTGGGGCGCAAAAAATACCCACGGCGCAGAGTGGGACAAGATGAAAAAGGATTTTGACGACCGCCTTGCCAAGATGACCAAGGAAGCCATGCGCTACAAATGGCTCAAGCCACAAGCCGTCTACGGTTACTTCCCATGCCAAGCCGATGGTGACAGCTTAATCATCTACGACCCCGCATCCGTTGACCCCATCCGTTCATCCGCTTCAAATCCGTTGACCTCATCCGTTGACCCCATCCGTTCATCCGCTTCAAATCCGTTGACCTCATCCGTTGACCCCATCCGTTCATCCGCTTCAAATCCGTTGAGTACAGCCGTTTCGAATCCGTTGGAGATTGCGCGCTTCAACTTCCCGCGCCAACCTTATGACGATCATCTGGCGCTTTCAGATTACTACGCCTCTGTTGAATCAGGTCAAATGGATGTGGTTGCGCTGCAAATCGTGACGATTGGTCAGCAGGCCAGCGACAAATTCGACAAAATGCAAGCCGCCAACGATTACACCGAGGCGTATTTCTTTCACGGACTCGCCGTGCAAACCGCCGAGGCAACTGCGAATTATCTGCATGAACATATTCGCAAAGAGTTGGGCATCGGAGAAAAACAAGGCAAACGTTATTCATGGGGTTATCCCGCCATCCCCGAATTGGAAGATCATTTCAAAGTTTTCCAACTCTTGCCAGGTGCAGAAACAGAACTCGGTATGAGTCTCGCCACCTCAGGTCAACTGATCCCCGAGCAATCGACTGCCGCGATCATTGTCCATCACACGAATGCAAAATATTATTCAGTGGGCGAGAGTCGTGTTGAGCAGTTGATGAAATAAGAAATATATAACATGCAGGCGGGTAAAATTTACCCGCCTGCATGTCCGTGTAGTTTTTATGAAACGTATCCAAATTATTTTTTTTCTTGCGTTTGCCATTCTTGGAATTCTTATCACACGCCATTACAGCGAGTCGTGGGATGAATTGCAATTCTATAAATATGCAGACCATGCGCTTGAGTCATACACTACATGGCCGCAGCGCGGTGAGATCATCGTCACAGGCAACACGTATGATAATTACGGCCCCGCTTTCGTCATCTTCACAGCGGTCATAGCCCGCGCCTTACATGTAATCCATCCCAGCTGGCTGATTTCCGATTACCGCCATCTCATTTATTTTTTTACTTTTCTGGCGGGCGTTTGGGCATTTTACGACATTGCAAAACGCTGGATGAATCAATCCGCTGCAATTGCCGCAGCTTTGCTTTTTCTCACACAGCCTCTTTTCTGGGGACACGCTTTCTTCAGTCCGAAAGATATTCCATTCATGAGTCTTTTTTTGCTTAGTCTTTCATTCGGATTCAGAATGGTGGACTCTGCCCAGCCGATCTCATTTGACTCATGGACTCCTTCTGCCAAACGAACTCTGCTCGGTCTTTCTGCTCTGTGGCTTGTCCCTGTTTTCTCGCTATTTCTCTTCACTGACGCATTTCATACACTGATAGAGAATCTTGTGCGCGCGGCTGCATCAGGTGAAATAAATATCATTTCACGCATCGCATCTGACATTCAAAAAGTAAAACCCGAAATCTACATCCAAAAATATTTCACCATCTTTCTCTGGCTCCGCACCGCCTTCTTTCTTCTTTCCACTTTCGCACTTCTGTTTTACGCTCGTCGCTCTTCATTCATCATTCATCATTCATCATTCATCCTTGCATCTGTATTTCTCGGTGTCACCACCTCCACCCGCATTCTCGGCCCACTGGTTGGGATTATTGTTATCTATTACGCAGTTCGCACCATAGGCAAGAAATCCCTGCCACTGCTGGCTGCCTACGCCATCCTTGCCATAATTACCATGTACATCACCTGGCCGTATCTCTGGCCGAATCCTTTGGCGCGCTTGCTTGAAAGTTTTCAGGTCATGTCGCAATACCCGTGGAAGGGACAAGTCCTGTTTAATGGACAATATTATTCTTCGACAAATCTACCTTTATCGTATATCCCAGTTTTGCTTGCCATTCAATTCACCGAGCCAATCTGGTCTTTGTTTGTGATTGGATTATTTGCGCTTCGTAAAAATAATATCGCGTGGGTATCTACTGTGTTATGGTTTGTTCTGCCATTGCTGGTGTTAATATTTACACACGCGCCCTTATACGATAATACACGGCAGATATTCTTTATCCTGCCGCCTGTTTTTTTTGTGGCAGGCCTGGGGGTAGAGTCAATTCTCGGATGGCTGAATCAGCCAAAAGTTAAAGCAGGACTCGTTGTGTTATTCATCCTGCCCGGTATTGTGGCGGGAGTCGGTTTGCATCCGTATGAATATGTCTATTACAATCGTCTGATTGGAAATCCAACTGGAAGATTTGAACTGGATTATTGGGCATCAGCCTATCGCGCGGCTGCGAATTGGGTGAATGAAAATGCGCCCACGGATGCGAAGATCGCGGCAAGTGACCCGCAGTATATTGCCGAACTTTATCTGCGCGGCGATCTAAAAATAATACCGTTTGTGAATACTGTTCCCGATTATGTTATTCTTTCCACACGGTATGATGTATATAAAAAATATTTCATTGATTATGAAACTGTATACAAAATCGAGCGCGGCGGAGTTTTATATGCCGTGGTCAAGAAAATAAAATAAGAGGAAGCATGGATCTTTTGCAACAACTTTCTTTGGGAACAATTCTGGCGGATGGCGCGATGGGCACCATGCTTCACGCGCGCGGTGTGGGATTCGATAAATGCTTTGATGAACTAAACCTCACCAATCCCGCGGCGGTGGCAGATATTCATCGCGAATATATTGAAGCAGGCGCACAGTTGATCATCACCAATACATTTGGCGCGAACCGTTATAAATTAAAAAAACATGGCCTTGAAGCAAACATGGTCGAGATTAACCGCGCAGGCGTGGAGCTTGCGAAGCGGGCGGTGGCCGCCTCGTTTAAGGATGTACTTGTGGCCGGTGACATTGGCCCGCTTGGGGTGCGGATCGCGCCTTATGGGCGTGTGAAACCCGAAGAAGCACGCGCCGCATTTGCAGAACAGGTTAAGGCGCTGGCTGATGCAGGCGCTGATTTGATCGTGATCGAAACCATGAGCGATCTATATGAAATTCAGGAAGCAATCAAGGCTGCGAAACAAACCTGTGATTTGCCCGTTGTGGCTTCGGTCACATTTACACGCGATGACCGCACACTGTTGGGCGATGAGCCGATGAAGGTGGCGCGCAAGTTAAAAGAAGCGGGCGCAGATGTGATCGGCGTAAATTGTTCCGGCGGACCTTCGCAATTGCTGCGCATTCTGAAACAAATGAAGCAGGCTGTGCCCGATCGCTCTGCGAAGTTTTGGGTTAAGCCGAATGCGGGTTGGCCTGAACAAGTCGGTGGACGAATCATGTATCCCGCAGACGCGGAGTATTTTGGCGATTATGCGCTTGCGTTCCGTGAAGCGGGCGCGAATATTGTCGGCGGTTGCTGCGGTACAACACCTCAACATATTTCTGCGATGAAGAAAGCTTTTGAGACTGCGCCTGTTTTTGTTTCTGATACGATTACTGTGTTGAGCGAAGATGAAATCACCGCCGAGCCAGCCGAACAGCCGACGCAGCTCGCGCAAAAACTTTCTTCCGGTAAATTTTCGATCTGCGTTGAGATGGACCCGCCGCGCGGACTCTCAACTCATAAACTATTGGCGGGCGCGTCTTTGTTGTATGATGCAGGTGCAGATGTGATCAACGTGGCAGATTCTCCGATGGCACGCATGCGAATGTCGGCTTGGGCAGTGTGCGATCTGGTACAGCGTAAAGTGGGAGTTGAATCCACGCTGCACTTCCCGACTCGCGGGCGCAACCTGCTGCGGGTGCAAGGTGACTTGCTCGCCGCGCACGCGCTCGGCATTCGCAATGTATTCGTGGTGATGGGTGACCCCACTTCCATTGGTGATTATCCCGAAGCGATGGATAACTATGATCTCGTTCCGTCCGGGTTGATCAAACTCATCAAGCAGGGATTCAATGCAGGCATGGATCATTCCGGCACCAGCATCGGTCAGCCGACTAATTTTTTCGTGGGCGCGGCCTTGAATCTGTGTCCCAAAGATATGGATACCGAAGTAAAAAACCTGCATCGCAAGATCAAAGCCGGCGCAGATTTCTTCCTGACACAGCCCATCTATCATATGGATGATGGCCCGAAATTGATCGAAGCTTACGAATCTGCACACGGTAAATTTGATAAACCGATTCTGGCGGGCATTCTGCCATTGGTCAGCGGCAAACACGCCAACTTCCTGCATCATGAAGTGCCGGGTATTTTTATCCCCGATGAAGCACGTGCGAAGATAGAATCTGCTGGAGAAGACGGGGCAAAAGTGGGCGTGGAACTGGCGGTTGAATTAATTCAAAACATAAAATCCTGGGCCAGTGGAATTTACATCATGCCGCAATTTCATCGGTACGATATGGTCGCTGAAATCATTGAAGCGGTAAAATAGAAAATAGTCCGTCACTCAAGGAAACTATGATTCTCACCATTGATATCGGCAACACCAATCTCACTCTCGGCTTGTATGAAGACGATCAACTTGGCGCGCACTGGCGGCTTGCAACCGACCATAACCGTATGCCCGATGAATATGGTTTGCAGTTTTTAGGGCTGTTGCAAAATGCAGGAAAATCAGTAAACGATATTAGCGGCATTTCGCTCGCATCGGTTGTGCCTCCGCTAACGAGTCGTGTGCTTCAAGCCTGCCGCGAATATTTAAAGCAAGAGCCGCTGGTCGTGGATACAGGTATCAAAACGGGAATTAAAATCCGTTATGAAGATCCCAAAGCCGTGGGCGCAGACCGTGTCTGCGACGCAGTGGCGGTAATGAAATTTTATGGCGGCCCAGCCTGCGTGGTCGATTTTGGCACTGCCACAACCTTCAACGCAATTACAAAAGATGGCGAATATCTTGGCGGCGCAATTACAGCGGGCATCAATCTGGCCGCCGAAGCGCTTTATACACGCGCCGCGAAACTCCCGCGCATCGATCTGCAAATGCCGCCCTCCGTCATTGGCCGCAACACTGTCCACGCGATGCAATCTGGTTTACTGTTTGGGTATGTGAGCATGGTCGAGGGAATGGTGGCAAGATTCAGAGTAGAGTTGGGAAGCGATATGAAAGTCATCGCCACGGGCGGGCTGGCAGAAGTCGTCGCCAAAGAAACAAAAGTCATAGACATCATTGCCCCGTGGCTCACGCTCGACGGCTTGCGTATCATCTGGCAGCTCAATCAATAAAATGAAAAATCCATTTTATTATATAGCGGGGATTTGTATTTTACTATTTGCCTGCAATGCGATATCTCAGCCCAGGCCGCTTCCCACGCCGACGTTCACGCTTCTCCCTCCGACCGAAACTGCCACCCATCTCCCAACCCTCGCCCCGGCTGCAACATTTACGGCTTCGCCCATTCCCACTGCCACCTGGGTTCATCAGGGACCTACTCATATAATTGTGCCGATCCTTCTATATCATCATATAGATACTTCGCCCAACAACAGCCGTTATTATGTTTCGCCCGAAAAATTTGACGAAGAGATGAAACTCCTGCACGATTGGGGATATACAACCATCACATTAGATATGCTCACGCGCGCCATCAACGAAGGCGCAGACCTGCCGCCCCGCCCAATGCTAATCACATTTGACGATGGACACTTAAATGCCTACACCGCCGCGTTCCCGATCATGCAGAAATATGGTTTCACCGGCATCCTATATATTGTCGGCACCTACATGGGCGCAGATGGATTTATGAATGTTGACCAGATCAAAGAAATGGTCGCCGCTGGCTGGGAAGTAGGCAGCCACAGTATGCGCCATCTTGACCTGACCCGCCTGGATAAAACAGAACAAATTTACGAGATATCGCACTCCCGTAAATTTTTGGAAGAGCAATTAGGGATCCCCATTCAATCATTTGCCTACCCATTCGGGCTTAGCAACGTTGACCTCGCAGATTTAACCTACGCTTTGGGCTACACAACGGCAATGAGTTTGGGGTATTCAAACGATCAGGGCAGCGGCAATTTACTAGCCTTACAGCGCCGTGATATACAAGGCACTTACGACCTCAAACAATTTTCAGCGTTCCTCCCCTGGCAAGGCGACCCCGTTTTTTTGCCCACAGATACCTCCACGCCCACGCTGCCACCCACACGCACACCCAGACCCACGGCAGTGCGCTGAAGTTTATAGCGCCTGTGCATCTTGTTTCATAATCAAAAGAGACAGTCACCTTTAAGGTGACTGTCTCTTTTGGGATGTGCCCCCACGGGGGCGGGAATTATAGACATATAATCAGTTAATAACTTTTTTTTTACATTGGGGATATGGTAGTAGACCATTCTTCCTACAACGTGTTTATCAAAACGGTCAACGATAACCTCTGAGAGGATACCGAGGAGGGTTTGGCGGATGAAAGCATGGTCTTTGGATTTAAGATCAACTTGTATATTATGCGCGAGCTGTTTCGCTTGATCCAGAGTGGGGACGATAATGGGGGTGATTGTTTGAGTTTTGAGCTGCTCAAGCCCACTGAGAATGGCGTTTTCTTCCTCTTCCAGGTCGGTAAGTTTTTTGAGCATTGCTTGTGAATGAGACTTTTCGGCAATGGCATTCGTCAAGTTGACGATTTTTTTGCGTGTTGCAGATAATTGGTGATTTAACGAAGTGCGTTTTTCCTCAACCTTACCTGACTCAGTAGCGTGATCTTTTTGAAAGGTAGTAAGGATATTTATTAAGTTTTTGGGGTCGTCGAAAAATATATGTAATTGATCAAGGACAAGTTTTTCAATAAGTTCAGCAGGAACAGGTTTAATAGCACAAGTCTTTTTGTTTTTTGCGGTTGCGCAGTTGTAACGGCGGTAGTCTTTTCCATAAGGTTGTGGGGTAGATAGCCCATTCATAGGGGAACCGCAACGGGCACACTTAATAATTCCTGAGAGAATGTAAACACTGCTTTTTCTGCGAGGATGCTCGACTTTACTGTTGACGTGTTTACGATCGGCGTTGGCTTGCATAATGACCTGGACTTTATCCCATAATTTTTGTGGAATTGTGGGCGCACAGTAATTTTCAATGGTCATTTCGCCATATTGCAATGTGCCTATATAGATAGGGTTGGAGAAAAAAGTAACGTAAGAATTGAGGGAGCTATAGAGTTTTGTCTCTTTGTGAATTTGTGCAAGACTTTTGCCTTCGGCTTTCATTTGGAAGGCATTATTTACACGATGCTTAAATGCAGGGTCTGGATCCCAGCGATGGGCAGTGCGCTCTATACCATCTGTACTGATAGTTTTCATGGGAGTGCGAATGATTCCGCGCGGCGGTGTGCCAGGAACTGCGCCTTGTTTGACATTGTGTCTGAGTCCACGCCATGCTCCTGCACTGGCTTCGTCCTTTTTTTGTTTATTTGCAACGTCAATAATAGCTTCAATGATAGGACCAAATTCACCTTCTGGAACTTTGTCTGTAAGTGAGTGAATGATGATGCCGCGATGGCGAAGGACCGATTTATATAATTGGGCATCGTATGCGCCGCCCCGTGAAAAACGAGCAAAATTCCAAATGAGGAGACCATTTGGCTTTTCGGATGTGGCTGAAAGGGAGATCATATAGCTAAAGTTATCACGCCCTTGTGTGCTTCCGCCTGATTTGTGGACATCTTCAAATGGCGGATGAGATAGGACAAGATTGTATGTGTTGCAATATTCAATTAGCATTTCGCGCTGTTGCTGAATTGATCGCTCTTGTGTTGGTCCACCACTATCACGCAAATATGCCCAGACAGTTGATCCTGATGGGAGGGTGGCTGGTGGTGGCTCGAGGCGGATAGACATTTTGTTAGGTTTTGTGTGTGAAACGCCATAGTGCGGCTAGGCGTATATATATTTGAATTAAATTATGGGGTTTATTTATTATTCACTAATACCCAGCGGCTATTTTTCTGGTTTAGCTTTAGGATTCTTTTTGTAATAATCATCTCGCTGCTTTAAAAGAGCAATAACCATTTCGAGATCGCTATCAGGAAGACCTTTTGCAAGATTAATAAGTGTGCGTTTAATGATGGACAGTTCAGAATTGGGTGGAAGAAGACCTGCTTTTTCAAAGATGAAATCAACAGGAATTTTGAAGGTGTGGGCAATATTGGTAAGTGTCTCTATTCCTGCATTACGTTCTCCAGAAACAATACGGGACATTTGAGCAGTTGTAATTTTACATGCACGCGCCAAATCAGACTGCGACATATCGCGTTCATCAAGTTCCTTTAAAAGCCACGAACCGAATTTTTCCATAGGTAATCATATGTTGCCACAAAGGTGCTACCAATGGGGTA
>Ga0209181_10000771_pt1 | contig 59036 bp, 62 predicted proteins | sample MAT05_FD_187208 | JGI IMG/M metagenome (GOLD analysis project Ga0209181, IMG submission 187208) | Freshwater microbial communities from Lake Fryxell liftoff mats and glacier meltwater in Antarctica - MAT-05 (SPAdes) (version 2) | ecosystem: Environmental > Aquatic > Freshwater > Ice > Liftoff...
CTCGCGCTGCTCGGCGGTAAAGCGGATGCGGAAAATACGAGTTCGCCACCGCATCAGCCGTCACTCCTTTAACGAGGGATCCGCCCCCGCGCTTACTCCGGCGGCGTGATGCCCTGCGACTCCAGCAGTTGCCGGAGAAAGAACAGATCGCCACGATCTTTCTCCCGATGCGTATGCCGTTTCATCCGCCAGAGCAGCAACGGCGAGGCGAACGGGATCGCGACACCCAGCACCTCGCGGACCACGATTTCGCGCGCAGCCTCATCATATTCGATCCCACTCGCCGCACCCATGAGATCCACGAGGACTTCATCCGAAACCCGGCAGACGACATGTTTTGCGATGTCGCCCGGATCGAGCTGGCGCACTGCTTGATCGGCCAGGATTTCCAAGGCGAGGAAGACTTTCGCTTCGTTTTCCAGCGAAGCATCGACGAGCAGGTCTATGTCACCCGTGGTACGCGCGTAGCCCGCCTGAATCACCGCAAACCCGCCGCATACGAGGTAACGAGCACCGGTCTCGTTCAGACGGCGGCACAGCGCAGCCAAATCCTCCTCGAAAGGCGGGCGCGAGACTAAGTCGCCTTCTGCGGCATCCGGTATTTCATCAGCCATGCGTCAGCCTCTGCGTGGGAGTGAAACCGAAAGACGCCCTTGGGCATCGGAGGATGTCGAAAGGTCCGCGCGAGCTGTGCAGAGGTTTTTTGCAGGCCCATGGCATACGCGAACATATCGCGCGGCGGCAGGCGCCGCCCGACCGTCTTGCCAATTTTTTCCTCGAGGTTAACGATCGGGTTCATTGTCGGGGCGATCTTAGCGGGCGATCAAACCGCTGGCAACGCCTTACCCGCACGCCTCAACCGCCCGCGAGCGCGTTGCTCTGCTTCACGAAGTCGTCGCCGCTCCATTCGCCATCGGCGAGGATGACCTTCTTCGCGGGCTCGGCAGCCGCGGCTTTTTGCGCGGCTTTGCGCTCCTGCTGGCGCCGCACGAGATCGGCGTGGGTGGTGAAGTAGTCGAGCGAGTGGCCCTTGAAATCAGCCAGCGTCTCGAAGCCCTTCTTTTCCATGAAAGCGAGGAGCTGCTCGCACATCACCTTCACGTGCTCGTAGCCAAATTTCATCACGCCCGTGCAGACCTGCACGGTGTCCGAACCGAGCAGAATAAATTGCGCCGCGTCCTCGCCGGTCTCGACGCCCCCCATGCCGGAGAGCGTGCGACCGGGAAATTCGCTGCGGATCATCTGCGCGATCTCCATGCACATGCGGAGCGCGATCGGCTTCACCGCCTTGGAGGAATATCCGCCCGGCGTGGTGTAACCCTCCACCGTCGGCTCGGGGCGGAGCGTTTCCAGATTCACGCCCATCACGCTGCGGATCGTATTGATCGCCGCGAGACCCTGCGCGCCCCCGCGCAGGGCGGCCCGGCTCGGCTCCTCGATGTGCGTGATGTTCGGCGTCATCTTCGCCCAGACGGGTTTCCTGGCCACGGTGGATACCCAGCCGCAGACTTCCTCCAGGATGTCCGGATCCTGGCCCATGGCCGCGCCCATCTTCCGCTCAGGCAAGCCGTGTGGGCAGGAGAAATTCAGCTCGAACGCATCTACGCCCGCGTCCTGACAGCGCTCCACGATTTCCACCCACGCGTCCTTGTTAAACTCCTCCATGATCGACGCGATCAGCACGCCGTCCGGGAACTGGTCTTTGCACTTCTTGAACTCCTCGAGCCAAATGGAAAACTTCCGATCGCTGATCAGTTCGATGTTCTCCCAGCCGATCACCTCGCCGTCATTCGAGTGCAGCTTGGCGTAGCGCGGGGTGACATTGATCACCTTGCTGGCGTCGAGGCTTACCGTCTTGGCGATGACCGCGCCCCAGCCCTCCTTGAAAGCCTTGGTGATGACGTTCAGGTTTGTCCCCGGAGGCCCCGAGCCGATGATGAAAGGATTCGGCAGCTTGAGACCGTCAACGGTAGTGGCGAGTGTCGGCATGGCTCAGCGTGCGCATCCGGCGTGCGACCGAAAAGCAAGAACTGTCGCGTCACCAAAAAACGCGCGACTCCCGGGGTGAAATCTGCGGGCGGCTTAGCCGAGCAGCGCGTTCCACTTGTCTAGCTGCTCCTTCTGCGCGGCGAAGAGCTCGTCCGTGGAATCCAGGATCTCGATCGCGTTGATCTTATCGCCCTGCGCGATCGCATTCACCACCTCCAGCCCGGTCGTCACTTCACCGAAGACCGCGTGTTTTCCATCCAGCCACGGGCAGGGCACATGGGTCATGAAAAACTGGCTGCCATTAGTCCCCGGCCCCGCATTCGCCATGGAAAAAATGCCCGGCTTCGTGTGCTTGAGCGACTTATCGATCTCATCGGCGAAGCGGTAGCCCGGTCCGCCCGAACCGGTGCCCGTCGGGTCGCCGCCCTGGACCATGAAGTCCTTGATCACGCGGTGAAACTTCAGCCCATCGTAATACCCGCGCTGGGCGAGGTTCAGGAAATTGGCCGCGGTGATCGGCACTTTGGAGGCGAAAATGGTCGCCGCGATGTCGCCGCGGGACGTCTTGATGGTGAGGCGGATGTCAGTCATGGGGCGGCGACTATCGACGGTTGCGCGCGCCGGGCAACTTCGTTTTGCGACACTTCGTTTTGCGCCGCCCGCACGGGCTGGACTCGGTGTCGCGAACTCTATTCGACCAATTGCGAAGCGCGGTGGTAACCCGCAGATGCTGCCCCGAGCAGCGTGGGACCATAACGTTTTCTGTCTTTTCGGACCCAAACGAAACGGAACCACATCATGACGCGGCAACGGAACGCACCCAGCCCTAGCATTTTTCGCGGTTCGCATTCGATAGGATGAACCCCTTCGCCAAAACTGCGCGGCAGCGTGGAGCGGCGCGATGGCGCAGACGTGGTGCGGCTGATGGGCGACATCGAATCGGTGACGCCGGAGTCGCTGCCGGAGGACGAGGTGTGGGCGGGCGCGGTGGAGGCGCGGCGGCTGCACTTCAAGGCGCAGGCGGAGCAGGAATGCGGAACGCTGCTCGCGCAGGTGCAGGCGGCCCACGAGGCCGGCGACTCCGACGCGCCAGGGCGCGCTCGCGCGCTCGCTGAGGGATTTCTACAGCGGGCTGAAAGGCATCTCCTACGCGAAGCAGGCGGCGGTCTTTTCGCAGCTCGTCGAGAAGGTGGATGCCGCCGGGTTGCCTTGCGCAGGATACGTGAAAATCGAGGGCTCGCCGCACCTCGTCGCGCAAGGTGTGGACGCGCTGGAGCTGTGGGGCTACGCGAAGGAGCCGCTCCAGCCCATGCTGCTTTTCCGCAGGGCGGCGGTGGGTGCGGATTTCCAAAAAGTCGCGGAACCACTCGCGCTCACGCCACTCTTTTTCTGCAAACTCGACCGGCAGAAGACGCTGGCCGAAGCCTGCAAGGCGGCGGCCATCGCGCCGACTCATCCTTCCATCGCGAATGGGCTGCCGCCTTTCTTTGCCCAAAAATAGATGAGCGCGACCAGCTATCTCCTGCGCTGGAAGGGACGACAAAGCGGTCCGCTTCCGCCCGATGAAATCCGCGCGCGGCTGAAGCGCAGTGAGATCGGCCTGATGCACGAAGTGCAGGTGGATGGGCAGTGGGTGACGGTGGAGAAATTTCTCAACCAATCCGCACCGCGCCCGCCCGCCGCGCCCGCCCCGAAGCTGGAAAAAAAGGCAACGCCTGCGCCGCCGAAAATCGAACCGCCGAAACCGCCCGCACCCGCGGCGGTATCGCTGCCGCCGCCGATGCCGCTCCCGTCCGCCCGGCCTCGACGCCCCGCAACTCAATTGGTCGCAGGACGACATCGAGCAGCGCGTCGGCTTTAAGGGCGGTCGTTTTACCGATACGAACAAGCTTCTGACCTTTTTCATCGGACTGATCCTCACGGTCGTCTTTTATCTTTTCGTCCTCTACGTGCTGCGAGTGACGACGGTGACGAAGCCGATCGCGGCGATGTTTCTCGACCGCGGCATCGTGCCCTACCCGACCACGTTTTTCTTCTTCTGGGCGATCGCGATTCTCTTTCTGAAAGCGCGGAAGCTCGACTATCAGCAGCGTTCGCTGGATCTGGCCGCGGTGCCGCAGGAGCCGGACTTCGTGCTCAATCCCACGACCGCCCGCGCCGTGCTCGAGCGCATTTACGGCCTCGTGGATCACACACGCCACTTCGTGCTGCTCAATCGCATCGAGCGCGCGCTTTCCAATCTACGCAACATCGGCCAGATCAGCGACGTATCCGACATCCTGCGGACGCAAGCGACTTACGACGAGGAGCAGCTCTCCTCCAGCTACAGCCTCATCAATGGCTTCATCTGGTCGATCCCAGTGCTCGGCTTCATTGGCACCGTGCTCGGCCTGAGCCAGGCGATCGGCGCCTTCGGCATCACCTTGGAATCCGCCGGCGACATGGCCAAGCTGCGCGAGTCTTTGAAGGCCGTGACCGCGGGTCTGGCCACGGGCTTCGAGACCACGCTCGTCGCACTGGTTTTCGCGCTGATCATCCAGCTTTACGTCACCTTTCTGCAAAAACGGGAGTATGGCTTCCTCGACGAGTGCAACGACTACTGCCACGCGCACGTCGTCTCGAAGCTGCGGCTGACGGAGAATTGACCGATGTCCGCGCGCGGCAGACGAAGCGCTGGGGTGAAGGTGAGCTTCTTCGCTTTCCAGGACATCATCACCTGCGTGAGCGGCATCCTGCTCATCATCACGCTGCTCATGACCACCATGATCACCGAGGAGTCGCCCGCTCCCAGTGGCGGCGGTGAGCCGAATCGCGCGCAGGAACTGACCGAAGCGAAACAGCAGCTCGACGCAGCAAAGAGCGCTGCCGCCGCGCTCCAGGCGCAGGTGGTGGCGCTGACCGATCCAAGCACCGTGCGGGCGCAGACGCTGGAGCTGAAAGAGAAACTGCCCATTGCCCGCGCCAAGGCCGAGGAACTGGAGCGCAAGATCGCCGAGAGTGGCATGGATCAGGCGACGCTCAGCGCACGCCTCCAGCAGGCGGAAAAAGAGCTGGCCGAACTCGACCGTAAAAAGAAGGAGCGCGTGCCCGACGTGGATCAACTCGCGCAAGAAACGAAGGAGAAGGAAACGCGCGCGGCCAATGCGCACAATGAGTGGCGGCTCGTGCCGAAACTGCCGAGCAACAGCAAAACGCCGGTCATGGCCGTGGTGAGCGACAAAGGGCTGACCATCGAGGAATTCAACAAACCATCGACCCGCACGAAGCTCGACAAGGCGACGATGCCGGCCGGCTTCGCCGCGGTGCTGCAGAAGTACAACCCGGCCGTTCACTACTTCGTTTTTTACATCAAGCCCTCGGGCGTCGCCGACTTTGCCACACTGAAGGACATCGCGCGGGCGCAGCGCTTCGAGGTGGGTTTCGACGCGCTGCTCGAAAACGTGGAGCTGACCTTTTCCGAACCCGACGCCTGAGATGGCCCGCCGCACCCAACCCGCAGACAGCCTCGACCTGCTCCTCGACACGATGTGCAATGCCTTCGGCGGCATCATTATGATTGCGATCCTCGTCGCGCTGCTCATCAAAGACACGAAGCAGGCCGAGAAAGGTCCGAGTGAAGCCGTGCAGGCGAGCATGGTGGATCGCAAGCTCACGCAGACCCGCGAGGAATTGGAGGCGGCGCGAGAGCTGAAGGAGCAATTGGAAAAACGGCTTCAGCAGGCCGGGGAAGCGGCGAAGCTGGTCCAGGAACGCGACACTTTGCAGAAGCTCTTCGAGGAAACCACCGCGCGCGCCAACGCTGCGGAATCGTTGCTGCGCAGCACCACCGACACGACCGAGGCGCGCGGGAAGAAGGACGCAATCGAGCAAAGGAAAGCCACGCTGTTGCGAGAGACCGCCGAGCTGGAAAAGAACGCGAAGGAACTGAGTGAAAAACTCGCCCTCATCGAAAAGGCACTCTCCGACGCCCGCGCCCGGCGAACCATCGAACTCGGCCCTCCCGCCGCCGAACGCGAGACAAAGAAGACGCCCTACAACGTGATCTTTCGCCACAACCGCCTCTATCCTCTGATCCTCCCGGGCGGGAACGGAATGGCGCGCAACGAGACTACGGTGAAGTGGGTGGAGATGCGCAATGCGGTGGAGGTCGCGCCCATTCCCGGCGCTGGCATCGACGCAGAAAAAAGCGAAGCCGCGCTGCGCGATTTCATCGCCGTGCTGGGCAAGGTGAAGGGCGGTCTGGACGCGGGCGGGGAACTCTACGTGGCGGCTTACGTTTACAAGGATTCGTTCCCCGCATTCCTGCGTTTCAAGCAGGCACTCACTACGGCGAACCTGGGCATCGGCCAGGGCTGGGAGCCCGTGATCAATGACGACAATCTGATGTTCGGCGCCACTGGCTTCAAACCCGGAGAACAATAGTCCCATGCAACGATCACCGTCCCACCGCTCGCGACCGGCCCACCGGCCTGAAGACACGAAACGCGCGGTACTTCTCTCCATCCTCTGCTCGCTGGCGCTACTCCTCGCGCTGGCCCTGATCGCGTGGCTCTTCTGGCCGCAGCAATCACCCCTAGCGCTCGCCGGGGCCGGCGGCGCGGGCAGCGGTCACGGGGCCGGCCCGGGAACGTCTCAAACCGACGCTGCCGGCGGCACCGGCATGGGGAGCGAAGGTACGGCGGAGGGAAAGAGCAGCGGCACGGGCGCGGGCGGCGACGCCCCGGGCGAGGCAAAAACGCCGGGCAGCGAGACCGGCAGCGCGATGGCGAAAATGGCGAGCCCTTACAGCGGCACGGGCGAACCCGCGGGCGGCGAAGCGCTCGGTGCACCCAACCCAGCCTCAGAATCGTCCGCGGCAGCAGCACCAAACACTGCCGAAAAAACCTTGGCAGCGGCCCCTTCCACTCCACCGCCGGTCACGGCGCCGAAGCCGAGCGACGCACCGGATGTCATGGCGCTCGGCGATTTGAAGTTCACTGAACGGAGCGCCTCCACCGGCAAGGGACCTTCTGCCGGCGCTCCCTCGGCACCCGCGTTTTTCGGCGCGAAGGGCTTGGGCACGCGCTTCGTTTATATCGTCGATCGATCCGGGAGCATGTCGGGCGACCGCTTCACCGCGGCGTGCGACGAGCTGAAAAAATCGATCCGCTCGCTCAAGGTCGGCATGGCCTTCCACGTCATCTTCTACGACTCGGTATTCGAGGAGATGCCCGGCGCGCAACTCACTCCGGTGTCGAGCGACAACGTCCGGAAAGCCATCGCGTGGATCGACCAGCAGACCCCGCGTGGCGGGACGGAACCTGACGAGGCGATGGTCCGCGCGCTCGAATTGAAACCCCACACCATGTGGCTGCTCACCGATGGCCGATTCTCCGACCAGATCACGGCGCGGATCGATGCGGCGAACCCCACGCGCAGCACCTCGATCAGCACCATCGCGTTTCACGATCCTTCCGCCGAAGCGCTGCTGCGCAAGATCGCGAAAGAAAACCGCGGCGACTATACCTTCGTCCCGCCACCAGGAGGAAAGCCCGCAACGGGGCTGCCGGCGTCGGGACTGTCTTCACCGGCCGATCGGAAGCCGGAGTGGGAGAAGACGTTCGGCAAAGGCGCAAAACCGTAAGGTGATCACGCCCAGTGTCCCCCGAGCGATCGACGCCGACTGCCTCGCGCCCGGCAAACCTTGATCCTGCCCCGAGGGAACTATCCCAGCGCGAGCCGGGGCAGCAGGTGGTTTATGATCTGTTCGAGGTATTCCTGGATGGTTGCCTGGTCGGTGCGCACATGGATCTCGGGGTTCGTCGGCAGATCGTAAGGTGCGTCGATGCCAGTGAACTCGCGCAGCTCGCCGGCGCGGGTGCGGCGGTAGAGGTTCTTGGGATCGCGTTGTTCGCAGGTTTCCAGCGGCGCATCGACGAAGACCTCGAAGAACTGGGAGCCTGCCGCGCCGGCGATCTCGCGCGCGGCGTGGCGGTCGGTCTCGTAGGGGGAAATGAGGGCGATGATGGCGACCTGCCCGATCGAGGCGAGCAGGCTGCCGACCTCGGCGGCGCGGCGGATGTTTTCCTTTCGGTCCTCGGGCGAGAAGCCGAGGTTGAAGTTCACTCCATGCCGGAGATTGTCTCCGTCCAGCACGAGAGTCTGGTCGTTGCGCTTGAAGAGTTCGCGCTCCAGGGCGCGGGAAAGCGTCGATTTCCCGGAACCGGAGAGGCCGGTGAACCAGACGACGCAGCCTTTGTGACCGTGGCGCGCCGCCCGCTGCTCACGGGTGATGTGGTCCTGAGACCAGAAGAGGTTCTTTTCCGCCATGATCTGAGGCTCTTCGCTGCGCTGAAGTTAGACCACAGGGAGTTCGACGACGTGGACGTCCCGAATCGTGCTTTGCGAGAGGCGGATGTCGTCGAAGACGTCGCCGGGCGTGAGCGGCAGTTTCGTGGAGCCAATCTTGATCGAGCCGATGAACTGAGCCTCGATACCGAAAACATCGACGCTCTGGGCGGCGGGTGGACCGGGGTCGACCGTACCCATGATTTGCCCGCCGACGGCGAGGCTGGCGAACTTTGAGATGATCCCGGCCGTGTTCAAGAAAAGAGATCGAGCTGCGCGCCGGTGCTCGTCACGCGCTCGGGATGGCAGCGCAGGCAGCGCCGACGCCGCTTTTCACCAGCGAGCGGAGCGCCGCAATGACGGCACCGTGATTGCGTTTCGGTAGTGGCCACTGGCGCATCTTGTAGCACAGCATTCGCGGGCCGCACCAGCCCGCGTGCGGCCGGCCAGCCAATCGACGGCAGCCGCTTGCCAGCCGCGCGGGGTGCGTCCATCTTGCGCGCCTCATGATCCATCGCCTTCGGCAAGTCTTCGCTGTCCTGGTGGTTTTGCTCCCTCTCGCGCCCGGCCACGCGCAACCCGCGGTGCGCAAAAGCATCGCCCGCATCACCAACACCGCGCAGGAAGCAAACTACCGCACGCCGTGGCTCGCCGGCCAGGTGGGCGGCGGCAGCGGCACGGGCTGGGTGGTGGCGGGCGAGCGGCTCGTCACAAATGCGCATGTGGTCAGCAACTCGCGCTTTCTCACCGTGGAGCGGGAAAACGATCCCAAAAAATACGTCGCGACCGTGGAGCACATCGCGCACGACTGCGATCTCGCGCTGCTCAAGGTGGATCCCGCGTTTTTCAAAGGCACCGAGGCGCTCGAGATCGGCGGGATCCCGGAGCTGGAATCCGTGGTCAGCGTTTACGGTTACCCGATCGGGGGCGACCGCATGAGCGTCACGCAGGGCGTGGTTTCGCGGGTGGACTTCCGCGTTTACAGCCACTCGGTAGTGGACCAGCACCTCACCGTGCAGATCGACGCCGCGATCAATCCCGGCAACAGCGGCGGCCCTGTGCTGCAGTATGGCAAGGTCGTGGGCGTCGCCTTCCAGGGCTACAGCGGCGATGTCGCGCAGAACGTCGGCTACATGATCCCCACGCCGGTGATCAAACACTTCCTCCACGACGTGAAGGACGGCCGCTACGACCGCTACATGGATCTCTCCATCAGCTTCTTTAATACGCTGAACCCCGCGATGCGCCGCGCGCTCGGGCTCGGCGACGACGACCGCGGCGTGGTCGTGACCACGGTGCAGAAAGCCGGCGTGAGCTACGGCACGATTAAAACGGGCGACGTGCTGCTTTCCATCGACGGCCACGAAATCGCCAGCGACGGCATGGTCGAACTGGAGAACGAACGCGTGCTGCTGAGCGAAGTGGCGGAACGAAAATATCTCGGCGACGAGGTGAAGTTTTCCATCCTGCGCGAGAAGAAGCTGGAGGAGGTCACGGTGAAATTCGAGCGCGCGTGGCCCTTCACCATGCAGGCGAATACTTACGATCCCAGCCCGCCCTACCTGCTCTTCGGCGGGCTGCTCTTCCAGCCGCTCTCGCGGAATCTGCTCGCCGCTTACCAGTTCGAAAATCTGCGGATCAACTACTACTACGACTACTTCATCAACAAGGAGCTCTACGAAGATCACCCCGAGCCGATCGTGCTCAGCGCGATCCTGCCGGACCCGATCAATACGTATCTCACCGAGTTCAAGGAAGGGATCGTGGAAGAGATCAATGGGAAGAAAATCCACACCTTGAAAGACGCCGCGGCGGCGTTCGCCGAGCCGAGTGAGTTTTACGTGGTCAAGTTCATCGGCGCGAGCCGGCCGCTCGTGCTGGAGAGCAAGGAAGTGAACGCCGCGCGTGAGCGCATCAAACAACGCTACAACGTCTCGCAGGAACAGAACCTAGACCAGACCCCTTCCTAAACCGTGCGCCGCCTCACCTTTCTCCTACCCCTCCTCGCCACGGCCGCGCTCGCCCTCGCGGAAGCGCCGAAAGGCGCCAAATCCCAAGCCACCCGCATCGTCAAACCGGAGCCCGCTGCCGAGGTGAAAACGGACACGCTGCTCTCCGTGGTGCGGGTGAACGTGACCAATCAGCCGTGGGACTTCGGCCGCCCGTGGGGCAAGCGCCCGCCTTACACCCGGCGCGCGATCGGTGCCGTGCTCACCGGGGGCCGCGTGCTCGTCACGGCGGAACTCGTGACGAATGCGAACTACGTGGAATTTGAAAGCGCGGGCGGCGGCCAGAAAGTGCCCGCGACCGTGGAAAGCGTGGACTACGAGAGCAATCTCGCGCTGCTCAAGACGGAAGACGCGGAGTTCCTCAAGCAACTCAAGCAGCTCGAAGTGGCACCCGCCAACGTGGGGGATCTGCTCTCGGTCTGGCAGCTCGAAGCCAATGGAAACCTGCTCGTCACGAAAGCCGCGCTGACGACCGTCGAAGTTTCCAAATACCCGATCGACGACATCGCGCTGCTCATCTACCGCGCCACCGCGCCGCTGCAGTTTCGCGATAGCAGCTTCACCCTCCCGGTGGTGAAAGACGGCGCGCTCGCCGGCATCGTGATGCGTTACGACACAAACACGAACAACGCCGACATCATCCCGGCGCCGGTCATCCAGCATTTTCTGAAAGACGCCGCGACCCCGCCGTATGAAGGTTTCCCGCGCGCCGGCATGGCCTTCGCCACCACGCGCGATCCGCAGTTCCGCCGCTACCTCGGGCTCAATGGCAGCCAGCTCGGCGGCATCTACGTCAACGACGTGGTGAAGGACGGCCCCGCCGCCAAAGCCGGCATCGAAAAAGGCGACGTGGTGCTGAAGGTGGACGGCAGGGACGTCGACCGCGACGCGAACTACGTGGACCCCGACTACGGCCGCATCGCCATCGCGCATCTATTTTCCACCCGGCACTTCGAGGGCGACAAAATCGCGCTCACCGTCGCGCGCAAAGGTGAAACCAAGGAAATCACCATGACCCTCGCGCACCGCGACGTGCAGAGCTACGTCATCGAGCCATATGTGATCGATCGCGCGCCGCGTTTTTTCATCCTCGGCGGCCTCGTGCTGCAGGAGCTCTCGCGGCAGTACCTCAAGGAGTGGGGCACGGATTGGGCGAAAAAAGCGCCGACGAACTTCGTCTACTTCGACCGCCAACAGGCCGAGCTTTTCGACGACGGGCCGAAGAAAATCGTCTTCCTCAGCCGCGTGCTGCCGAGCGCCGCCACCGTGGGTTACGAAGACCTGCACACCCTCGTGGTGAAGCGGATCAACGGCGTGGAACTGCAAAGCCTGGCGGACATCCCGGCAGCGCTGGAAAAGGCGACGGACGGTTTTCATCGGGTCGATTTCGACGGCGATCCGACCACGATCTACCTCGACGCCAAGGCCGTGGCCGAAGAGGGCAAGGCGCTCATGAACAAGTACCGGCTGCCCGCGCTGGAGCGGCTGAATTAATGAGCGCCGTCGGGTTGCAAAAATGAACGCTCCGTCGTCATGGGGTGCGCTGTTCGACTGGGATGGCGTGGTCATCGACTCCTCGCGGCACCACGAGGAAAGCTGGGAGCGGCTCGCCCGCGAGATCGCCCAGCCGCTGCCGCCCGGCCATTTCAAAGCCGGGTTCGGTCGCAAGAACGAGTTCATCATTCCCAATCTCCTGCACTGGGCGACCGACGAGATGGAGGTGCGTCGCCTCTCACTGCGCAAGGAAGCGCTCTACCGCGAAGTCGTCGCCGCGTGGGGCCTCGAACCGCTGCCCGGCGTGCGCACCTGGCTGGAGCGGCTGCGCGATGCCAGCGTGCCCTGCGCGATTGGCTCCTCGACGCACCGCGCGAATATCGACCTCTCGCTCGGCCTGATCGGGCTCGGCGAATTTTTCAGCGGCATCGTCACCGCGGAAGACGTCAGCCACGGGAAACCCGATCCCGAGGTCTTCGTCAAAGCCTCGTGGAGCATCGGTTGCGAACCGACGCAGTGCGTGGTTTTCGAGGACGCGTTCGTCGGCATCGAAGCCGCCAAGGCGGGCGGGATGAAGGTCGTTGGCGTCGCCACGACCCATCCGGCGCACGAACTCGGCGCCGCCGACCGGGTGGTCCACCAGCTCGACGAAATGCAACCCGCGGAACTCGCCGCGTGGTTTCCCGTCGGGGCGGGGGCTGCAGCTTCCTGAAAAAACATCCGGGCATCGGCAGGCCCCAAAGCGCGCCGCGCCGCAGAGCCGACTTTCTACGCAGACGTATGATTGCGTCGCGCCTCGACCACCGCTAGTCTTCCGACCGGTGCTTTCCCCTCATTCCCAGTCCCCCGCATGAAGCGAATTCTCTTCCTCCTCATCCCGGCCGTCCTCGCCGGCGGAGGCTGGTACGCCTATACGCACCGCACGCACGCGCACGCGCCCGACGCCGTCGACAGTCACCTCGTCGCCCGCGCTGAGAAGCGCGACATCGACACCACCGTGGAAGTCAGCGGCGACGTGACGCCCGCCTTCCAGCTCGAGGTGAAGGCGGAAGTGGGTGGCAAAATCAAGGCTCTGCATTGCGAAGCCGGCGACACGGTGAAGGAAGGAGGCGTGCTGGTGGAGATCGACGACACGGACCTGCTCAGCGAAAAACAGAGCGCGCTCACCGAGATCGAAGGGGCGAAGCTCGGGATGGAAAAATCGAAGAAAAATTTCCAGCGCGCGACGGATCTCTTTGACCAAAAACTGATCAGCATCGAAGCCTTCGATAACCTCAGTTCCGAATTCGCCATCTCCGAAAACACCCTCGTTAAAGCCCAGCGCAAGCTGCAGCTCGTCGAAGACAAACTGCGCAAAACGAAGGTGCTCGCACCGATGGACGGCACGATTCTCACGCTGCCCGTCATCGAGGGTCAGGTGGTCATCGCCGCCGCGAGCGTGAACAGCGGCACCGCGCTGATGACGATCGCGAACCTTTCCAAACTGCTCGTCGAGACGCACATCAACCAGGTCGACGTCGCGCGATTGGAGCCGAACCTCGCGGTGAAACTCCACGCCGAGTCGCTCAAGGAGGCGAACATGGATGCGAAGATTTCCTTCATCGCGCCGGTCGCCACGGTGAAGAACAACGTGAAGGGATTCCAAGTGCAGGCCTTGATCGAAAGGCCGAACGCGCGGTTGCGCCCGGGCATGACGGTGAACATTTCCATTCCCATCGCCAGCGCGACCGACGTCGTGAGTGTGCCGATCTCCGCGGTCTTCCGCGGCGACGGAAACAAGAAGGTCATCTACGTGCGCATCGGGGAAACGACCGAGCGTCGCGAGGTGAAAGTGGGCGTGACCAATACCGATTTCGCACAGATCATCACCGGCGTGCAGGACGGCGAAGAAATCCTCCTCGTCGAACCCGGCCGCGCGGCGCAGAAAAAATCGTGAGCCGTGGTCGGTGAATTGAGTTTCCACCATTCGCCATGGCGCTGATCGAACTCCGCGACGTGATCAAGCGCTACCGCGTGGGCGAGCAGGAAATCCTCGCGCTCAACGGTATCACGCTCGACATCGAGCAGGGTGAATACGCCGCGATCATCGGCCCCAGCGGCAGCGGTAAATCCACGCTCATGCACCTGCTCGGCTGCCTCGATACGCCGACCAGCGGGACGATGCACGTCGATGGCATCGACGTGAGCCGCGCGTCCAAAAACCGCCTCGCCGAGCTGCGCAACCAGAAGATCGGCTTCGTCTTCCAGAGCTTCAATTTGCTGCCCAAGATGACTGTCCTGCAAAACGTGGAATTACCCATGATCTACGCGGGCGTCTCGGGCAGCGAGCGGACCCAGCGAGCCCGGGAAGCCATCGAGCGCGTGGAGCTGTCCAATCGAATGAAAAACACGCCGCTCCAACTCAGCGGCGGCCAGATGCAGCGCGTGGCCATCGCGCGGGCGTTGGTAAACCGCCCGAAAATTATCTTCGCCGATGAGCCGACCGGGAATCTCGATTCCAAAACGGGCGCGAACATTCTCGAGCTTTTCCGCGAACTCAGCGTGCAGGGCAGCACGATCGTGATCGTGACCCACGACGCCAAAATCGCCGCGCAGACGCCGCGCCGCATCGAAATCCGCGACGGCCTGATCACCCACGACGGCGCCGGCCTTCTCACCGCTTCCGACTCATGAATCTCTGGCTCGGCTTCCTCGTCGGTCTCAAAGAAATCTGGGCGCACAAGTTCCGCAGTTTTCTCACCATGCTTGGCGTGATTCTCGGCGTCGCGTCGTTGCTCTCGATGTTTTCGCTCACCGCCGGTATCGCCAAGGGAATGCGCGAATACATGGGGCAGATCGGCGGCATCGAACGAGTCAGCGTCATCGGCCAGGACGTGCCGCCGGAGCAGGAGGGCTACTTCGAGATTTCGCCCGGTCGCACCGTCGCCGACGCCGAGGCCATCGTCCGCTCCGCGCCGCTCGTCTCGCACGTCACTCCCGTTTCGCAACTGCCGAGCGGAACCCTCCAGCGCGGCAACCAGGCCTTCCGCGCCGAGGTCAATGGCTGCTGGCCGGATTACGTGCCGATCAACAAACACACCATCGCCGCGGGGCGCGGCTTGAGCGAACTGGATCTCGAACTCGGGCTGCGGGTCTGCGTGGTCGGCCGGCTCGTGGTGCAGAGGCTTTTCCCCGAGCGTCCGAACGGCAACCCGATCGGCGAGATGATCAAGATCAACGATCGCCCGTTCAAGATCGTGGGCGTCTTCGATTTCTACGAACGCGAAGCGGACAAACGGAAGCGCGAACTGGCCCAGAAAAACGCCACTCCGCGCCAAAAGGCGAACGGCCCGCCCGGCTCACGTTCCAAGCCGCCCGGCAGCGTCATGCGCAGCGGCGGTTTTTCAAGCTTCCGCGGCGGCAGCATGTTCGACCGCAAAAACCTCACCGTCGTCATCCCGCTGACGACCATGTTTTACGAATTCAAATCAGCCAACGTGGTGGGCAAGGAGGACCAGGGTCCCCAGTACAAACTCGACCAGCTCACCTTCCAGATCGCGGATACCGAGCGCTTCGACGAGACGCTCGATCAGGTGCGCAGCGTGATCCAGACGACCCATCGCGGCATCTCGGATTTCGACTTCGACACCCGCCTCGAATGGGCCGACGCGATCGAACAAAGCGTGCGCAACACACGGATGAGCGGCGGCATCATTGCCGGCATCTCGCTGCTCGTCGGCGGCATCGGGATTACGAACATCATGCTCGCCTCGATCACGGAGCGCATCCGCGAGATCGGCGTACGGCGCGCGGTCGGTGCAAAAGGGCGCGACATCTTCGTGCAGATCGTGGTGGAGAGCACAGTGATCGGCATCATCGGCGGCCTGCTCGGGCTGGTCGCGAGCCTTGGGATCATGCAGATCCTCATCGCGATCTCGCCGGAGTCGAATGCGCCGGTAGTCGAACTCGGGAACGTGTTGATCAGCTTTGGGTTCGCCGTGATCATCGGCGTGATCAGCGGCATCTACCCCGCGCTCAGCGCCAGTCGTCTCGATCCGATCGAGGCGCTGCGCTACGGGTAGAAATCAGATATCGCAGCGGCGGACGCCGTCGGTGAGTGCGGCGATTTTGTCTTCGCGGGTGGGGATGAATTCCTGACCGACGAAGCCTTTGTAGCCGATCTCAAGCAGCGCTTGCATCAGCGCGGGGTAGTTCATCTCCTGCGTTTCATCGATCTCGTTGCGGCCGGGGACGCCGGCGGTGTGGACGTGGGCGATGAAGGGCGCGTGCTGTTTGATCCGGGCGATCACGTCGCCGTGCATGATCTGCACATGGTAGAGATCGAAGAGCACCTTCACTCGCTCGCTGCCAATCTGGCGGCAAATTTCCACGGTGCGCTCCATCGAGTCGCAGAAGTAATCCGGGTGGCCTTTCATCGTCGTGGCCACGCGGGAGTTCAGCATTTCAACGCAGAGCGTCACTTTCTTCTCCTCGGCGAGCGGGACGATTTCTTTCAAGCCGGCGACCATGTTGGCGATTCCCTCGTCGTCGCTGATCTCGCGGCGGAAGCCGGAGAAAGTAATCACGCGCTCCACGCCTGCGGCGGCGCATTGTTCAATCCGGTCGCGCAGGACTTTGTGGCACTCGGCCCACTCCTCTCGGTGCGCGAAGCCTTTGGCGAAGCCGTGCGAACCGGCAATCGCGATGGTCATGCCGAGTTCTTTGATCAGCGGCCAGTGTTTCGGGTCGATGAGTTCGACTGACGCGAGACCGAGCTTTGCGCTATGTCGGATGAGTTCCTCCGCGGGCATCGGATTAAAACACCACGGGACCACGGATTGCCGGATGCGGTTGTTCTTGGTGCGAAACGGCGTGGCATCCTGCGCGCGCGCACTGGGAGCGAGGGCGAGCGCGGCGGAGGCGGCGAGAACCTGAAGGGAGGAACGGCGATTCATGCCCGTTCCTTTACCGCAAGGCGGGCGAATCGGCGATGAAATCTCCGAGCCTCAGCGCCGCTCTTTTTTCAGCAGTGCTTCGCGCGCCTTTTCGAGGCGGTTGCGCTCGGCGGAAGTCAGGCTGTTGATGCCGGACTTGGCGATCTTGTCGAGGAGCAGGTCGAGGTCGTCGCTGGTCGCGTCGGCCGCGGATTTTTCCCGCGCGTGGGGCGCGGGTTTCACGACCTTAAACTTCCGGCTGCGCCACCAAAAATTCAACCGGGCGAGCGGCGACTCGTAGTCGTCGTGCTCTGCTTCGGCGGCCTGGCGCATGAAGGCGAAGGCCACCCCGCACGAGGCCAAAAGCTGGGTGAGATCCACCCATTGATTCCCAGCGAGCAGCATCAGCGAACCGCAGGCGATGCAAGCGAAGGCCACCCACTTGAAGGGCACCCAGCCGAACGCTTCGGTGGTGGGATACAGCGTGGCGAAGGCCACGAGCATGCCGCTGAAAAAGACATAGTCGCCATTGCCGAAAGTCGACGAAGCGCGGTCGAGGCCGAACCACCACGCGGCAGCGACGGCGGGCACGACGAGTGCGAGCAGCGTGAGCAGGCGGACGAGCGTCGGGCGGCCGAGGTGCGTCTCGATTCCCACGCTCATCCAGTAAAAGAAGAAAATGGAGAACGGCGTGAAGAAGCTGATCTGATTGACGAAGACGTAGCTGAAAAGCCGCCAGAGCGACCAACCCGGATCGAGCGGCATGGTGAAGACGAACCACCCGAGCAGCGGGCTGTGCGCGGCGGCGAGCACCGCCGAGAGCACGAGGCCGAGCACGAAGAGCGCGGTCAGGATCGTCGTGAGATAGATCGGGACGTTTTTCCAATGACCGATCGGCGGCGTACTGCCTGAAGAGAAGCGGGCCATGCGTGTGCCTACACTAAGCAGCGCGCGGCGCGCCCGGCAAACGCGGGTTTGCTTTTCGCAACCGGCGACGTGGTGCGGCTCTTGCCATCCCGGAGCCAGACCGGGATGCTGGAGCCCTATGGGAACTCAATCATTTGGGACAAACATTCCGAGCAACGCCACCCTGCGCGCGTGGGTGGAAAAAACCGCGGCGCTCACGACCCCCGACCAGATCTTCTGGGTGGATGGCTCCGAGGCGGAGAAGCAGCACCTGCTCGACGAAGCGGTCGCCAGCGGCGTGCTGGAAAAGCTGAACCAGGAAAAACTGCCCGGCTGCTATTACCACCGCTCGAATCCGAACGACGTGGCCCGCGTAGAGCAATTCACCTTCATCTGCACCACGGCGAAAGATCAGGCCGGGCCGACGAACAACTGGGCGCCGCCGCGCGAGATGTACGACAAGCTCCACGCCTTGCTGCGCGGCGCGATGAAAGGCCGCACGATGTATGTGGTGCCCTATCTCATGGGCCCGCCCGGCTCGCCGTTGACCAAGGTGGGCGTGGAAATCACCGACTCGATCTACGTGGTGCTGAACATGCGCATCATGTCGCGGATGGGGCAGATTGCGCTCGATCAGCTCGGCGACAGCGACGACTTCAACCGCGGCACCCACAGCGTGCTCGATTGCGATCCCGAGCGCCGGTTCATCGCGCACTTCCCGCGCGACAACGCGATCATCTCCGTGGGCTCCGGCTATGGAGGTAACGTGCTGCTTGGCAAAAAGTGCCTCGCCCTCCGCATCGGCAGCTACCTCGGCCGCAACCAGGGCTGGATGGCCGAGCACATGCTGATTCTTTGCGTCGAGTCGCCGGAGGGCGAGAAGACGTATGTCGCCGCGGCTTTCCCGAGCGCGTGCGGCAAGACGAATTTCGCGATGCTCATTCCGCCGAAAGAATTCAACGGCTGGAAAATCACCACGATCGGCGACGACATCGCGTGGATGAAACCGGGCGCGGACGGCAAACTTTACGCGATCAATCCGGAAGCCGGTTACTTCGGGGTGGCGCCGGGGACGAATTACAAATCGAACCCCAACGCAATGCGCACGATCGCCAAAGACACCATTTACACGAACGTCGCGCGCACGCCGGACGGCGGCGTGTGGTGGGAAGGTCACGACGATCCCGCGCCGGAGGGCCTGATCGACTGGAAGGGCAACCCGTGGACACCCGACGCCAAGGAACCTGCCGCGCATCCGAACAGCCGCTTCACCGCGCCGATGATGAACAACCCGGCGCTCGCGCCCGAGGCTCACGACCCCGCCGGTGTGCCGATCAGCGCGATCATCTTCGGTGGCCGTCGCGCCAGCACCATGCCGCTCATTTTCCAGAGCTTTAACTGGATCCACGGCGTCTACCTCGGCGCCACGATGGGCAGCGAAATGACCGCCGCCGCGGCGGGTACGCTCGGCCAGGTCCGCCGCGACCCGATGGCGATGCTCCCCTTCTGCGGCTACAACATGGGCGACTACCTCAACCACTGGCTGGGCATCCGCCGCGACCTCAGCGACCCGCCGCGCATCTTCCATGTGAACTGGTTCCGCAAAAACGCCGACGGCAAATTCCTCTGGCCCGGTTTCGGCGAAAACTTCCGCGTCCTGCGCTGGGTCATTGATCGCACCCGCGGCCGCGCCCGCGCCAGCGAAACGCAGATCGGCTGGATGCCGCGTTATCAGGAGTTCGACTGGAAGGGGATGGATTTCCCGCAGGAACAATTCGACGAGTGCATGAAGATCGACCCCGCCGAATGGCGCCGGGAACTCATCTCGCAAACCGAGCTTTTCCTCACCCTGCACGATCGCCTGCCCAAGGAGCTGATCTTCCAGCGCGAGCTGCTCATCTCGCGGATGTAGAAGGCAAGCCGGTTGCCGGTTGCCGCGCTCCTTCTTTCTGGCATACTCCGCGCATGATCGCCGCTCCGCAGCGCCTCTTCACCGTGGAGGAATATCACCGCCTCGCCGAGGTCGGCGTCCTGCACGAGGACGACCGCGTCGAACTCTTGAACGGCTTGATCGTCAATATGATGCCCATCGGCCCATTCCACGGAGGCTCGGTCAATCGCCTGAACCGCTTGTTCGAGCGATTGAGCCAAGACCGCTGGCTCACGAGTGTTCAGAACCCCGTTCACCTCGGCGAACACAACGAGCCTCAGCCGGATCTGCTGCTGCTCCGCCCGCGCGACGACTTTTACAACGCGGGCCACCCTCGCCCCGAGGACGTGTTCCTACTCATCGAAGTCTCCGACTCCACGCTGCTCATCGACCGGGAGGAGAAGCTCCCGATCTATGCGCGGGCGGGCATTCCCGAGGTGTGGATCGTCAATCTCGCGGAGCGCAAAATCGAGGTCTACTCCGCACCCGCGGCCGGCGCCTACACGCAGTCTCGCCGGGTCCTTCCCGGCGCGCCGCTTGCGCCCCTCGCGTTTCCGGATGCGGTCGTCGACACCGCGGCGCTGTTGCAAGCTCCCGCCCGCTGAAGCCAGGCGCTACGGAAACCGCGGCACCGGCTGGCCGCTCGGTGGATTCTCCAGGCCGTAGGTGAGCAGCAGGCGGCTGTCCTCCCAGTTGTTCGGTCGGAAGGCATACATGGTTACGGCAATGACTTCGCGGCGGTCGCGCAGGCAGGCGCTGGCGAGGACTTGCTGGGAGGGGTTCGTGTAGCCGGTCTTCAGGCCGGTGGTGCCGGGGAAGGTGCCGAGCAGGCGGTTGTGATTCGAGAGCGCCCAGACCTCGCCGTTTGGCCGCCGCCACTGGTAGCGCTGGGTGCCCACCACCTGGCGGAAATAGGGTTGCTGCATGGCCGCGCGCGAGATCGCCGCGAGGTCGCGCGGCGTGGTGAAGTGCTGCGGGTGATGCAGCCCGTTCGCGTTCATGAAGCTGGTGTTCGTCGCGCCGAGTTCGCGGGCGCGGCGGGTCATCTTTTCGGCGAAGGCTTCGGCCGTCCCGGCGTTGTCGCGGCCGAGCGCGTGGGCGACGTCGTTGGCACTCTTCAGCATCAGGCCGAAGAGCATGTCGCGCCGCGTGTAATACTCGCCGGGCCGCAGGCTCAGGCTGCTTTCGCCGACCTTGCTATCCTCGAGCGTGATCTCCACCTCGCGGTCGAGGTCGCCGGCTTCGATCACGAGCAGCGCGGTCATGATCTTCGTGGTGCTCGCGGGGTAACGCAGTTCGTCGGCATTCTTTTCGTAGAGCGGCTGGCCGGTGCAACTGTCGATGACGATCGCGCCCTTGGAGGCGATCGGGAGTTCGCCGTCGCCGAGCTGGCGGAAGTTGCGCGGGTCGGGCTTTCGCGCCGGGGTCGCGGCCGGCGCGCCATCGGTGGTGATGGTGGTGGAAGATGAGCGCGAGCGGAGCTTGAGCGGCGGGTCGGAGGGTGCGGACGCAGGCCGTTTTTTCGGCGCGGCGACGCCGGTCATCGCGTAGAGCGCGAGGATGGTGAAGAGGAGGTGGGCGGAGCTACGGGCGGACTTGGCCATCGATCATCATCCAGGGAATCGGCGCGGTGAAATGAACGATTTCTTCGTGGATGCCGCGCACCGTACGGGACGCGGGAAGCGCGATCAAGTCGGCGAGTGCGCCGGGCGCCAGTTCGCCGAGCACGCCGCGCCGCCCCAGGGCGCGGGCGGGATTCGTGGTGGTCATGCGCAGGAGCTGCTCGCCGCTGAGCCACGGCTCCGCGCCGCTGAGGTGCCGCATTTCCTCGAAGAGGCTCAACGAGTCCGTGCTCGCGAGGCTGTCCGTGCCGAGGCAGAGATTCACGCCGAGTTCGTGCAGGCGCCGGCAGGGAAAGTCGCGATGCCCGAAATACCGATGACTGCCGGGGCAATGCACGACGCTCGGCCCGGAGCCGCGCGGGAGATTCGCGAGAATCTGGAAGTCTTCCTCCACCAGTTCGTTCATGTGGACGAGCAGCCAGCCGCCGTGGATCGCGCCGCTTCGCCAAAGGTGACCGAACGGCGTCTCGCCGGTGCAATCGTTCATCGGCCGCTGGATCGAATCCATGAAATCGAACAACGGCCCGCGGGCATCGCGGAACATCGAGACCTCTTCGACCGACTCCGCGACGTGCGAGGTCAGCGGCATGGTGAAGGCCGTCGCGCACTCGTTCGCGAGCTGGTAGAGCGAGACGGACGAGGTGTAAGGCGCGTGCGGCGAGAGGCCGAAGCTGTCGAGCGCATTGGCGCGATGCTGGAAAAAGGACAGCGCGCCGGCGACCACGTCGTCCGTGGTGATGCGATGGCGCACATCGATCATCTCGTAGAACCACCACGTGCGGATCGGCGACGGGCCGAGCTCCATCATCAACTCGGGGAAGGCTTCGATGTTGCACACCGTCGTGGTGCCCCAGCGCTTGAGTTCGGCGAAGCCGCGCACGATCGCGGCGAGATAGTCCGCGCTGTCGAGGCTGCGCTTGAGTGCATTGATGCGCTGGACCCACGCGGTGAAGCTCTTCGGCGCCGCGATGGCGTTGCGCATCATCGTGTAGTCGAGATGGCAGTGCGCATTGATCAGGCCGGGCAGCAGCACCATCTCGCCGAGGTCGAGCACCTCGTCGGTGCTGCCGGGGAGGAGATCCACGAAGCGCCCGACTTCCGCGATGCGGTTGCCTTCCACCGCCACGGCTCCGTCTTCGATCACGGGCCCGGCCATCGTGACGACGGTGCGAGCGCGGATGATCATGCGGGCTTCTGCGCTTTCTTCACCACGCTCCGCGCTTCGGCGACGAGGAGGTTGCAGGCTTCGTGGCAGAGCAACGGGAGCGCGGCAGTGGTGGGGGGAGCCTGCAGTTTTTCGGGCGAGAGCGTGGTGATCGGCTGCCCCGGCGCGAGTTCCCAGAGGATATGTTTCAAGCAGCCGTCTTCGCTGCGGCAAGCGCGCCCGACCAGCTCCTGCGCCTGCTCGTCGGTGATGAGCTGCGTCACGCGATACATGCCAGTCTGGCGGGCGAGCGTCTCGCGCAACGGCACGGGGCGGAGTTCGCCGCGCTCATGAGCAGCCCATACGCCGGACATCGCGGGGTAAAAATAATCGAGCGCACGGCGCAGCTCGCCCCCATCGGCGACGCGCAGCGTCCAGCCGCGGCGGAGAGTCGGCGCGGTTTTCAGCGGGCGGAATTTCCCCGCGTCGTCGGCGTTGGCGAGATGCCGCGCGGCTTCCGCGCCGGTATGCGTGGCGAGGTCGGTGCGGCCCTGGTCGGCGCGGTGGCGCAGTTCAAAGCCGGCTTCGTCGCGGGTGATGGCGATCTCGCCGATCTCGCGGCCACCGGCGGCCAGCCAGCGCTCGAGCTGCTCGGTGACGGGCCGCATCAGCTCGCGGCCAGGGCTCCGTGACGGGCGTCGAAATCCGCGACATGCTCCAGGATCAGCTCCGCAAAAAGCGGTTCGGTGCCGATCGCGCTGGCGTAAAAAAGCGTGCGCCCGCGGAGGAGATACGGATTGCGCTGGAAGACCGAGGCTCCGCTCGCGCTGGCTGCGCCGGGCGACTCGTCGGCGATGCCGAGCAGCACCGGGATGTCTTCGTAGCTGTGTAGTCCGTCCGAGATGAAAAAGGGCACGACGACGACGTTCGGGCACTTCGAGTATTCGTCCCACTTCGAGATCAGCGGCTCCTCTTCCATGTAGGCGCTGAGCACTTCGCCGTAGAGCCCGAGCGCGGCGAGCCGCTCGACTTCGCGCTTCGCGGCGACGGCGGAGTTGTCGTTCAGGTTTGTGCCGTGGCCGACGATGAAGAGGCTCGTCTCCGCGGGCGGCACGCCGGGTGCAATCTGCTGCGCGCGGCGGAGCAGGAGATCGGTCATCTGCGCGTGGTTTCCGACCGGCTCGCAATACTTGATGCTGCGCCCGCCGAGTTCGGTAATGGTGCCAGCGAGTTCCAGTTCGCGCGGGATGACGGTGCGCGTGAAGTAGCCTTCGCTGATGAAATTCGGCACCACGTAGATGTCGTCCGCCTCCACCATGTGCAGCACCTGCCGCAGGCTCGGCTCCTCTTTCCAGAAAGCGCAGTAGACCTCGCGGAAAAGGCCGCGCCGCGCGATCTCCTCGGCATGGTCGAACGTGGGGGCACTGGAGTCGGGATTCACGGTCGAGCCGTGGCCGACGATGATCAGAGCGCTGGAAGGTTTACGGGATAACATCGGGAAGATTGGGTAAAAGCTACGCCCTGCGATGTCGAACGGTTTCCCAATCGGCGAAACTGTGCCACCCGGCCAGCGCGGCTCAGCAAACCAGCGGCGGCTTCGGCAGATGTTCGAGGCAATATTCCTCGCCATCCTTGGCCACGCGAAACTCCAGCTCCGGCGCCACCTGCTCGGTGCGTCCGCAAACCGTGCAGCGATGCAGCGTTTCATCCTCGTCCAGATTCGCCTCTGCGAACTGCTTGCGCCGCGTCGCCACTTCGCGCCGCAGTACGGCGGCCTGAAAAAGATCGCGTCCGAAAAAGAGAAAAAAGTTTGCGAATGCAGCGATGACCGCGAGCCGGTAATTCCCGTCGCCGAAGACAAACCCAAAGACGATCAGCGCCGCGGAGAACCACGCCATCCAGCGGATTTTCACCGGCAGGATGAACATGAAGTAGATCGTATTGTCCGGATAAAATCGCGCGAAGGCGAAGAAGAGCGAGCTGTTCAGGAAGCCCGCGGCGAAGCCAGGGGAGCCCGTGAAAAACGCGGCGGCGATCGTGCCGAGGACGCCGATGAGGTAATAGACATTCACGCGAAACGCGCCCAGGGCTTCCTCCAGGCCGTCGCCGATCCACCAGAGGTAGAGGATGTAAAACGCGGCAAAGAGCCAGTCGACGATCGGCCCGCCGATGCTCGGGATGAAGATAAAGCTGATCAACCGCCAGTATTCGCCGCCGCGCACCGCCGCCGGATCGAGCGTGAGGTGCTGCAGGAAGGCTGGGTTGAGTTTGTAGAGGACGAAGACCAGCGCGTTGAGCAGCCCGATCACGCGGATCAGGTTGGGGATGGCGAGATGGCTGAGATTTCGTTCGGAACGGTCGATCCACTTCATTTTGGCGCGCACCGTCTCCCCGCCGCGCGGCGAAAGCAACCGGCGAGTGCAGCGGCTTTTTCCCTCTAGACACCGGTCGCGCCGCGCCTAGCCTCCCGCACGTGTCCGATCCCACCGCTCCGCTGAAAAAGACTCCGCTCCACGATGAGCATGTGCGGCTCGGGGCGAAGATGGTGGACTTCGGCGGCTGGTCGATGCCGGTGCAATACGGCGGCATTCTCGAAGAACATCACGCGGTGCGCGGCGGGCTCGGCGTGTTCGACATCTCGCACATGGGGCAGTTTGTGGCCCGCGGCGCGGCTGCGGGCGCGTGGCTGAATCGCGTGCTGACGAACAACGTCGACCGCCTCGCGATCGGCGAGTGTCAGTACACGCTGCTGCTCAACGAAGCGGGCGGCGTGATCGATGACCTGATCGTCTACCGCACGGCGGACGACGTCTATCTGATGGTCGTGAATGCGTCGAAGATCGACGAGGACTTTGCCTGGATGCAGCCGCGGCTCGCGCCCGGCGTGGATTTCCAGAATCGCAGCGACGACTTCGCCGGCTTCGCGGTGCAGGGACCGCGCTCGGCCCAGCTCTTCGACACGTTTTTCGGCGGCAAATATTCGCGCCCCGCGCGGAATGAAATTCTCGCCGTGGTGATCGACGACGAGACTTACTTCATCGCCCGCACCGGCTACACCGGCGAGGATGGCTTCGAGGTTTTTTGCCCGTCGCATCGCGCGGTGAAATCGTGGAACGACATCCTCGCGCGCGGCGCGGAGTTCGCCATCAAACCGTGCGGCCTCGGCGCGCGCGACACCCTGCGGCTGGAGATGTGTTACCCGCTAAATGGCAACGACCTCGCCGCCGACACCACGCCGATCGAGGCCGGGCTCAGTATTTTCGTCGACCTGAACAAGCCTGAGTTCATCGGTAAGGAGCCGCTCGCCCGCCAGCGCGCCGAGGGTGTGAAACGGCGGCTCGTCCCCTTCAAAATGACCGGCGCCAGCCCGCCGCCGAGGTCGCATTACGGCGTTTTCAAGGACGGCGTGAAGATCGCCGAGACGAGCAGCGGCACGCTTTCGCCCACGCTGAAGATCGGCATCGGCATGGCCTACATTCCCACGGAGTTCGCGCGCATCGGCGAAGAGATCGAGATCGACGTGCGCGGCCGCCGCTTCCCCGCCGTGATCGAAAAAAAGCCGCTCCACCGCGTGAGCACGGCGGCGTAAAAAGGATTCGTCGTCGTGTCTTTTTTCCTCCGCAACCAGGCAGTGAGTGGTGATCCGTGATCGGTGAATCGTGGGCACAACGAACCCGCGGCGATCTTCCTCCATTCCCCATTCACCGATCACGATTCACCTTCCGCCTTCCACCTCTCACCACATGAACGTTCCCGACGAACTCCACTACGCCCAATCCCACGAATGGCTGCGCGCCGACGGCACCGTAGGCATCAGCGACCACGCCCAGGCCGAACTCACCGACATCGTCTACGTCGAGCTGCCCGCCGTGGGGAAGACCGTCGCCGCGAAGGAGCAAATCTGCGTGGTGGAATCCGTGAAGGCGGCAAGCGACATCTACTCGCCCATCGCCGGCACCGTCACCGCCGTGAACGAAGCGTTGACCGCGAATCCCGCGCTGCTCAACACCGATCCGTACGGCGAAGGCTGGATCTTCAAGCTCGCCGTGGATCCCGCCGTGGGCACCGGCGAACTCAAGGACGCGGCCCAATACCGCGAACAAATCGGCGCTTGAGCCTCGTGCGCATCCCGGCTGCCGCCCTGTTCGCCGCCCTGACGCTCGGTGCCCAGGCCGACCTCGTGGTGAAACAAAAGGTCGAAGGCGCGGGGATGTCCGGCGAGCAGACGGTGCGCGTGAAAGACAACAAGGCGCGCTGCGATGTCGCCGGCTCGATCAGCGTCATCGTCAATCGCGAAACCGGCGAGACGACCACGCTGTCCCACGCCCAGCGCGGCTTCGTCACCCTCGACCCTGCGCGGCGCAAAGCGCTGAACGAAAAATTGCAGAAAGCGCGCGGCACCAGCGAACCGGCGAAGCTGGTCGCGACCGGGAAAAAGGAAAAAGTCGGCGACCAGACGTGCGAACTTTTCACCGCCGACCTCGGCAACGTGAAGCTGACCTATTGGCTGGCCAAGGACTACCCGAACTTCGCTGCGATCAACGCGCAACTCGACATCCTCGAAAGCGCGCCCGACGCCGCGGTCGGCGGCGGCCTCGCCCCGCGAACCAAGGATTTGCCAGGCCTGCCGATGAAAATCCAGATGGAGATGAGCGGGCAGAAAGTGACCGTGACCACGCTTTCGGTCACCGACGAAAAGGTCGACGCCGGCATCTTCACCGCGCCGAAAGATTACAAGGAACTGCCGTCCACTCCGACCCCGCCGCAGCCTTAGCGCGTGAGCCTGCCGCCGCTCATTCTGGCTTCCACCTCACCGCGCCGCCGCGAGTTGCTCCAGCGCGAGGGTTACGAATTTATTGTCCTCGCCCCGACGGTGGAGGAGATCGCGCCGCCCGAGCTGACACCGGCCGAAGTCACGCTCGCGAATGCGCGGCTCAAGGCTCAGGCCGTGGCGAAGGAGAATCCGGGCCGCCTCGTCATCGGCGCGGATACGGTGGTCGCGTTCGAGGGTGAAATTTTCGGCAAACCCCGCGACCTCGACCACGCCGCGGAAATGATCCGCCGCCTCCGCGGGCGCACCCATGAAGTCTGGTCCGGCGTCTGGCTGGTGCGCGGCGACACCGGCCAAGAGACGGGCTTCAACGAAGTCACGCGCGTCCGCTTCCGCGAACTCGACGACGCGGCGATCCGCGCCTACCACGCCCGCATCGCCCCGCTCGACAAAGCCGGCGCCTACGCCGCGCAGGACGACCGCGGCGACCTCATCGAATTTTACGAAGGCTGCTTCGACAACGTCATCGGCCTGCCGATGAAGTCGCTCGCCTGGGCGCTGGGGAGGATGACGGGGTGAGCGGGTGGCGGGGTGACGGGGTGACGGGGTGACGGGGTGACGGGGTGACGGGGTGACGGGGTGACGGGGTGACGGGGTGACGGGGTGACGGGGTGACGGGGTGACGGGGTGACGGGGTGACGGGGTGAAAACCTCACCTTGTCACCCCGTCACCCGCTCACCCCGTCATCTTCACCCTTCCCCGCGCTTCTCCGGCGGGGTGTGGACGCGCTTTTTCCGCAGGCGCAGCCAGTTGTTCCAGGTCTTGCGGAACGCGTCCTTCGGCGATTGGTAACGCTGGTTCAGGTCGGTGCCGCGCGTGATTTGCTGGAGCAGGCCTTTCACGGAAAAGTCGTCGGTTTCGAGGATCGTGTAGGCGGTGCCGATCGCGGATTCGTGATGTGCGTCGCTGCCCGCGGTCATCGGCAGCGCGCGGCGGCTCGCGTAGTCGAAGGCCATGCGGTTGTAGCGCTTTAGCGTGGTCGCAGCGTTGAAGACTTCCAGCCCGTCGATCTCCAGCGAGTCGAGCACCGCCTCGCGGATGCCGGCGCGAAAGAGATCGTAGGGATGCGGCGGGATGGCGATGCCGCCGAGTTGATGGACGAGCCGGCAGACCTCGAGCGCGGGCGTCCCTTTCAAGTAAGGCAGGATCACGCCGAGGCAGAGCAGATGCCCCTCCGCCGTAGTGACCTCCACGCCGGGAATGATCACGAAGTCGTCGACCGGCTGGCCGTCTTCGCGCACGAGCCCCTTGTCGAGCAGGTAGCGGCAGCCGTCGCTCGTATTGTGATCGGTGAGCGCGAAGCCGTGCAGGCCTTTCTTGCGCGCCGATTCGATGAGCGACTCGGGCGAACTCACGCCATCGCCGGAGAACCACGAGTGGCAGTGCAGGTCGATGTTGTAGCGCATGCGGATCGGAGGATGGCGAGGGGCGCGGGGTGGCGGAAGAAAATTGATTTAGCGCGATGGGTGAAACCCGCCATCATTCGGCACACCCATGAGCACTGGTTTCAAAGAATGGACATTGATCTGCGATGCCCTCGGTCGCGGCGAACAGAGCGTGATCCTGCGCAAAGGCGGCATCGCCGAAGGCCGCGCCGGCTTCCGCTTTCAGCACGAAGATTTCCTGCTTTTCCCCACGCTCTTTCACGAGCAGGTCACCAAACTGAAGCTCCCCGCGGCCACCCCGCTCCCCGCCGCCCGCGGCGACGAACCAATCGAAGTGCGTTACCGCATCCACGTCGAATGGACCCGCGATGTCACCGACTGGCCCACCGTCCAGCGCCTCGCCCCCTTCCACCTCTGGCAGGAGGCTGAGATCGAAAAGCGCTTCCGCCAGGATGACATCCCGGCCGTGAGCCTCGCCTTCATCCGCGCCGATCGCCTCTCCCGCCCCTTCCTGTTCCCCGACGCCCCCGCCTACGGCGGCTGCCGTTCCTGGGTGAAGCTGCCGGACCTCCCCGCCGACATCACTTCGATGCCCGCGATCGACGAGTCCGCCCACCGCGACCGCGAACGGCAGCTCCTCGCCGTGGTGGGGTAAACGCGGCCTCGCGCTGCGCCGTCACTCGCTGGGTTGAGCGCTGAAGGCAACGGAGTTGGCGGGGACAAGTGCGTTCCCAAACCGGAGTTCGGGAACGAGGGAACTAAGGTGCCCGCGTCTCCCTCGCGCGATCAAACCGGCCGTCAAGAATTGTCGCCTGACCCCATCTTCCACGCCCGCGGAGCGCGGCGCCCAGCGTGGGGCAGGACTGAGCCTTCTCCGCCTACAGCAGTTCCCCTTGCTGGCCGCTCGTCTCCTTCTTCGCCTGCTTGAAGTTTACCGGCGCCGCGTCCGGGTGTTCGGCGCGCTGGGTGCCCGTCATCAGCCCCTCGATGGTCAGCAGTTGCAGCCGCGCGTATTTTTTGCCGGTGGCTCCAGGGTAAAATCCCGCGCTCGCCGCGTCCTTCACCATCCCGGCAGTGGGCGGCTCCAGCGTCACGAGGAAGGCCAACTCCGCAGCCTCCCGTTCGCGCACCGCCATCAGCGCCCGCACGTCGTCCGCCTTCAGCTTGCCGCTCTTCACGCTCACGATCGCCTTCCGCGCGCCTTTGCCGTCCGCGTCGTGGAAATACTTCACGCCGTCGATCCCCTTGTCCGCGCCCTTCTTCTTGCCCTGGTAAGGTTGCGCCTCCACCAGCGACACCGCCCACCATTGGAATTGATAGCGTCCATCGTGTTCGCTCATCTGCGCGAGATGCCGCGCGCCCTCCAGGTCCTTCGGCGTCCCATGCACTGCAAATTGCAGCGTTTGCTCCGCGGGCGTCTTCGCCTTGTCGTAAAAGGCATCCTTCAGCCGCTTCTCGATCAGCGAGATGGCCAGGTGCGTGATGTCGATGCCGATCCACTGCCGCCCGAGCTTCTGCGCCGCATGCACCGCCGTCCCGCATCCGCAAAACGGATCGAGCACCACGTCGCCCCCGTTGCTGCTGGCTAAGAGGATGCGTTCGAGCAAGGCGAGCGGCTTTTGCGTTGGGTATCCCAGGCGTTCTTCATGCCACGACCGGAGCGATTCTAGGTCTGTCCACAGGTCTTGAGCGGGCATGCCTTTTGCCTCGTCGAGGAACCGCTTTCTTCGAGGAATTCCATTCTTCGTGTAAAAGATACGCCCCTCTTTATCCAAGCGCTCCATCGTGGCTGGAGGACAGCGCCAAATGCGGCGGACGCCCTTCCACTCGTAGTCGTATCCTCCTCCCGTGAGCCCTGCTGCACTCAGATTATCTGACATAAACAGCCGACCGTCCGTATTGACATAGCGGTAATACGCTTCGACGTAATCCTTCTCGTATGGCTGGTAGATCTCATTCCAACGAAACGCATCGGTTTTAAAGTAGAAAAAGATCGAGTCGTGGCTTGAGCCGTATCCTCTCGCGTCGCTGTGGGCACTGGTCCGCTTCCAAACTATCTCGTTGCCGAAGTTCTCCTTTCCGAACACCCCATCGAGCACGATTTTTAAGTAGTGCGAAGCGGTCGGGTCGCAGTGGAGATAGAGCGAGCCGGTGGGCTTGAGCACGCGATGGAGTTCGAGCAGGCGATTGGCCATCAGCGTGAGGTAGGCCATGAGATCATTCTCCCCGAGGAAGCCGCGCAGCGCCTGCATCATCGCCGAGACATCGGTATTCGACTGCTGGAGCAGTTCCTCAAACTCGCGCTCCGATTGCTGGTTCCAGTGCCACGTATCTTCAAACGCCTCGATCTGCGCCTCGCTCTCATGCCCCTTCGGGCTCTTGAAGAGAAGATTGTAATCCCGCTTCGAGTTAAACGGCGGATCGAGTAAACAACGAGCACTCGACCTCTCCGAGCAGGGCGCCACCTGCCAGTGCGTGAAGCTGACCTTCTACAAATACGGCCACATGGGCGTGTATATCGAAGGCAAGCGCGGACCGTCCGGGAGCTGGGAGCTGCTCGGCATCGACACCGAAACCCCCTATATGGACGAGCGCCCGCTGCTCGCCGCCAGCACCCCCGAGGTGCGCGAATACCGGATGCGCTTTTGGGACAAAGGAACCCCGAATGGGGAGTGGACGGATGTGGTGAAGGTGACGGTGTCGCCTTAATCCCACCCGGCCACCATGCCCTTTGATCCGAATCTCCCCGCCCAAGGTTCGCCGGATTCCTCGGCGGAAATGCGCGGCCAGCTTCAGGGGCTCAAGGAGCTGATCGATGCCGGGGTGCCCGGTCCCGAGGGACCCCAAGGGCTGCCGGGCGATCCCGGGCCGCAGGGTGCGGACGGACCCGGGGGACCCACGGGGCCGCAAGGTGAGTCCGGACCGACGGGGCCCGCAGGTCCTCCCGGGCCTGAAGGACCTCCCGGCCCCAGCACGGGTCCGCAAGGCCCGCCCGGTCCCACCGGCCCGAATGGCCCGCAAGGGCCGACCGGTCCGCAGGGCTCGACCGGCTCGGTTGGGCCGGAAGGCCCGCCCGGCCCCAGCACCGGTCCGCAGGGCCCACCTGGTCCGGCGGGCCCGGATGGGCCGCAAGGGGCGCAGGGCCCGACAGGCAACCCCGGTGAGGTCTCGGCGCAGCAGCTCAACGAAGCCATCGCGGGCACGGCGCGCAATCCAGCGAGCGTGGGTCCCTTCAGCGGCGCCTTTAGCAATCCACCCACCCAGGCGGAGATGCAGGATTTCGCGGCCTACGTGGAGACGCTGCGCACGGCCTTGGCGCGCTGACGGTGTTGCTCCGTCGAGTCTGGACCCGACGTCCCCTTTTTTAACGCAGAGGCGCAGAGGAGGAGTGAGAGGCACGCAGAGGAAAACTACAGATTGTTCCGCCACGGATACAGACTGTTTTCCTCCTGCGGGCGGCGGTTCGAGCCCGGCTGCTTGCTGCACAAGGCTGGCGACGTTTTACTTCGTCCTAGTGTCGCCCGCCGCATTTGATGAGGAGTAATTTAGAGGGGACTGCCTCCGATTACTGGGCAAATAAAATCCACGTTAATTGCGGCGGGCTACACTTGCCGTGGGCGGTTTTTTCGCGGCTGCGGGCTGCTCCGGGGGGGGCGCTGGGTTACTAAGGGCAGGAAAGGGTAAGGTCGGCCTTCGGGCCGCAACGTTACACCCGGAAAGCGCGTCCTCGGGCTAGATGACGGCAAGTTCCAGAGCGGCCTGGCCGTGGGCGATGTCGAAGAGGATGGGGAGGCCGCTGAGTTCCTGGAGCACGGCGCCATTCGTGGTGGTGGGGATGGTCTCGATCTCGGGTGAAATAGCGGCCTGATTCTGGATGATGCCGGCGCAGGTGAGGCCGGCGGCGCGGATGGATTCGACGGTGAGGAGGGTGTGGTTGATGGCGCCGAGGCGATTGGCGAAGACGACGGCGACGGGCAGGCCGCACTCCGCGGCGAGGTCGCGGATGAAGTAATCGCGGGTGATGGGGACGAGCCAGCCGCCGGCGCCCTCGACGATGACGGATTGGTGCCGGGCGCGGAGGCGGGCGTAGGTCTCGCGGATGAGAGGGAGGTCGATGGGGCGGTCTTCGATCATGGCGGCGGTGTAGGGCGCGGCGGGCGGGCGGAGCCAGACGGGGTTCACCTCATCGAGAGCTAGGGCGCCGTCGCTGGCGGCGAGGAGTTGCTCGGCGTCGTCGCGTTCGCCACAGCAGAGCGGCTTGAAGCCCACGGCATCGAGGCCGGCCCGGCGCAGGGCGCGGATGAGGAGTGTGGTGACGTAGGTCTTGCCGACGCCGGTGTCGGTGCCGGTGATGAAGAGGTTCATCGACAGGTCACGACGCTAGGCGCCGATGGCTTCCGTGATGACGCTGGCGATGCCATCTGCTTGCGCATTGATCCGGGCGCCGTCGCGGCCTTCGATGAGCAGGCGGATCTTTGGTTCGGTGCCGCTGTAGCGCAGGAGCACGCGGCCGGCGCCGGCGAGTTCGCGCTCGGCTTCTTCCACGAGCTGGGTGACTTGCGGGAGTTCTTCGAGCGGCTTCTTTTCGCGGACCTTCAGATTGCGCTGCGCTTGCGGATATTTTTTCAAGACCTTGCGGAGTTCGCTGAGCGGCTGGCCGGTTTCCACCATGATGCGGAGGATTTGCAGGGCGCTGACGATGCCATCGCCGGTGGTGCTGAAGTCGCGGAAGATCATGTGCCCGCTTTGTTCGCCGCCGACGTTGAGGTCGTGCTTCATCATTTCCTCGATGACGTAGCGGTCGCCCACTTTGGTGCGGGTGACTTTGCCGCCGTGGGCTTCGAGCGCTTCGTTGAGGCCGAAGTTACTCATGATGGTGGCGACGAGCGTGTTCTGCGCGAGGCGGCCTTGCTTCAACATGTCGATGGCCGTGATGGCCATGATCTCGTCGCCGTCCACGATCTCGCCGTGCTCGTCGCAGAGGATCGCACGGTCGGCGTCGCCGTCGTGGCTGATGCCCACGTCGGCCTTGGTCTCGCGCATGATGCGCTGGATCTCTTCGGGGTAAGTGCTGCCGCACTCGCGGTTGATGTTGCGGCCGTTTGGCGAGTTGTGCGCGACGATCACCTCGGCGCCGAGTTCGCGGAGAATGCACGGGCTGGATTTGTAAGCGGCGCCGTTGCCGACATCGATGGCGACGCGCAGCTTCGCCAGCGTGTGTCCGCGCGGGAAACTCTGTTTTGCATACTCCACGTAGCGGCCGAGCGCGTCGTCGATGCGCGTGGCGCGGCCGATCTTCCCAGCGGTGGGGCGGATGGATTCGATCTCGCCGCTGAAGACGAGGTCTTCGATCCGCTTCTCGATTTCGTCGTCCAGTTTGTAGCCGTCGTGGCGGAAAAATTTGATGCCGTTGTCCTCGTAAGGATTGTGCGAAGCGCTGAGCACGATGCCCGCATCGGCGCGCAGCGAGCGCGTGATGTAGGCGACGCCTGGCGTGGGCAGCGGGCCGATGAGCAGCACATCCGCGCCGAGCGACATGACGCCGGCGGCGAGCGCGTTCTCCAGCATGTATCCGGAGAGCCGCGTGTCCTTGCCGATGACGACGGTGGTGCGATGCCCGTGCCGGGTGCGCTCGGCGATTTCGCCGAAGACGTGCGCGGCGGCGCGGCCGAGTTTCAGCGCGGTCTCGGCGGTGACGGGCTCGATATTCGCGGTGCCGCGCACGCCATCGGTGCCGAAGATGCGGCGCGGTTTTTCGAGAGCCGCGGCTTTCTCCGCGGTGTCACTTTTTCGGTTTGGCATGGCGGCTGGCGTCGATCTGGAAGCGGCTGTCGGCATCGAATTCGTCTCTAGAAAGCGAGCGGGTTGTCTCGGTGTTCTTTTTGATCACTGCCCACAGCACGATGGCGAGGACCAGTGACACGCACTTTGCCAGCCAGTTGTTCAGGATCAGTTTTTTCATGGCTTGAGGCGAGCAGCAGACCGAGGTGTTCCTTGAAGGATTCGGGGTCGAAATTGCGGTCAATGGTGGTGCCGTGGCAGATCGAGACGATGCCCGTTTCTTCCGAAACCACGATGATCACGGCATCGCTCTCCTCCGCGAGCCCGAGCGCCGCGCGGTGGCGCAGGCCGAGCGAGCGGTCGAGATCGGCCTGCTGGCTCACGGGGAAAATGCACGCCGCCGAGACGACCCGGTCGTCGCGGATGATCACGCCGCCGTCGTGCAGCGGGGTCTTGGGAAAAAACATGCTCACGAGCAGCTCGGGCGAGAGCACGGCATCGATCGGCACGCCGCTCTGCGCGAAGGCCTCGATATTCTGCCCGCGCTCGATGGCGAGCAGCGCGCCGAGCTGGCGATTGGAAAGCTCGAAGGTGATCTCGGCAAGTTGATCGACGGCGGCGGGCGTTTTGCGCGCCGGGAAAAAGATGCGGTGGCTGCCGAGCGCGGCGAGCCCGCGGCGCAGCTCCGGCTGGAAGATGATGAGCAGCGCGATGACCAGCACCGCGGAGAGGCGCGTGGCGATCCAGCTAATCACCGGGAGGCCGATGAGCTGCGAGGTGAGCGTGACGGCGAGGAAAAGCGTGACCAGCCCGGCGAGCACGTTGGAGCCGCGCGTGCCCTGGAGCAGGAGCCAGGTGAAATAGATCGCCACCGTGAGTAGCACGATCTCGATCGCATCGGCCCAGTGATTGCCGAAAAAACTGAGGAGGCCGGCGACGGTCATGCGGCGGCGGCGGGTTCGGCGGTGAGCATCGCTTCGGTCATGCGCAGCGCCTCGCGGTTTGGACGCACGTCATGCACGCGAAAAACGGCTGCGCCGTGGGTGCGACCGTAGCTGGTCAGCGCGACCGTGGGCCACGCACGATCTTCCAGCGCCGGGGAGCCGACCACGCGGCCGAGGAAACTCTTGCGCGAAACGCCCAGGACGAGCGGCCGTTCGCCAACCCTCAGGGCGTCCAGATTCCGGATCAGGTCGAGGTTGTGCTCGACCGTCTTTCCGAAACCAATTCCAGGGTCGAAAGCGAGGGACATGGGGGCAATCCCGGAGGCTACGGACGCCTCAAAAGTTTGTCGAAAAAATTCCCGGATTTCTGCGGTGACATCGGCGTAACGCGGCGCCGCCTGCATCGTCTGCGGATCGCCCTGCATGTGCATGGCGATGGCGCCCGCGCCGTGCGCGCGCACGGCTTCGCGCATCGCCGGGTCGCGCAGGCCGCCGACGTCGTTGACGATCGCGGCGCCACGTTCGAGCGCGGCGCGAGCGACGCCGGGTTTGCGCGTGTCGATCGAAATGACGAATCGCCGATCACCCGCGAGCCGCTCGATGACCGGCAGCACGCGGCGCAGCTCTTCCGCTACATCCACCGGCTCCGCGCCTGGCCGCGTCGATTCACCGCCGATGTCGATGATTTCCGCGCCCTCCGCCGCGAGCTGTCGCGCATGGGCCACCGCGGCCTCCACGTCGATGAATTGCCCGCCATCGGAAAACGAATCCGCGGTCACATTCACCACCCCCATGAGGAGCGCGCGGTGCGTGAGGTCGAAGGTGCGGTGGGCGGTTCGCCAGAGCATCCGTGCCCTTCTCGCGCTCCCGCCGCGGTGGCAAGCGGAGAATTCGCCGCGGGTGGATTTGCTTTTGCGGGCAGCTGCAAAAGGGCCGACACTCGGTCCTCATTTCCGGCGGCTTGACGCTCAACGCATCCCGCGAACCAAACCCACCGTAGATACACCACCATGACCACCACCACCTCCGAACCCCGCGGCGTGGCTCCCGCCCGCACTTTCCCGCCCTTCGACCTGACGCGCCTCTTGCGCACCGTCTTCGCACCCGCTGGCGGCGAACGCGTCTGTATCCTCATCGACCTCGAAGATCCGCGGGAGGTGAAAGATTTCGGCTTCCTGAAGAATCCCGACCTCTCCATCCAGCGCAACGCCCACGACGTGTTTTACCAAGGCCTGCACGGCGGCGTGATGAAAGCGCTCGGTCTCACCGGCGGCGCCTTCTTTGCCTACGAAATCACCGGCGGCAGCAACCTCGACCTGCCTGAAAAAGGCTATGCCATCGATGGCCGCGAGATCGATCTCGCCACGGAGGTTTATCAGAAGTTCGACATCATCCTTTGCATCTCCACCTACTCCGCCACCGCGCCGCTTACCGCGTTTGCGAAGCAGTTCGGCTTTCGCGGGGCCACGCTGCACGGCGTGAATCAGATCATTCTCTCATCCGGCCTCGCCGTGGATTACAACGAAGTGAGCGTGCAGGCGGAAAAGCTTCGCCTCGGGATGACGCGCGCCGACTGGGTGGAGATCGATTACACCTTCGACGAGCGCTCCTTTACCCTGCGCCTCGAGTTGGCCGGGCAGGAGGCGCAAAAGAGCCACGGTCTGTGCCGAGGCGGCCCCGATGTGGCAAATCTCCCCGCCGGAGAAATCTACTACGTCCCCGCCGACGCCCACGGCAGCTTCCCGCACAAATACGAAGACGGCACGATCGGCCTCATGGAAGTGAAAGCCGGCCGCATCTTCCGCTCCACGCTGCTCCGCGGCAGCCAGGCCACGATCGACGAGCACAACGAAAAGCTGACGAGCGACCCCGTCACCGGTGAGCTCGGCGAACTCGGTTTCGGCACCCAGGAGCTGCCCGTCTCCGGCCGCGACATTCAGGACGAAAAAATCCTCGGCACCCTGCACGTCGCCACCGGCCGCAGCGATCATCTCGGCGGCACGCTCACGCCCGACCGCTTCGCCAACAAAAAGAACGCGACCCACGACGACATCCTCTTTTCGGCGAGCAAAACGCCGGAGATCAACGTCCCGCAAGTGCGCCTGCACCGCGACGGCCAGACCCGCGTGCTGATCGAAAACTTCGTCCCCGCCGCCTACATGCGCGGGCTGCTGGCGTAGGGAAAATCCAGCGTCTACGGAAGACATGAAAAGCACGAAAGGGCCGAGGCTCTTTCGTGCTTTTTCGTGGACAGATCACTATTTGAGCCACAGCGCTCGACTCACACCATCTCCCACGAACCAGGTGCCGTGAGCGCGACGGGCGTGACTCTCGGGTAGGGTGGGCGTCCCGCCCGCCGTTCGACGCATCCTGTGTCGAAGAACTTTCGCGATGGCCAGCGGTCACCCGGGGCTCGGAAGATCGTTTCGGCGAGACGCCGAAACCGGCGGGCGGGACGCCCCCCCCTACCCGAGATCTGCTTCCCCGCTCGCTGTCCGGTGATTGTGCCCAGTGGGTATCAGACGCCCGCCGGCTCGAGAGCGCCGGGCAGACACGCCGGGCGCGGGGCTTGCGGGACGAGGTCGAGTTCTTCGAGCAGCGTGCGGTCTTCGTCCACGCCGGGGTTGGCGGCGGTGAGGAGTTTGTCGCCGTAGAAGATCGAGTTTGCGCCAGCGAAGAAACACATGGCCTGGGCTTCGCGGCTGAGGCGGGTGCGGCCGGCGCTGAGGCGCACTTTCGCGTGAGGCAAGGCGATGCGGGTGGTGGCGATGAGGCGGATGAGCGGGAAGACGTCGACGGGCGGCTGATCCTCGAGCGGGGTGCCGGGCATGGCCATGAGGCAATTGATCGGGACGCTCTCGGGCGGTGGGTCGAAGTTGGTCAGGACTTCGAGCATCTTGAGCCGGTCGTCTTCCGTCTCGCCCATGCCGATGATGCCGCCGCAGCACACGTCCATGCCGGCCTGCTGCACGGCTTGGATCGTGTTCAAGCGATCCTGGAAGGTGTGGGTGGTGACGATCTCGGCGTACTTTTCCGGCGAGGTGTCGATGTTGTGATTGTAGGCGGTGACGCCGGCTTCCTTGAGCTTCCGCGCGGCGGCGAGGTCGAGCTGGCCGAGGGTGACGCACACTTCCATGCCGAGCTGGCTGACCTCGCGGATGGTGCCGAGCACTTGCTCGAATTTCGCGTCGCCAGCGCGCACGCCTTTCCACGCGGCGCCCATGCAGAAGCGGGTGCTGCCATTTTCGCGAGCGCGCCGGGCTACTTCCATGACGGCGGCGGTCTCCATCAACTTCTCGGCCTTCACGCCGGTCTGGTAACGCGAGCTCTGCGCGCAGTAACCGCAATCCTCGGAACAGCCGCCGGTTTTGATGGAAAGCAGGGTGCAGAGCTGCACCTCGTTGTTCTGCCAATGCTCGAGGTAGACGGCGCGGGCGCGGCTCATGAGATCGAAGAGCGGCGTGTCGTAGATGGCGTGGAGCGCGGCGAAGTTCATGCGAGAGGGAAAGGGAGTTTCGGAAAGGGGCGCGGGCGGTGTCGAGCGTTTAGCCGCGGAGCCACTTCTTCCACGCGCGGCCGAGGTCGGCGACGATGTCGGTGGGCTTCGGGAAGAAGATTTCGTTGGCGAGGTCGAAGGCGCGGCGCTGAAGCTTCCGGCGCTGGCGGGCGATGCGGCGGGTGAGCTTTTCGCGCGGCCGGCCGCCGGTGGTGGCGAGCGCCTCATCGAGGGCGGAAAGATCGCGGTCGTCGCCGAGGGCGGCGTTGAGTCGGGCGAGTTTTCGGAGCTGCCGCGCGACCTCGTCGCCGCCGGCTTTGCGCAGGATCTGGAGCTGCACCTCGTAGTCCTTGCACCGCCGGCGCCAGGTGTGAAACGCCTCGAGCGACATCTCCGCGCGGGCCTCGGCATGCGCGTCGCGGGCGCGGCGATAGGCGCGCTTCAACCCGCGCCGGAGCACGGACCAGCCGGCGTCGGCGGCGATCGGGGGGAAGTGCCGGGTGAGTTTGCGCAGCCTCGTGAGCAGCGCAGGAAGCTTCGGCTCTTCGCGCGAAATCGCGAGATCGAGCCGGCTCGACAGAGCGTCGCGCAGCGGGGCGAGGGGACCCGCCGAGCGGTGGCGGACGAGCGCGTCGAAGCCGGTCAGCTTGACTTGCGCATCGCGAATGGTCGCGAGTTGCCGGCCCGCATTGCGAAGCAGCCGATCGGCATCCGCCGCCGCCTCTTTCTCCAGCCCGCTCGCAAACAGCCGCAGGAGGGCGCGCAACCGCTTGAAGGTCTTGCGCGCGTCATGCACGCCCGCCCCCTCGGGCTGCTGGATCGCCGCGATGGCGGCCGCGAGTTCTTCCCCGGCGATGCGCGAAAATGCCGCCGCGAGCGTCTCCTTCCGCTTGAGTCGAAATGCCATGACGCGACGGACGACGGCGACGCGCGCAGTTCAGCGCACCCAGTATCCGCCCGCCGTGGAGAGGATCGGGAGGACCTCGTCCATGTATTGGGTTTTGCCCTTGGCTCCGATCATCCTGCTCCCAGTCACGCCGGCGAATTTTTTGGTGAAGCTCTCGCCGCTGTGGCAGCCCCAGCTTTTCACGTAGGCACCTTTGGCGAAGATGCCGCGCTTGATCTGGCCGAGTTCCTTCTCGTGGAGCCAGACCTTGGAGGCGCTGTCGATGTAGTTCGAGTAGTCGAACATGAAGCAGGCTTTGTTGGAGTGGCCGAAGTATTCGAAATTCACGATCGGCGAGGCGCGGCGGTCTTTGCCGTTGTTGAGGTAGTCGATCAACTCGGCGGTGCGGTCGAAGAAAATGATGCGCACCTTGAACGCGTCCTGGACCGAGCGGATGTCGCTGAGATAGTCGCGGCCATCGGCGGCGCCGCGGGTCTGGTAGGCGGAGCGGTAAACCAGGAGCGTGATGTCGGCGGTGGGGTTTACGGCCTGGATTTGATTCACGCGCAGGCGCGCGGCGCGCACGAAATTCATCCACCAGCCATCGTGCGGAGCGGCCTTCCATTTCTCCCAGATGTGGAGCGACACGCCGCCGACGACGAGGACGAACTCGCCCGGGATCGCCGGCACGGGTTCGGGTTCGGCGGCGCGCACGGAGGAGAGCAGGAGGAGCGCTGCCAGCAGCGGAGCGAGGAACTTCATGGGGCGGAAAATAATCGTCCGGCGGCGGCTGTCGAGAGTCAGGTTTCCGCCGACGGGCGGATTGCAAATGATCGCGGGAGCCGCAACAGTGTGCGACTTTTTCCCATGGTCGGCATCGATCTCGTAGACGAAATCCTGGAACTGAAACGCGCACGCAACGCGGTCATTCTCGCGCACAATTACCAGACCAAGGACATCCAGGACCTTGCCGACTTTGTGGGCGACTCGCTGGGGCTCAGCTACAAGGCTGCGGAAACCGACGCCGATGTGATCGCATTCTGCGGCGTCCACTTCATGGCCGAGACGGCGAAAATCGTGAACCCGACGAAGCGCGTGATCATTCCCGATCTCGACGCCGGCTGCTCGCTGAGCGATTCGTGCCCGCCGGAAAAGCTCGCCGCTTACCTCGAGCAGCACGCGGAGAAAAACTATTACGTCATCGCCTACATCAACTGCAGCGCCGGCGTGAAGGCGCTGAGCGACGTGATCTGCACGAGCGGGAACGCGGTGAAAATCGTCAACGCCGCACCGAAGGATCGGAACCTCCTCTTCGTCCCCGACCAGAATCTCGGTGCCTGGGTCATGGAACAAACCGGGCGGGCGATGGAGCTGTGGCGGGGAAACTGTTACGTCCACGTCGAGTTCACGCGCGACTCGATCGAGCGCATCCGCGCGGAGTATCCAGACGCGCCCGTCGTTGCGCATCCCGAATGCACCTACGCCGTGCGCATCCTCGCCGATGAAGTGTGCTCCACGGAAAAGATGATCGGCTACTGCCGCGATCATCCGGCGGAGGCCTTCGTGATCGTGACCGAAAGCGGCATGCTGCACCGGTTGCGCCGCGAGCTGCCGGGGAAAATTTTCATCCCCGGACCGACCGATCACTGCGCGTGCGCCGATTGCCGTTTCATGAAAATGAACACGCTGGAAAAGCTGCACAGCGCGCTCCTGAACCTCGAACCGGAGATAGTGCTCCCGGAAGCGATCCGCGCCCGCGCGGAAGTGCCCATCCGGCGGATGCTCGAGCTGAGCCGGTGAGGGAAATGGCGGATTCGGTGGTGGTGTTTCTGCGCACGCTCGGCGCCAGGCGGCTGCTCGCTTTCGCGCTGGCACTAGCGCTCGGTGGCTGCGGCAAGAAGGCCGACCCGACGGACGCGGCAAAACATTTTTTCGCGCTCGTGGCCGCCGGCGATCTCGCTCAGGCGTACGCGTCATCGGCGTTTGGATTTCAGGCAGAGCAGTCGGAAACCGCTTTCACGCACAACGTGAATCAGCTCGGCCTCGCGCAGCAATCCGCTGCGACCTGGGAGCCGGCGGAGATCACCGATGCCGAGGCCAAGGTGCGCGTGGAGATCACCACGCAGGCGGAGAAAAAGGTGCCGTTCATCGTCACGCTCGTCCATGAATCCGGCGCGTGGCGGGTCCACTCGCTACGTTCGCCACGTGGCCCGGGGCGGCCCACGGAAAATCACTTCAGCCTCGTGGGCAAAGGCGCCGCATTCTCCGACGCCCAGAGCCAGCCGCTCCCCAGCACGGAGGAAATTCAGCGGCTCGCCGAGACCACGATGAGGCACTTCGACGAAGCGGTGCAGGAAAAGTCGTTCGCAAAATTTTACGATACCGTCGCCCTCGGCTGGCGGAAGCAGCTCACCGTCGCGCAGCTCGAGCGCGCGTTCGCACCATTCGTGGAGGCGAAGGTGCGCATCAGCGGATTGAACGAAGCCGAGTTGCAACTCGATGGCCCGCCCGTGATCAGCCCGGAAGGCATCCTCGTCGTCAACGGCCACTTCAACACCGCACCGTATCAGGTCTACTTCAGCATGAAGTTCATCTACGAGCAGCCGTGGTGGAAGCTCTTCGGCCTCGACGTGCGGCTGCAAAAATAACCCGCGCTCAGGCGTCGGTGAAAGGGCCGGCGCCGCGCGCGGCGAGCTGTTCGCGGACCTTCACGCCGCTCAACGTCGCGACCTCGATTTTCTCCGTCAGCGCGAGCGCCGCCGCGCAACCGGCCGCCTCGCCCATCGCCATCGCCGTGACCGTGACGCGGGTCGACGCATGCGCGCCGCGAGTCGCCGAATGGCAGCGACCGGCCACGAGCAGGTTTTCGATCTTCTGCGGAATGAGTGAGCGGTAGGGGATGTCGTAGGGCTCGGGTTGCACTTTCTCCGGCTTAAAGTCGTTGGCGCTGCCGGTGGTCGTTTTGTTGGGATGCAAATCGAGATACCAGCAACCGGTGGCGATGGCATCGTCGAAGCGGCGGCTCTTCATCAAGTCGTCTTCGCTCAGCACATGGTGGCCGATGATCCTCCGCGACTCGCGCACGCCGATCCACGGATACGCCTCCATGAAGTAAGAGTCGGCAAACGCGGGCACGTCTTGTTTCCAGGCGCGGAACATCGCGTGCGCATCCGCGCGTCCCTGCATCTCCGCGCGGCTGAGATCCGCCGCATTCGTCGGGTCTGCCGGCACGCGCACGCCATGCACATAGATCTCGTTTTTCGCGAAGAGAAACATCACGCCAGGACCGTAATAAAATGGCAGCTCGCCCCGCTGCTGCGCCGCTTCCAGGGCCATGCGGCAAAGGCCGCTGAGACCCGGCGCGCTCTGCACGTTGCCGATGCGAAAGTGCAGCGTGAGCGGCTGCACCTCGGCGTTTTGCTCGAATGGCGCACCCGCCCACGCCGCCACGTCCGCGTCGCCCGTGCAGTCGATCACCACCTTCGGCTTCACGGTCACGAGCCCGTCCTTGTTCGCCAGCGTCACGGTCTGGATGCGGCCGCCATTGCTTTGCACATCGCAGACGAAGGAATTGAAGAGCACGGTGAGCCGGTCTTTCTGTTCCCGAAACAGGCGGTCGAGCAGCAGCTTGAACTCGAATGTGTTTGGGATCGTCGGGTTGTGCTGCACCACCGTCTTCGCGTCCGCCGCACACACGCCGGACTTGGCCAGCAGCTCCAGCGCGATGCCGCGCACGACGACGCGCCGGTCGCGGATATTGGCGATCCCATCGAAGTACGGCAGCCCCACGCTCGTGATGATGCCGCCGGCAAACGGCGCCTTTTCCACCAGCAAAACCTTCGCCCCGCTCCGCGCCGCCGAGAGCGCCGCCGCACTGCCCGCGCAGCCGCCGCCGCACACCAGCACATCGGTCTCGATGGTCCGCGACGGCTTTCCCGCGGCGGGCTCCGTGCTTCGGGCGTTAGGTATCACCCCGATCGCAGCGGCGGCGGCGGAAGCTTGCAGGAAGCGGCGGCGAGTTTGGGGAGAACCGGATTTCATGGTCTGAGAATAACCTGGGTCCGCCCCAATCCATCGCGGCAAAATCTGGGTGAAATGCGCGGCGCGCTCAGCCCCAATACTGCACGATCTTCTTTTGGAGAAAAGCGACGCTGCGCTGGAGTTGTTCGATGCCGTCCACGCCGTCTTCGATGCTGATCCAGCCATCGAAGCCGACGCGCTTCAGCTCGGTGAAGATCGCGTCGTAGTCGTTCAGACCCTTGCCGATTTCGCCGTGGCGGAGGCGCTTCGCGTAGCCGAGCGCGCCGCCTTCTTCGCGGCGCAAATCTTCGATCGTGCCCTCGGCGAGATAGCGGTCGCTCGCGTGCATGGTGACCACGCGCGACGAAACGCGGCGGAGGAGTTCGAGCGGATCTTCGCCGGCGAGGTAGGTGTTGCTCGGATCGTAGTTCACGCCGAAGCGCGGGTGGTGAATGCGGTCCACGAGCATCCCAAAAATTTCCATCTTCTGCGCGAACTCGGGGTATTCCCAGAAGTCGTCCTTGTAGTGATTTTCCAGGATCAAGGTGATGCCGCGCTCGTCCGCGTAGGGCAGGCAGGCCTCGATGGATTCCGCGGCGAGCCGCACGCCTTCTCCCATGGAAAGCTCCGGCCGGCGCTGCCCGCTGAGCACCCGGCAATACGAACCGCCGAGCGTGTGCGTCATGTCGATCCAGCGTTTCTGCTTGGCGATTTCCTTCTCCCGAAACGCTGCGTCGGGATGCGTAAAATCCGGCGAGCAGCACAGCATCGGGATGGTGCGCCCGGTCGCCTCCACCTCGCAGCGAAAGCGCGGCCAATTGGCCTCGTCAGCCATCTCCAGAAACCCGGCGTACCATTCCAGTCCTTCGACTTCGAGGGTGTCGGCGAGCGCGATCCATTCGGAGACGCGCATCGTGCCGTCTTTGCACAGCGCCTGCATGTAGGCTTTGGGGAAGGCGGCGAGTTTGGGCATGACGTTAAGGTTTGGCGGGAATGGTCGAGGTGTCCTTCGGCGGGTTGCGGCCGATGAAGGGATACTGTTCGAGATCGACGACCTGCCCGCTCACTGGTCCACATTCGTCGCCGAGCCAATACACCGCAGCCGCCGCGATTTCCTCCGGCCACAAGATTCGCCCCGCCGGCGCGTATTCGCGCGGAAGGTCTTTGTACCAGTCATCCGCGAGCCCGTGATCTCGTTTGCGCTGCGCTTCGTTTTCCGTGAGCACCCAGCCAGGGTTGATCTGGTTCACGCGCACGCCGTCTTCGCGGATCAGCGTGTCGCCGAGATTGCGGGTGAGCGTCATCAGCGCGCCTTTGGACACGGCGTAAGGCAGGAGGTTCGGCTCGCCGCTCCACGCGTTCACGCTGCCGATATTCAGCACGTTGCCGCGCACCTTCCGCAGCTCCGGCAACGCCGCCTGGATCAGCGCGAAGGGTGCGACGGTATTGATCTCGAGGATGCGCCGGAAAACTGGCAGATCGGTGGTGTGGATGTTTCCGTGAACGACGATCGCCGCGTTGTTCACCACCGCGTCGAGCTTCCCAAACGCACCAACCGCCGCCGCGACCAGCCGCCCCGCGACCCCTTCCGCCGTCAGGTCTTCGATGTGCAGCGCGGCATTCTCCGCGCCGAGTTCCTGCACGAGCGCCTCCCCGAGTTCGCGCTCGAGCCCGTGGATCACGACCCGCGCGCCCTCGGTCACCGCGCGCTTCGCGATCGCTTTGCCGATGCCCGTGCAACTCCCCGTGACGAGGATGACTTTGCCCTGCAGCCGCGCGGTCACTGCTTCGCCGTCGGGCTGCCCGCGGCCTTCAGGCTGAACTCGTCGTATTCCACGTCCACCGCGTTCGTCGTGAGGCTGACCAGCGACTTCTTGTCGTGCGTCACGCCCTCGGATTTGAAGGAGCCGATTTCCTTGCCGTCGATGCTCACACGGATCTCGTCGCCCTTCGTGCTGACCACGAGTTTGTGCCAGTCTTGCAGCGCGAGTTTGTTCGGGAAATTTTTGCTCTTCGTCTTGAGCATCGCCTTCTCCTCGTCGGTAAGCTGGTTCGCTTTTTTCCGTTCGTAGAATCCACCCGCGAGATTGAAGCCGCCGGTCTTGGCATCGGACAGAGTCACGTTCGCCGGGCTCACGACAGCCTGGCAGATGTGACCCGCGTGCGAACCCTTGAAATCCTTGTCGTCGAACCACACGCCGAAGCTCTTCGCCTTGTCGCTGGTGAAGCGAAACTTCACCGATAGCTCCAGATCGCGCTCGCCGGGGAACTTGATGTTATCCACCGCCGAGTGATCGGAACCCTCCGGCGTGATGCCGGCGAGCACACCGTCCTTCACCACGCTGCCGCTTTTGTAGTGCCCCCAGCGCGGACCGAAGGCGTTGCTGGAAAAGTCGTCGGCGAAAATGGTGCGGCTGTATTCGCTCGATGGTTCGGCGGCGAAGACGATGCCAGCAGTGGAAAGGGCGAGGAGGATGGCGGGGAGGGATTTCATGGGGTAGGGGAGTTTGTCGGGGAGAATGGGTGACCGGTGCGTGATTACACCGGCTTGAGCACCGACTTCACAACCTCGCCTTTGTGCATTTTTTCAAAGGCCTCGTGCCAGTCGGTAATCGCCCACACCCCGCCGATGATCGGCCGCACGTCGAACCGGCCGCTGGCGAGCAGCGCGATCACGCGTTCCCAGATCGGCCAGTTGTGGCTGAAGCTGCCTTGCAGCCGCACGTTCTTTTGCACGAGTTGATCGATGTTGAAGCCGAGCGGCTGCGGACCCCAGCCGACCTTGCTGATCCAGCCCGCGGGCCGCACCAGATCGAGCGCGATCTTCAGCGTGATGCTTGCGCCCGCCGCGTCGATCACGCCATCCGCGCCCAGCCCGTCGCGTTCCAGCGACCACGGCTTCGCGTCGCCGATGATCACCTCGCAGCCATACTGCTTCGCGATCTCCAGCCGATGCCGGTCCGCTTCCAAGCCGACCAGCGCGACCTCCGCGCCGCAGAGCCGCGCCATCGCCGCGCAGAGGATGCCGATCGTCCCCGGCCCGAGCACCACCACGCGGTCACCGGGCTCGATGTGCGCGTTCTTCACCACCGCATTGTAAGCCACGCAACACGGCTCCGTGAGGCAGGCCTGCTCAAGGGCGAGGTGATCCGGCACGCGATGGAGAATGCGCGCCGGCACGCGCACGTATTTTGTCATCGCGCCATTCACGCCGTAGCCAAAGCCCTTGCGCGTCGGGTCGAGATTGTAGAGTCCGCGTCGCGACATCGGGTTGCTCTCGTCGATGATCGCCGCCGTCTCGCTCACCACGCGGTCGCCTTCCTTCCAGCCCTGCACGTCTTTGCCGAGCGCCGCGATGTGCCCGCCGAATTCATGCCCGAGCACCACTGGATAATTCACCGGCCAGCTATGATCCGCCGTCCACTGGTGCAAGTCGCTCCCGCATACGCCGACATTCGCCACCTCCAGCAGCACGTCTTCGGAGCCGATCTCCGGCTGCTCGATTTCACGGATTTCGACGGAGCCCTTGGCGGGAGCAAAGTTGACGACAGCAGCGGATTTCATGGGGTGTTTTGAGTGGTTGAAAAGAACGTCAGCGACCAACCGGCACGTCGCCGTAGTCGTGGACTTTTTCGCAGATCAGCCGCAGTGAGCTTTCCAGATCGCCGTCTGCGGTTTTGAAAGCATCGGCATCGATCGTCAGCGGTGCGCCGAGCACCACGAGCGGCGCGCCGTACCTCGGGCACAGGATTGCCTGTTCCAACGAAAGCCCACCCACCGCCTGCACCGGCACCTGCACCGCCTGCACCACTTCCCGGAGTTGATCCAGCGGGCTCGGCATCCGCTCCCCGCGCGCGGCGATGCCGCGACGTTCATCGTAGCCGATGTGGTGGATGACAAAGTCGCAGCCGAAGTCTTCGAGCCGCTTCGCGCCGAACACCATGTCGGGCTCGCCCAGATTGTCGCCCATCACCTTCACCCCGTGATCGCGCCCGGCCTGCACCACCACCTTGATCGTCTCTTCGTGCGCCCGGACCATCACCACCACATGCGTCGCGCCCGCCTTCGCCATCATCTCCGCCTCCAGGTAACCGCCATCCATCGTCTTGAGATCCGCCACGATCGGCACGCCGGGAAACGCCGCCCGCAGCGCGCGGACCCCGTGCAGGCCTTCGGCCAAAATCAGCGGCGTCCCCGCTTCCAGCCAGTCCACTCCGGCGCGCATCGCCAGCGCGGCGGTTTCGAGGGCCTCGTCGATATTGGTGAGGTCGAGGGAGATTTGGACGATCGGTTTCATCGGGGGAAAAAGGGGCTCGGAGATTAGCTCATTCCCGCCGAGGAGCGTCAGCGCGGGTTGAATTGAATCCAGTCCAGATTCATCAGACCGCTTTTCCCCGGGTTGACGAAGACCGCGAATACATCCGCGCGTGCGCCATCGACGGCGGCAGTGGGGGTGGTCTTTTCGATCCATCGGTCCCAGCCGCCGGTGTTCGGAATCTCGAGGCTGGCGAGCACGGGACCATTGACCGCCCCGGCGCGAAATTCGATCGTTCCGCCCACGTTGCCCGAGCAGACGCGGGCGCTGAACCCGCCGACCTCCGCGAGATTGATCGCGCGGAACTTCACGAAATGTTTGTCGTCGATTGAGCCGATCACCTTCTTCCCGCTGGCCTTGCCGTCACCTCGGATGGTCGGCCCGCTCACCTCACCCGCTTCCGCCTCGAAGCGGCGCGAGCGGAGCGCCACCGCTGCCCGGCCCGCGAGGCTCCCGGCCGGCGCGCGGCCGGAATCTGCATAGGTGGCATCCAGCACGAAGCTGCCGGTAGTCGCATCCTTCGGCGCCGTGATTTCGCCGGTCAGGCCGCGCGCGAGCGCCGTGCCGCCCTTGCCCCGCTCCAGCCCGAAAACCCAGCGCAGCATGATCGTAACTTCGTCCGTGGTGTGCTGCAAATGCGGCAGCATCGGCACCGCGCCCCACACCCCGGTGCTGCCCTCGCGCACTCGCTTCACCGCCGCATCCAGCGCCGCGGGCTGGCCGCGGTAACGCTCGGCTACTTCGAGATAAGCCGGCCCGATCACGCGCTGCTCCACCTGGTGGCAGTTGAAGCAGTCGCTCGATTTCATCAGCGCGAGCCCGGGATCGCTGGCCGCGCCCTTGCCATCCGCGCCGATGAAGGCACTGCTCACGATCGTCCGTGTCCCGAATTCTTCCGCCTTGGCCGCCGACGGTCCGTCCTCCACATCGGTCACGCTCACCGCAAATTTCACCGGCTTGCCCGGCGTGAAAAAGTCGCCCGGCAGCGGCGCGTCGAACTTCACCTGCGGAGCCGTGTTTCCCACGAGCAATGCGATGCTCGCACTGCCGCTCGCGCCCTTCGCGTCGGTCACGCGCAGTTCCGCGCGGTAGTTGCCAGGTTGTTCGAGGTTCAACTCCGCATCCACCTGCTGGCCGATGATCTGGCCGCCGGGTTCGAGTCGCCACTCGTAGGAGAGCGCGTCGCCTTCGTGGTCCTTCGAGCCGGCGCCGGAAAGCTTCACCCGCAGGGGCTCGCGCCCGGCCGCTTGATCGGCGTTGACCCTGACCACCGGCGGCAGATTCCCGCGTAGATAGCTAACTTTCACCAGCTTCGAGTCTTTGTTCGCGCCCCACGTCTCGCCGTAATCCATGAGATAGAGGCAGCCGTCCGGCCCAAAGGTCGCATCGACCGCGCGCTTCACGAGCGTCGCGCCGGCGTCGAGTTGCGGTTTCAGTTTGTCGATCGCCTCCGACTTGTTTGCCATGACCACCGCAGCGGTAAAGGGCGCGATGCCTTGGAAATTCCCCTGCGCATCGAGCTTCGCCCACTTGATCGTCGGCCGCTCCCAGTCCCAGTAGAGCAGCCAGCCGTCGAAGTCTTTCGGGAAACCGTTCGTCCGCTCGAACTCCGGCCGCCAGTGAAACACCGGTCCCGCGCACGCCGTGCGTCCGCCTTCGCCCATCTCCGCAAACTCGCGCGGCTCGGCGTAGGGCCAATAGATCATCGCGGGCTGCGCCGGGGGCAGCTCGCGCAACCCGGTGTTGTTTGGGCTCTCATTGACCGGATGCAACGGGTCGAAAATCGCGCCGACCTCTTTCGTTTCGTAGTCGTAGCGGAAGTAGGCGAAGTTATTCCCGATGAAATATGGCCAGCCGAAATTCCCCGCGCGCCTGGCTTGATTGAGTTCATCGTAACCGCGCGGTCCCCGCGGCCCGTCGGTGCGCGCATCGGGTCCCACATCGCCCCAGTAGACAAAGCCAGTTTTCGGATCGATCGACATGCGCCACGGGTTCCGGCAGCCCATCACGTAGATCTCCGGCCGGGCCTTCGCCGTGCCCAGCTTGAAGAGATTCCCCTCCGGGATCTCGTAGGTGCCATCGGCCAGCGGACGGATGCGGCAGACCTTGCCCGCGAGGCTATTCGTATTGGCCGCGGACTTCTGCGCATCCCAGGGATACTTCTCCGGCCGCTGGTCGATCGGCGCAAAACCCTGCGAATCGCCGTGCGGATGCGTATTGTCGCCGGTCGAAAAATACAGACACCCATCCGGCCCGAACTCCACGGAACCGGCGTGGTGGCAGCATTCCTTGCGCTGCTCCTCAAACTTCAGGAGCAGCTTTTCGCTCGCGAGATCGAGCGTGTCGCCCTTCATCTGGAAGCGGCTGAGATGCTGGCCGTCGAAGCCCTTGGGCGAATACAGGCAATAGATCCAGCCGTTCTCGGAAAACTTCGGATCGAGCGCGAACCCGAGGAATCCATTCTCCTGACCGTTGAAAATCTCGATCGTCCCCGCTTCCACGAGCTGCCGCGTGTCCGGATGGAAGATCTTTAGCTTCCCACCAAACTCGTTCAGGAAAATGCGCCCGTCCGGCGCGATCTCGATCTCCATCGGCTGCGGTATTCCTTCGAGCAGCGTCTCGATCTTAAACCGGTAATCCGGCGGTGCCTCGGCGGCGAAGAGCGAAGCGGAGAGGATGGCAAAGGCAGGGAGAATGCGGCGCATGACAGTGGTGGGTGAAAAACGCGGAGGCGGCCGCTTTGTTAGCCACTCCGCACGACATTGCATGTCGAAAGAGTGTGCTGGAGCGCCGTGCGGCGATGGGACGGAGGAAACATCGTCCGCAGTACGGAGCCAGGTTCTCGGCGACGGAATCCCGCTCCGCTAAGCCGACGCACTCACCGCTTTCAGATCCGCGCGCGTTGTCTCGTAGGTCTCCGCGTAGGCGAGAACTTTTTCGTCGGGCTCCACGCCTTGCGCGGCGCAGTAGTCGCGATACACGTCCGGCCACCAGTTGCGGTGTTCGGTGAGGCCCTCGTCCTTCCACTGCCGCCAGCCGATCAGCACCTTCGACCATGCGCGGTCGCCCCACGCCACGGCGTCCTTCGGGCTCTCGAATTGCGACACGTACCAATCGCGACCCACCCGCGCATGCAGCACTTCGTCCGCCCAGTCATAATCCTGAAACGCCGCCGACAACGCATTGTGCGCCGCCTGCGCCGTCTCCCACTCGAAGCGTTTCCCCGTCTTCGGCATCAGCCCTTGCTCGATGAAATAAAGCACGCCGTGACGCTCCTTTGCCGTGAGCTGAGTATTGAGTCCGTAGGACCAGGTGAAGTTCACCATCACTTTCGTCCAGTCCACGCCGAGCGAAACGAACCCCACCTCGCCCATCATCGCGTGCCGCGCTTCGTCCCAGAGCTGGCGGGTCATGTCGCGGTAGTAGCCCCACGGTTTGCCCGGCGTCTCGGTGATGATCGAGGCCATCATTTCCGGCACGTCGATCTCCCGCAACCGCTTGTAAAACATCATCAGCACCTTGGGCTCCGCCGGCTGCGCGGGGTCGTAGAGGAAAGCCTCGGCGTTCACGCCCATGTTGTAGGGATCGGGAAACCGCGCGTCGCGTCGCGGCACTTTGTCGAAGGTGAACGGCTGCGCGGAATATTGCCGCGTAAGCGTCTTCGCCGGGCCGGGATGCGTGCCATCGATCTGCGCGGCGACACCGAGGCAATCGTCGAGCAGCGACAGCCAGCCGGCCGGGCTCTTCACCTCCGCGACATTTTCCTGCACAGCCGTCGCGCGAATCGCCGTCAGCGCCTTCGCACCGTATTCCGCCAACTCGCCCAGCTCGATCAGCGCGAATTTGATCAACCGCACGCTCGGCGCATCTGCGAGCGGATTGGTCTCGCGCTGATGCCGCTGCAGCGCGGCGATCAGCGCGGGCACGGCGCGTTCGTAGATGCCGAGCAGCAACTCCGGGGTGCTCGGGGCGCACTGGATTTCGTCGAAGAAAATCTCCAGCGCCGCATCCGGCACCGCATCCAGCCCCAGCGGTGGTTCGCGCATTTCCCCCACCCGCTGCCGCAGCGCCGCGGCGTGCTCGGCGCAGTAGTGGGCGTGCAGGGAAAACGCCATCTTCAGCTCATAGATCGGCTCGGCGGTGAGCCTCGCGATGAAGATGCCGTGCAGCCGTTTGAACGCATAATGATACCGCTTGAGCCGCCGCACACATTGCTCGACCGAAAGGCCGGGCTGCTGGGCGTCGGCGAACGTGGCCAGGCCCGCGAGTGCGGGCAGACCGTGGAGTGGTGAATAGCGGGGCAGGCTCATGGGACGTGTTGATCGGGGGTTGGAAAGTCGGCGGATGCGGCGGGCGCGATGCTGATGACGACGAACTTGCTCGTCGGTGTGTTGGAACGCTCGGCCACGCTGTCGATCGGCACGAGCACATTGGCTTCAGGAAAATACGTCGCCGTACAGCCGCGCGGGATTTCGTAAGGCGCGACCATGAACTGCCGCGCGACGCGTTCCTCGCCAGCGCCGAAGTGGCTGGTGAGGTCGACGAACTGCCCCTGCTGCAGGCCCGCCTCGCGGAGGTCGTCCGCATTCATGAAGATCACGCGCCGCCCGTTGAAGATGCCGCGATAGCGGTCGTCGAGGCCGTAGATGTGCGTGTTGAACTGATCATGCGAGCGGATCGTCATCATGATGAAGCGGCCCGGCTCCAGCTCGTTCCGCGGGATCGCGTGGACGGTGAACTTCGCCTTGCCGATCCCATTGTTGAAGGTGCGCGAATCCCGCGCGGCATTCGGCAGGTGGAAGATGTCGCGCTCGATCCGCGCGTTGAAGTTTTCGAAGCCCGGAATGACGTGTTCGATGTGGTCTCGGATGCGCCGGTAGTCACCCGCCAACCCGCTCCAATCCACGCTCGTCCGCCCACCGAGCACCGCCTGCGCAATCCCGGCCACGATCGCCGGTTCGCTGCGCAGATGCTCGCTCGCTGGTGCGAAACTGCCGCGCGACGGATTGATGATTCCCATCGAATCCTCCACCGTGACGAACTGCTCGCCCGCCGTCTGCCGGTCGATCTCGGAGCGGCCGAGGCACGGCAGAATCAGGGCGATCTCGCCGGTGATGAGGTGGGAGCGGTTCAGCTTGGTGGCGACATGCGCGGTGAGCCGGCAGCGTTGCAGCGCGCGGGCGGTGTATTCCGTATCCGGCGTGGCGGAGAGGAAGTTGCCGCCCATGCCGATGAAGACGCGGATCGTTCCCGCGTGCATTTGTTTAATCGCATCGACGGTGTCCGCTCCATGCTCGCGCGGCGGTGTGAAGCCAAACTCGCACCCGAGCTTTTCCATGAAGACCTCGGGCATTTTTTCCCAGATGCCCATCGTCCGATCACCCTGCACATTCGAGTGCCCGCGCACCGGGCACGGACCCGCGCCGGGGCGGCCGATATTTCCACCGAGCAGGAGAAAGTTGACCACCTCCTGAATCGTCCCGACCGCGTTTTTGTGCTGCGTGAGCCCCATCGCCCAGCAGCAGATGATCCGCTTCGCACCCATCGCGATCTCCGCCGCCTCGTGGATTTGCGCCCGCGACACGCCGCTGCTCGCGAGGATGTCGTCCCAACTCGTCGCCCGCAGATCGGCGATCAGCTCCTCGTAGCCGACGGTGAATCCGCGGATGAACTCGTGATCGAAAACGCCCCCCGGCCGCGTGTCCTCCGCCGCGAGCATCTCCTTCATGATTCCCTTCAGCACCGCCACGTCGCCATTGATCCGCACCGGCAGCCACAGGTCGCTGAGCGCCACCCCTTTGCCTAATACCGCCACCGGAGCGCGCGACAGGCTTTTAAAGTCTTGCGGGTTCTTGAACCGGAAGTTGCCCACCTCCGGCAGCGGATTGATCGACACAATCTTCGCCCCCGGCTGCCCGTCGTCGCGCGCCACCTTCGCCCGCTGCAAGGCCGTCAGCATCCGCGGATGATTCGTCCCCGGATTTTGCCCAATGACGAAGATCGCGTCCGCCTGCTCGAAGTCCTCCAGCATCACGCATCCCTTCCCGATCCCGATCGTCTCCCCGAGCGCCGCGCCGCTCGACTCGTGACACATATTCGAGCAGTCCGGCAGATTGTTCGTGCCGAACTGCCGCACGAAAAGCTGCCACAGAAACGCCGCCTCATTGCTCGTCCGCCCGCTCGTGTAAAAGGCCGCCGCATCCGGCGTGGGCAGCGCGTTGAGCTCCCGCGCGATCAGCGCAAAGGCGTCAGCCCACGAAATCGGTTCATATTGCGTGGCGCCCGCGTGCTTCACCATCGGCTCCGTGAGCCGCCCCTGCTGACCCAGCCAGTAGTCGCTGCGCTGCTGCAGATCGGCGATCGAATGCGCGCGGAAAAACTCCGCCAGCACCCGCTTCGTCGTTCCCTCGTCTGCCACCGCCTTTGCCCCGTTTTCGCAAAACTCCGCCACGTTCCGTTCATGATCCGGGCTCGGCCACGCGCAGCTCTGGCAGTCGAAGCCATCCTTCTTATTCACCTCCAGCAGCGCCTTCACCCCCCGCACCGCCCCCATCTCGCGCAGGGCAAAACGTGCAGTCTGGATCACGGCCGGAATCCCCGCCGCCGTCTTTGATGCAGCGCCGATTTTCGGCGCCTGCGCTTCCAGCGGCGGTTGAGCGCCGGGAATCGGTTCGGAATGAGGGGGATGAACGGTTTCGAGCGGCATTTTCTTGAGGGCTTCAAACTATCACTCAGGCACGGGCGACCCAAGCTCCTGTCGCTCGCTTCAGGCGACTTTCGGTCAGGCAGGTCAGCCGCTCGGCACCCATTACGATAGCGTGGGGATTCCTGGCAAACCCTTACTTGGCAGAACGAGGCAGGGAGCCTTCTCAGCACCGGTCAAGATCCGGCACACGGCGAGGTCACGGCGGAGGCGGTCTGCGTCGCGGTCGGTGGGCGTGACCAGTCGGATGTTCAGGTTGTCGTCGAGACCGTCCAGCTTCGGTGTTCAGCAAACCGTGGGCTTAAAGCGTTATGCAAAGTGGAGAAGGGTGCGGCATGACGGTCGCCCTTAAAATCCCGGATGAATTTTCTGGGGCAGTGATCGTTGTCAGCGATACCAGCCCGCTCTGTGATCTCGTCGTGCTCGGTGAAAGTGAACTGCTCACGACCCTTTTCCCACGGGTCGCGGCACCCCGAGTGGTCATTCGTGAGTTGCTCGCCGAAGCGACTCCCGAAGTGGTGCGAAAGTGGGCGACGCATCCGCCCGCCTGGCCGGAGATCCATCCGGAGCCCGCCTCCTGGCGAGCTATTGCGCGTCGCGTGAGCTCCGGATAAAATCGATTTCACCGTGAGCACACTCCAGGAAATCAAGATGGCGATTGCACATCTCGCCCCGCGCGAGAAGGCGCTGCTCACGGCAGAACTGTTCGCCATGGAATCCGAGCCGGACGCTGCACAATTGGAGACCGCACTCGAACGTGGATTGAGTGATGTGGAGGCCGGTCGGGTGAGGCCGATTGAGGACGTGCGGGCGATGATTCCGGGATGGATTTCAAAGTCCTGATCACCGACAGCGCGCTGGCCGACCTGCGAGAAATCGTCGAATTCATCGCCCAAGACGATGCTCAAGCCGCCGCGCGGCTCGGCGAAAAACTCATCGCGCGGCGCTGAGTCTCGCGACTCTTCCCGAGCGCCATCCGTATCACGACGCGCCGCGGGGCATTCGCAAGATGCCATGGCCGCCCTACCTCCTTTTCTACACCTGCGACAAAGCCGCGGGCGTGGTGGACGTCCTCCATTTCTGGCATGGCGCACGGCGCTGGCCGGAATTCTCTGCGTGAGAGCCTGGCATTCTCCCAGCCGCCGGAGGTCCATGTTATCTCAAGATCGGCCAGCTTCACCCGGCAGGCGACGGGGTGGGTCAGCGAACGGCGAATGCTATCCTCGCAGGTCTCGCCCTCTCTCCGCGTCACCCCTTCCAGCGCCGCCAGCACGGGCTCGGCAAAGCCCTCGCGCCGTAGTTCGTCGAGTCCCGAGCGCTGCGGCGGCTGGCGGTCTTCCACCACGTCATGCAGCACCGCCACGATCTTCTCCGTCTCCGTTTCCACCCGCATCATCAGCCGCAGCGGATGGAACATAGTAACCAATCGGCGCTTGGGCCTGGCCTGTGCCGATGCTATATCTCGACGCATGACCCTGACGCTTCCTGACGATCCCGCCTTGACCGGGTTCCGCGCGGACGAATTGCTTATGGAACTCGCCTGCGGGCTTTACGCAGCCCGGCACATCTCGCGTGGAGCGGCGGCCCGCGTGGCCGGCGTGGAAGAGGACGCGTTCGAGGCGCAACTCGCCCGGCGTGGCATCTCGAACGGTTACACGTCGGACGACCTGCACGCCGATCTTACCGCGCTTGATGGTCTCCTCGGCGAGTGATCGTCGTTGCCGATACATCCGTCATCCTCAACCTGGCCTTCGTCGGCCAAGAGCACTTGCTGACCCGGTTGTTTGGCGAAGTTCTCATTCCACCTGCCGTTCATGCCGAATTTCTGCGTCTGACCTCCGCGCCCGGACGGTTTGCGGGCCTCATCCTGCCACCCTCTCTCCAGACCCGACCGGCCATCGCCATCCCTGCCTCTCTCCGCGAGGACCAGCGCCTGGACGCCGGCGAAACCGAGGCGCTCGCGCTGGCTCTGGAACTGCACGCGGACTTTGTCTTGATGGATGAAGCCGCCGGGCGTCAGGTCGCCCTTCAGCACGGCCTTGTTCCTATCGGCGTGCTGGGTCTCTTGGTTGAGGGGAAAAGGAAAGGACTGGTTCCGGCAGTCGCCCCCATCCTGCGCACGCTCGTCGAACAAGTCAGGTTTCGCGCCTCCCAAAGCCTGCTCCGGGAAACCCTCCGCCTCGCCAACGAAGCCCCGTGAACAAGCTCGAAACAAAGCGGAAATTTAAGCCACTTTTGGCTAGGACTCGCCATGCGGCGAGATCACGGCGGAGGCGCTCGGCGTCGCGGTCGGTGAGGGTGGCCAGCCGCCGGAGGTCCAGGTTGTCTTTGACGTCGGCCAGCTTCACCCGGCGGGCGAACGGATGGGTCAGCGAACGGCGAATGATACCATCTCTCATAAATCATGTGACGCGAGCGCGACGGGCTTGTTTCGGGTAGGGAGGGCGTCCCGCCCGCCGTTCAACGCATCCTGCGGCGAAGGACTTTTCGCGATGGCCAGCGGGCACCCTGGGCTCGGAAGATCGTTTCGGCGAGACGCCGAAACCGGCGGGCGGGACGCCCACCCTACCCGTGATCTGCGTCCCCCGCTTTAGCCGGTTATTTTGCCGAGTTGGTATGAACTCCTCGCTGGTCTCGCCCTCTCTCCGCGTCAACCCCTTCCAGCGCCGCCAGCACGGGCTCGGAAAAGCCCTCGCGCCGCAGTTCGTCGAACCCCCAGCGCGGCGGAGGCGGGCTTCCTCGACCACGGCATGCAGCACCGCCCCGATCTTCTCCGGGTGTGAAACTCCTCCTGAGTTTCATTGCCGCCGGCGTCGCTCGGCATCGCGCCGGAGCGCATCTTCCACCAATGATCCGGCAATGCGAAAGGTCGTTCCGCGCAATCGTTCAATCGCTGCCGGCAGAGACACCAGGCCCAGTGCTGCCGCGCGTTCCAGGAGCCCCAAGGTTCCGAGGATCCGCAGTCCGTGCTTGCTGGCTTCCTCGCGTGCCTCCCGATCATCGACGAGCAGCAAGTCCGCATGCAGCTCCTCTCCGAGCGCGATGGCTTCCCTCTCTCCCGCACCCAGCGAAGCGGGCAGCGCCCCTGCTGACCCATCCTGCGCCGGATGAACTTCCAACCACGCGGGGAGCTTTTCCGTCCACCGGCGCACGGCCTCGGGAGTGCCGCTATCTTGCAGTTCACGCAGGACGGCCGGTGGAATGAGAACCCGCGTGAAAAGCTTCGCCAGCACTTCCTCGCAATCAATCAGGATCAGGTCATTGAGCGGGGTGGTATCCGCGACCACCAGGATCATCGGCCAAAGAGGTCCACCAGCGTCTGGCGATCTTGCGCCAGATCATCTTCGGTGTAATGCCGGTCACACCCGTGCCGCGCGAGGAAGACCTCGGTTTCGTGCCAGGACAGGCCGAGCACGTCCTGCACTTCGGCGCGCGAAAGCTGCCATTCGCGAAATCCTTGCGCCACCAGTGCCTCCAAAGCGCTGCGCGCCAGATCGCGTCCCTGCCCCTTGAGCGTCGCGGCAAGTTCATCCGGGATGGAGAGCGTCAGATTCATCGGTTCCAGCGTATCACGGCCTTGCCCGCATTTGCAGCATTCATCATCAGCCGTTCGTGTCGATGAACGAGGTTCACGAAATCATCTCTCGAAAGCAGACCGGCCTCGATTCGATGCGATCAATCGACTCGGCTCCCGTCAGGACTCGCCACGCGGCGAGATAACGGCGGAGGCGCTCTACATCGCGGTCGGTGAGGGTGGCAGCCACCGGAGGCCCAGGTTGTCTTCGGGATCGGCCAGCTTCCCCCGGCGGCGACCGGATGGGTCAGCGAACGGCGAATAAACTCCTCCCAGGTCTCGGCCTCTCTCCGCGTCACCACACTCCAGCGCCGCCAGCACGGGCTCGGAAAAGCCGTCGCGCCGCAGTTCGTCGAACCCCCAGCGCGGCGGCGGCGGGCGGTCCTCCACCACCTCATGCAGCACCGCCACGATCTTCTCCGTCTCCGTTTCCACCCCCATCATCAGGCGCAGCGGATGGAGAATGCAGGGCTTCGCGAACTCTTGGGAGAGGCCCAGCGCATCGACTCCGGCTCCGAAGGCAGACCAGCCTTGATGGGACGCGAGTTGATGCTGGTTTCCGTCTTCGTTAAACCGGGCGCTCCGGCTGGCGGCGGAACTTGCTGGCCAAGGCGACGAAATCGTGACCCGGCCTGTCCATTAACCGTGACAGAGTTGGGAAAGAGAGCTTGGAGTGTTCCCACTCGGGCCGCAGTATTCCAATCCCCTCGACACAACAGCTCAGATCTCCGGAAAGAAAGTTTACGCCATGAAATTCTCCCTCCCA
>Ga0209181_10000772_pt1 | contig 59023 bp, 51 predicted proteins | sample MAT05_FD_187208 | JGI IMG/M metagenome (GOLD analysis project Ga0209181, IMG submission 187208) | Freshwater microbial communities from Lake Fryxell liftoff mats and glacier meltwater in Antarctica - MAT-05 (SPAdes) (version 2) | ecosystem: Environmental > Aquatic > Freshwater > Ice > Liftoff...
TCGGCTGGCTCCGAGTGGCTCAGCACCATCGAGGGCACGGTACCGTCGGTAGGCCAGATGGGCACCGGCTGCGCGTTTGCACCGCGTTGCAATCTGGCACGCGAGGCCTGCCGCAGCGTGCCGGACCTGCGCGAAGTCGGCCCTGGCCACCAAGCTGCCTGCTTCGCACCCTTCGAGATCGCGACGTTACACGGAGTGATCTCGGCATGAGCACCGCCCGGCCGCTCGATGGCACTCCCGTGCGCATGGCGCCACCCACCGTCCCCCTGATAGAGGCGCGCGGCCTGAGCAAGCATTTCGAGCGCCCGCGCCGCTTCCTGGCTGAACGCCCGCCGCCTTTGCGTGCCGTGGACGGCATCGACCTGCATATCCAGGCTGGCGAGACCCTGGGCCTGGTGGGCGAATCCGGCTGCGGCAAGTCCACCACCGGCCGCTTGCTGCTGCGCCTGATCGAACCCAGCGGCGGCAGCATCCTGCACCACGGCGAGGACATCACCCAGCTTGGCTTGGCAGCGATGCGCAGCAAACGCCGCGCGATGCAGATCGTGTTCCAGGACCCTTATGGCTCGCTCAACCCGCGCATGCGGGTCGAAGACATCATCACTGAACCGCTGGTGATTCACAGCGTGGGGGATGCCGCCAGCCGGGCGCGCCGCGTATTGAAACTGCTGGAACTGGTCAGCCTGCCGACCACCGCCCTGGCCCGCTATCCGCACGAATTCTCGGGCGGGCAGCGCCAGCGTATCGGCATTGCGCGCGCCCTGGCGCTGGAGCCGGAATTCATCGTCGCAGACGAAGCAGTGTCGGCGCTGGATGTCTCGGTGCAGGCGCAGGTGATCAACCTGATGCGCGAATTGCAACGCGATCTGAAGCTGACCTACCTCTTCATCTCGCACAACCTGGCGGTGGTGCGCAACATCAGTGACCGGGTGGCGGTGATGTACCTCGGGCGCATCGTCGAGGTGGCCCGCAGCGACGAGTTGTTCGCGCGGCCACTGCATCCGTACACCCAGTCGCTGTTGGCCGCCCTGCCGAGCGACCACCCTTCGCAACGGCGTACCCGCGTGATCATCCGCGGCGACATGCCCGACCCGAAGTCGGTCGGCGTGGGCTGCCGATTCGCCAGCCGCTGCCCCCACGTGCAGCCCCGCTGCCAGACCGACGACCCGGCGCTGACGGCCGTGCAGACCGGCCACCAGGTGGCCTGCCTGCGCGTGGCCGACAAAAGCCTTGCCCCCTGAGCCCAAGGAAACCGCCATGAAACACCGCCGCGTCCTGGTTGCTGAATGCATCCAGGAGATCTCGTCCTTCAATCCGCTGCAATCCGGCTATGAGAATTTCCATATTGAGCGCGGCGAGGAGATGCGCGCCCAGGAGGGGCTCAACACCTCACTCGGTGGCGCTTTTGCAGTGTTCCGCGAAAAGGGCCTCGACCCGGTGCTGGCCATCGGCGTTCGGGCCGGTTCGGCCGGCCTGCTGTCGGCCGCCGGCTGGAAGAAGCTGTCGGCGGAGGTGCTCGAATCCATCGCGCGCCAGGCCGCTACCGGTGTCGAGGGGATGTATTTCTCGATGCACGGCGCGATGGCCGCCGACGGCGAGTTCGATCCCGAGGGCTACCTGCTCACCGAGACCCGCAAAATCCTCGGCCCCGATCTGCCGATCGTGATCTCGCTCGACCTGCACGGCATCCTGACCGACCGCATGCTGAGCCAGGTGGACGGCCTGGCGATCTACCACACCTACCCGCATGTGGATTTCGCATCCACCGGCGAGCGCGCTGCGAACATCCTGCACCGCCTGGTGACCAAGAAGATCAAGCCCACCATCGCACGCGTGGTGATCCCGGCCCTGGTGCGTGGCGACGAGCTGATCACCAAGTCTGGTTGTTACGGCGAGCTGATCCGCGAGGCCCGGCGCATGGAGCTCGAAGGCACGGCGATGTCGGCCGGCATCATGATCGGCAACCCCTTCACCGATGTGCCCGAGTTGTGCTCGCAGGTCATCGTGGCCACCGACGGCGATGGTGCACTGGCCAAGGCCGAGGCACTGAAACTGGCGCACGAGTTCTGGCCGAAGCGCCACCGCATGCAGGGCAAGCTGATCTCGCTCGATCGGGCCATCGCCCAGGCCCGCACCGTGCCCGGCCCGGTGATCTTCACCGATGCAGCCGATGCGACCTCATCGGGGGCCACCGGCGACTCCAACCTCATCATCCATGGCCTGCGCGACGCCGGCTACACGCGTCGCGTGCTGGCCCAGATCGTCGACCCGGTGGCGGCCGCCGCGGCACACAAGGCCGGCGTGGGCGCCACCATCACGGTCACGCTGGGCGGCGCCATCGACCCCAAGCGCTTTGCGCCGATGACTGTGACGGCCCACGTGCGGCTGTTGTCGGACGGCCAGGCCCGGCTGGAAACCATGAAGACCGGGCTGGACGCCGGCCCCACTGCCGTGTTGCAGTTCGACAACTTCACGGTAGTGGTGTTCAGCAAGACCCTGAGCCTGTTCGACCGCGCGATGTACTACGCCAACGGCCTAAACCCGCAGGATTTCGACCTGACGGTGGTGAAGTCGCCGCACACCGAGCACCACATGTACGACGCCTGGGTCGACAACAACTTCAATGTCGACGTACCGGGTGCCACCTCGGCCAATCTGCCCACGCTCGGCCACACTCTGTGTGCGCGCCCGATGTATCCGCTCAACCAGGATGCACCGTTCGAGCCGGTGGCCAAGCTATATTCCCGTTGAACCCCACTGGAGCGCGCCATGCAGATCGACGCGGTTGATTTCTTTTACCTGTCCATGCCGGTGGTCACCACCGAGGCCGATGGCAGCCAGGATGCGCTGCTGGTGCGGGTCAGCGCCGGCGGCTACCAGGGCTTCGGCGAATGCGAGGCAGCACCGCTGCCGTCGATCGCTGCCTTCGTGTGCCCGATGTCCCATGGCGCGTGCCAGCCGGTGTCGTCGTCGGTGCTGGGGCGCCGGCTGGATTCCCCGGCCGACATCGCGGCCATCGCCGCCGACGTGGCCTACAACAGCATGGATGTGCTGCAGGCGGCACACACCTTCTCGGGTGTCGAGATGGCCCTCTGGGATATCCTGGGCAAGGTACGCGGCGAGCCGGTCTGGAAAGTACTCGGTTATCGCGCTTCGCACCCGAAAACCCCTTACGCGTCACTGCTGTTCGGCGACACGCCACAGCAGACCCTGGAGCGCGGGCGTGACGCGATGCACCGTGGTTTTCGGGCCGCCAAGTTCGGCTGGGGACCGATCGGCCGTGGCACCGTGCAGCAGGACGCGGACCATTTCTTCGCTGCCCGCGAAGGCCTGGGGGTCGATGGCATTCTGCTGGTCGACGTCGGCCAGATCTTCGTCGACGATGTGGAGCGTGCTGCACAGCGGCTCGACGCCCTGGAGCAGGCCCGCGTCGTCTGGCTGGAAGAACCCTTCCATGCCAGCGCCCTGGAGGAGTACGGTGCCCTGGCCAAGCGGAGCAAGACCGTGCGACTGGCCGGCGGCGAAGGCGCACACAACGTGTCGATGGCGCGCCACCTGATCGACTACGGCGGCATCGGTTTCGTGCAGATCGACTGCGGCCGTATTGGCGGCATCGGCCCGGCCAAGCAGGTGGCCGATTACGCGATGGCGCGCGGCGTGACCTACGTGAACCACACCTTCACCTCGCACCTGGCGCTGAGTGCATCGATGCAGCCCTTTGCCGGCCTGCAGGACCACACCATCTGCGAATACCCGGCGGCGCTCAAGCCACTGGCGGTGGAGTTGACGCTCAACCATCTGTTACCGGACGCACAGGGCCAGGTCAGCGCGCCCGATGCGCCCGGCCTGGGCATGGCGATTGACCCGCAGGCGGTGCAGCGCTACCAACTGCCAGTGGAGATCCGGGTCGGCGGGAAGACGCTCTACACCGCGCCCGCGTTCACGGTGTGAGCCAAAGCCCGGCGCTGCGCCGCGCCCACGCCGCCTGGCTGCCCCCCGTGATGATGGTCGCCTCGGCCCTGATGGCCACGCTGGAGGCGGTGTTTCTGCGCGAGCTCGGCAGCCGGGCCAGCCAGGCGCAGATCCTGCTGTTCCGCTCGGGTGCGCAGTTGCTGCTGGTGGCCGCCAGCGCCCTGCTGATGCTGCCCAGCCTCGCGCACATGGTGCAGACCCGGCGCCTGGGCACGCACCTGTGGCGTGGCGGATTGGCTGCCGTGTCCTGGTGGTGCTATTTCATGAGCTTCAAGTCGCTGCCGCTGGCGTTGGCGACCACCATCACCTTCTCGGCCCAACTGTTTGTCATCGTGCTGGTGTGGCCGGTCCTGCGCGAGCGGGTCACACTGCCGCAGGTGCTGAGCACACTGGTCGGATTTGCCGGCGTGCTGGTGGCGGCGGGCCTCTGGGACCCGTCCACGCTCGACTGGCGCGTTTCCTACGGATTCGCCAGCGCCTTCATGGGCGCGGTGATGGTGCTGATCACGCGCTCGCTGTCGTTCACCGAGCGCACCGAGACCATCATGTTTTATATGGCGCTGGTCGTGTTTGTCACGGCTATTCCGCAGAGCCTGCTGGACTGGCCCGCACTGGACGGCCTGCTGGTGCTCTGGCTGTCGCTGATGGGCGTGAGCGGCACACTGGGCGCCTGGCTGATGGTCGAGGCCTATCGACGCGCCGAGCCTTCGGCGCTGGCGCCTTATGTCTACACCCGGCTGGTGTTTGCCGCGGTGCTGGGCACCTGGCTGTTCGGCGATGTGATTGCCGGCAGCACGGTTGCAGGTGCCCTGCTGATCGTCGGCAGCAACCTGGCCTTGTTCTGGTACGTGGCGCGCTGGGCCGCAGGCCCGGCCCGACAGTAGCCCTCTGGCATCAACCCGGCCACTCGATCCGTACCGCCGTGCCACACCCCTGCCGCACCGGGCTGCGGATGCTGACCCGCGCACCGTGCTGTAGAGCAATTTCCCGCACGATCGCCAGTCCCAGGCCGCTGCCGGGCAGGCCGGAGGGTGCGGCCCGGTAAAAGCGTTCGAACACGTGCGGCTGGTGTTTCGCGGCGACACCGGGCCCGTCGTCCTCGACCTCGACCCAGATGCTGCCGACCCGCACCGTGATGTGGGTGCGTCCGGGGTCGCCGTGGTGGATCGCGTTGTCGATCAGGTTGGTCAGCGCCTCGTGCAACAGCAACTCGACGCCCTGCACCTCGCAGCGCTCCAACTGCGCCTCCAGGCCGAGGTCGTCGCCTCGCTGGTGGGCGCGCAACAGGTGCTCCTGCGTCACCTGCCGCGCCAGAGTTACCAGGTCCACGGTCTGGGCCGTGTGCAGTTCACGGGCATGCTCGGCGCGTGCCATCGCCAGCAACTGCTCGGTGAGGCGCACCGCGTCGTCGGTGGTACGGTGGGCGGCCTGCATCAGCGTGTCGGTCTGGCCGGGCTCGGCGTTGCGCTGCGCCAGCGTGAGCTGGGTCTTGAGCACCGTCAGCGGTGTGCGCAGTTGGTGCGCGACGTTGTCCAGGAAGCGTTTGCGGATCTCGATCAGGCGTCCCAGCCGCGCCAGATAGTTGTTCAGGGTCTCGATCAGGGGTTGCAGTTCGCGCGGCAGGTCGGGTGACTGGATCGGCGAGAAGTCGTCGTCCGCCTTGCCGGCCAGCTGCTGCCGGAACGGCTCCAGCGGGCGGATGGCGCGCTGCACGCCCCAGACCACCAGCACCGCTGCCAGCAGGAGCAGCAGGCCCTGGCTGCCCAGGGTGTCGCGCAGGATGTGCTGGATCAGCTGCTGGCGGGCTTCCATGGTTTCGCCCACGACGATGCGTACCAGCGGGTCCGCCAGGCCGACATCTTCCAACACGTGGGTCAGCTGTGCCAGCCGCACCGGCTGGCGGAGGTAGAACCCGTCGTCGAACTGCACCAGCGTGAAGTACCGGACCGACGCCTGGCTGCGTGCTGGTGGTTCTGGCAGAGCGGCATCTCCCGCCAGCAACCGGCCCTGCATGGAGGTGATTTTGTAGAACAGCCGTGAGCCGGTGTGGTTCTCCAGCAGGTAGCCGGCTGCGCCCAGCACGTCGACCTGCAGACGGCCGTCGCGCCATTCGAGTTCCTCGGCCAGGGTGCGTGCGGCCAGATACAGCGAGCGGTCGTAAGCCTCGTTGGCCGCGTTGACTGCATTGCCATAACCGACATAGGCATTCACTGCGATCAGGCCCAGCAGGGGCAGCAGGATCCAGCTGAGCAGCCGCCTGCGCAGGGAGCTGGCGGTGTGCCTGGCGGCCAAGTCAGCGTCCGGCGGCGGTGGGCAGGGTGAGCATGTAGCCCATGCCCCGGAAAGTGGTGATCATCACCCCGGGCAGCGCGTCCGGCTGGCCCGGGGCGATTTCGAGTTTCTTGCGCAGCCGGTAGACCAGCACCTCGACCGCATCCAGCCCGGTGGCTTCGTTGGCGAAGACCTCGGCATGCAGCTGCTCCTTGTTGACCGTGCGCCGGGGCGAGCCGAGCAGGACGCGCAGCGCCGCAGCCTCGCGTTTGGTCAAGGCCAGCAGCTGCCCATGCAGGTGCACCGTGTCGGTCTCGGTGTCCATGCAGAGCGGGCCCAGCCGCATCGTGGGCGTGCGGACCCGACCGGGGCGGCGCAACAGGGCGTGCAGGCGCGCTTCGAGTTCGCTCAGGTCGAACGGTTTGGGCAGGTAGTCGTCGGCACCCATGTTGAGGCCGAGCACCCGGTCCGCCACGTTGGCGCGGGCGGTCAGGATCAGCACCGGCACGGTATCGCCCCGGTCACGCAGGGCCTGCAGCACGCTCAGGCCGTCCTGGCCGGGCAGTTGCAGGTCGAGCAGGACGGCGTCAAAACCGTGCCCGGGCTGCAGCCAGCGGTCGGCCTCCAGGCCGTCGGAGGCAAAACGGACGTCCATCCCGCCCTGGCGCAGCGCGGTGCCCAGCCAGAGCGAAATATCCCGGGTGTCTTCCACCAACAGGATCTGGGGCTTAAGGGTATTCACTGAACAAAATTGACAGGTGCGTGACAGTTTCGGCCGTGTAACTGTTCAAAAATCAGGGGTCTGTATGCGCCGGGTGGCCGGCAGTTCGGTTTTTTATTTTTACACAGGAGACATCGATGACTCTCACCAAGCGTGACTTTCTGGCCCTCGGCGCTGCTGCCGGCGCCTCCCTGGTACTGCCGGCGCGTGCGCAGGCCAAACCCATGTACGACACGCTCAACATGTTTGTTCCGGCAGCGCCCGGGGGCGGCTGGGACGGTACTGCCCGCGCGATCGAGCGCGCAGCCAAGGCGGGGGGCCTGGTCGGCAACATGCAATTCGAGAATGTCGGCGGGGCCGGTGGCATGGTCGGCCTGCCGCGCTACGTCAACCAGCGCAAGGGCCAAGGCAACAGCCTGATGGTCGGTGGCTCTGTCATGGTCGGTGCCGGCATTGCCAACAAGAGCCCGATCACCATGCGCAATGTCACGCCGATCGCGCGACTGACCGAAGAGGCTGGTGTGGTCGCCGTGCCCACCAGCGGCAAGATCAAGACCTGGAAGGACCTGGAAGCCGCCATCAAGGCCAACCCCAAGGCCGTCTCCGTGGCGGGCGGCAGTGCCGGGGGCACCGACCACCTGCTGCTGGGCCTGATCATCCAGAAGCTTGGCCGCAATCCGCGTGAAGCGGCCTATGTCGCGTTCGCCGGCGGCGGCCCTGCCAATGCCGCCATCCTGGGCGGCCAGGTGACCGCCGGCATCTCGGGTTACTCCGAATTCGAGGAGCAGATCAAGGCGGGTCGCATGGTCGCGCTGGCAGTGTCGGGCAATCGACGCATTCCGGGCGTGAATGTCCCCACGCTGAAAGAGCTGGGTGTCGACGTGACGGCCGCCAACTGGCGCGGCGTGTTTGCCCCCCCGGAGATCAAACCGGCGCAGCGCGACATGCTGGTCGACTTTATTTCCAGGATGCACGCATCGGCCGCCTGGAAGCAGGAACTCGAAACCCGCAAGTGGACCGACGTGTTCCTGGCCGAGTTGCCGTTTCAGCGCGAAATCGACGCCAACATCAAGGAAACTGAAGCCGTCATGAAGGAACTGGGGCTGGCGTGACCCCGCTGCGCGTGGCCTTGGTGCTGCTCGCCATTTGCGGCGTGGCAGCTTGGCAGGTGACGGTCATCCCCAAGTCCCTCATGGAGATGACCGTCGGCGCAACGCTGGCGCCTGCGGCGATTGTGGGCGCACTGGCGCTGGTGGCGCTGCTCTACGGCCTGAATGCGCTGCGCGGGCGCGAGATCGACGTGAGCCATGCGCCCGGCCAGGAGCCGCTTGCCGGCGCCAACGGCCGTCTGCTGAGCCTGTTTGCGGGTGGCGGCGTCTTCATGGCGCTGGTCATTCCGATGGGTTTCGTGTTTCCCTCGACCGTCTGCGGCATGTGCATCGCGCGGGGGTTCGATGCGCCTTTCAATGTCAGGTCATTCCTGATCTGCGGTGCGATCGCCACGTTGTTCTGGGTGTTGTTTGCGCGCATTCTGGGTGTCGGCCTGGGCCCGGCCCTGCCCTGGGGCATCTGAGCCCGGCCTGTACCCTTTCCTTCACCTCTCGATGGGTATCCCATGGATGCATTGAATAGCCTGATGGGCGGTTTTGCCGTCGCCCTGCAGCCGACGACGCTCATGTGGGGCTTTGTGGGCTGTTTCGTCGGCACCCTGGTGGGGGTGCTGCCCGGCATCGGGCCGGCGCTCACCATCGCGCTGCTGCTGCCGCTGACCTACCATGTGCCGGCGACCAGCATGTTCGTGATGTTCGCGGGCATCTACTATGGCGCGGCCTACGGCGGCTCTACTACTTCGATACTGCTCAACACGCCCGGAGAGTCGTCTTCCCTGATGACGGCCCTGGAGGGCAACCGCATGGCACGGCGCGGGCGGGCCGGCCAGGCCCTCGCCACGGCAGCCATCGGCAGCTTCGTGGCGGGCACCATCGGCACCCTGGCGCTGACCTTCATCGCGCCGCTGGTGGTCGAGGCCGCGCTGGCGTTTGGCCCAGCCGAGTACTTCAGCCTCATGGTGTTGTCGCTGGTGGCGGTGTCCGCGGTCCTTGGCAGCTCGGTGCTGCGTGGCCTGGTGGCGCTGTCGGTCGGCTTGTTGCTGGGCATGATCGGCATCGACCTGCAGACCGGTCAACCGCGCTTCACCTTCGGCCGGCCGGAGTTGCTCGATGGCATCGAGGTCACGGTGGCGGCAGTGGGGCTGTTTGCCGTGGGCGAAGCCGCTTACCTGGCCTGGCAGGGGCGTGAGAGCAAGGGTGGCGAGGTGATGCGGATGTCGGGCAGCCTGTGGCTCAGCCGGCAGGACTGGGCGCGTTCCTGGAAGCCCTGGCTGCGCGGCGCGATGTTCGGTTTCCCGATCGGTGCCATGCCGGCCGGCGGCGCCGAGTTGCCGACCCTGCTGTCCTACTACACCGAGCGCAAGCTGACCAAGTACCCCGAAGAGTTCGGCCATGGCGCCATCGAGGGTGTGGCCGGGCCGGAGGCGGCCAACAACGCGGCGGCTGCCGGCGTGCTGATGCCGCTGCTTACATTGGGCATCCCGACATCCGCCACCGCTGCCATCATGCTGTCGGCCTTCGAGGGTTATGGCATCCAGACCGGGCCGCAGCTGTTCAGCCAGCAGGGCAGCCTGGTCTGGACCCTGATCGCCAGCCTGTACATCGGCAACGTGATCCTGCTGGTGCTCAACCTGCCGCTGGTCGGTCTGTGGGTCAAGCTGCTCAAGATTCCACCGCCCTGGTTGTATGCCGGCATCATCGTCATTTCAACTGCCGGCGTGTATGGCGCGGGCAACTCGGTGTTCAATGTCGGCCTGCTGTTCGTGTTCGGCGTGGTGGGCTTCGTGATGCGGCGCTTCGACTTCCCCGCAGCGCCCCTGATCGTCGGCCTGATCTTGGCGCCGATGGCAGAGCAGTCGATGCGCCAGGCACTGACGATCAGCCAGGGCGAATGGACGACCTTCTTCACGCGGCCGCTGTCGGGCAGCCTGATGGCAATCTCGTTGCTGCTGCTGCTGGCGCCGGCGCTGCTGCGGATTTACCGACAGCGGCGTGACGCCGCCAAAGGCCTGGGCTGAGTCGCAGGCGGCCCGCCCATGCCGATCCACAGTTTTGCCCCGATCGCCGCCGCCGATGCACGGGTGCTGGTGCTGGGCAGCATGCCCGGAGCCGCCTCATTGCGGCAGCAGCAGTACTATGCGCATCCGCAAAACGCCTTCTGGAAAATCATGGCCGCGCTGCTGGGTTTTGCGCCCGCGCTGGACTATGCGACCCGTACCGCGGCCTTGGCGCGGAACCGGATTGCCGTGTGGGACGTGCTGTCGGCCTGCGACCGGCCTGGCAGCCTGGATGCCGCCATCGTGCCGGGCAGCGTGGTGCCGAACGACTTCGCGGTCTTCCTCATGCGCCAACCCGCCATCGCGCGCATCTGCTTCAACGGCGCCACCGCAGAGCGGCTGTTCCTGCGCCATGTGTTTGCGCAGTTGCCACCCGCGCGCGCCATCGCGCTGCATCGGTTGCCGTCGACCAGCCCGGCGCATGCGGGCATGGCCTATGCCGACAAGCTGCAGGCCTGGCGGGTGGTGCTGCCATGACGCTGGACATCACTCGCTGGCTGGCTGGCAGGGGCCTCGAAACCTGTGCCAGTGTGTTCATGGCCAACGACGCGTACTGGTCATCGCGGTGTTGGAAAGCGCTTGCCGCCTGCATGGCGGACCCGTAGGCTTTTCGCGTACTTCAAGGCGTCGGCGCAGTAGTCAATTGTCAGGAGGCGCCCTCCGCCTTCACCTTCAACCGCCACGCGTGCAGCAGCGGCTCGGTGTACCCGCCAGGCTGCACCAGCCCCTTGAACACCAGATCGGTGGCGGCCTGATAGGCGGCGCCAGAATAGTTGCCGGTCATCGGCCTGTACTGCGGGTCACCCACGTTCTGCTTGTCCACCACCTTGGCCATGCGCTTGAAGGTGGCCTTCACCTGGGCGCGTGTGACGACCCCGTGGCGCAGCCAGTTGGCCATGTGCTGGCTGCTGATGCGCAGGGTCGCGCGGTCTTCCATCAGCGCCACATTGTGGATGTCGGGCACCTTCGAGCAGCCGATGCCCTGGTCGATCCAGCGCACCACGTAACCCAGGATGCCCTGGGCGTTGTTGTCGAGTTCCTGCTGGCGCTCTGCGTCGCTCCACTGGGCGGCTTTCACCACCGGGATGTTCAGCAAATCGGTGAGCAAGGCGTCGCGCTGCGCGTCGGCGTCGATCGACTCGAGTTCCTTCTGCACCTGGGCCACCTGCACCTGGTGGTAATGCAGCGCGTGCAGCGTGGCAGCGGTCGGGCTGGGCACCCAGGCGGTGTTGGCGCCGGCTTTGGGGTGGCCGATCTTCTGCGTGAGCATGTCGGCCATCAGGTCGGGCATGGCCCACATGCCCTTGCCGATCTGCGCTTTGCCGCGCAGGCCGCAGGACAGGCCGATCAGCACATTGTTTTTCTCGTAGGCCTGGATCCAGGCGCTGGTCTTCATGTCGCCCTTGCGCAATACGGGCCCGGCCTGCATGCAGCTGTGCATCTCGTCGCCGGTGCGGTCGAGGAAGCCGGTATTGATGAAGGCGATGCGGCTGTCCGCTGCGGCAATGCAGGCCTTGAGGTTGACGCTGGTGCGGCGCTCTTCGTCCATGATGCCGAGCTTGACCGTGCTGTCCTTCAGGCCGAGCAGTTTTTCGACGCGGCCAAACAGTTCGCTGGCAAACGCCACTTCGGCCGGGCCGTGCATCTTGGGCTTGACGATGTAGACCGAGCCTTTGCGCGAGTTGCGGATGCCGTTGACACCGTGGCCCTGCAGGTCGTGCAGTGCGATGGTGGTGGTCACCACCGCGTCCATGATGCCTTCGGGGATCTCGCGCACCACGCCGTCGGCACCGGTGTACAGGATAGCCGGGTTGGTCATCAGGTGGCCGACGTTGCGCACGAACATCAGCGAGCGGCCATGCAGGCGCACTTCGCCCTGGCCATTCGCAGCGGTGTACAGGCGGTCCGGGTTCAGGCCGCGCTGGAAGGTCTTGCCGCCTTTGGTGACGTCCTCGGTCAGTGTGCCTTTGAGGATACCGAGCCAGTTGCCGTAGCCCAGCACCTTGTCCTGCGCGTCGACGCAGGCCACCGAGTCCTCCAGGTCGAGGATGGTGGACAGCGCGGATTCCAGTACCAGATCACTGACACCGGCCGGGTCACTGGCGCCGATCAGTGTGGCGCGGTTGATGCGGATGTCCAGATGCAGGCCGTTGTGCTGCAGCAGCACCGACGAGGGGCTGGCCGCGTCGCCCTGGAAGCCGAGAAATTGCCGGGCGCTCTTGAGTTCGGTCGACTGGCCGTCTTTCAGGCTGACGATCAGCTTGCCACCTTGCACTGCGTAGCCGGTGGAGCCGACATGCGATCCCTTCTTGAGCGGCGCAGTGCGGTCCAGCACATGGCGCGCGTAATCGATCACCTTCGCACCGCGCACCGGGTTGTAGGCGGCACCCTTGTCGGCGCCATCGGTCTCGGGAATGGCGTCCGTGCCGTACAGCGCGTCGTACAGCGAACCCCAACGCGCGTTGGCGGCGTTGAGTGCGTAACGCGCATTGAGGATCGGCACCACGAGTTGCGGCCCGGCCTGCGTGGCCAGCTCTGCGTCCACGTTGCGCGTGGTCGCCGCCACGTGGGCCGGCACCGGCACGATGTAGCCGATCTTCTCCAGGAAGGCGCGGTAGCGCTTCATGCCGCGGACGGGGCCGGGGTGGGCTTGGTGCCATCCGTCCAGCGCAGACTGCAGGCGGTCGCGTTCGGCCAGCAGGGCGAGGTTCTTCGGCGCCAGATCGGCCACGATGGCGTCAAAGCCCTTCCAGAACGCGGTGGTGTCAACGCCAGTACCCGGCAAGACCTGGGTGTCGATGAACTGCTGCAGTTCGGTGGCCACCTGCAGGCGGTGGATGGGGGTGCGTGCGGTCATGGAAAACTCCTGGTTCGAAAGCGGCGTTTCAGAAAAATGCGAGGACATCGCGCAGACTGTCGCCGATACGCGTGGGCTGAGTGCCGAGTTCTTCGAAGGGCAATTGGTAGCGGTTGACCCACAGTGTCTGGTAGCCGTACCAGGTGGCGGCCAGGGCATCCCAGGCGTTGCAGCTGGCAAACACGATCTGGTGCGCCGCCAGGCCAGTGGCGTGTTCGCCCAGCGCATAGGCCTCGGGCGCGGTCTTGTATTTGCGGATGGCGTCGACGCTCAGGACATGGTCGAGCAGGCCGTCGAGGCCGGCCGATTTCACCGCCAGCTGCAACATCGCCGGGTCACCGTTGCTCAAGATGCCGGTCGGAATGCCACGGGTCTTCAGCGCCTGCAGTACCTCGCGGACCTCCGGGAATGCGCTCAGGCTGCGGTACTGGTTCATCAGCCGGTCGACCCGCGCGTCGAATGCACCGGGCGATGCGCCCGGGCCGACCAGGCGCTTGATCGCGTACACCAGCGCGGCGCGGGTCAGCGACCAGAACGGCTGGTAGTGCGCCCCATGGCTGCTGGTGGTGACCAGCCGGGTGTATTCAATTTGCTTGTCGCGCCACAGCACGCTCAGCGCCGGGCCTTGCCCCGGAAACAGCTGTTCGGCCAGCAGGCCGACGCTGTACACGTCGAACAGCGTGCCATAGGCATCGAAGAGAACGGCTCGGGATGGCTTCATGCCAAGACTGTATTCGATACCAGGTTGACTATTGATTCGGCTAAAGTTCGATGATCAGTGACATTTAGGAAGCTAATCATCGCCGCCGCCACGGCCGCTTGCGCGCCAGATCCGTCCGTCAGCGTTTCCCATCCCCACCCTGAGAGCGCAAAATGGTGCCTTCAGCCTGTGTGCTGGAGTGGCTTCAGGCCAACTAGTGCACAGTTGCAAGACCCTACCGGCAAAGACACGCGGGCGGGATCGGTTACAACCCGTGGAGTGGATGCAGTCCCCTGCATGAAATTTTTTCTGAGTGCCCAGGCCATCGCGTGAATTCCGGCAACCCGAACCCCTTGTCTGACCCCGCGGCGCGTGGGCTGGTGTTGCGTCACGTCCAGACGCTGATAGCCCGTACACAGTCGTTTTTTGCCGAGCGCCAGGATACGCATCTTAAGAATCTGCGCGCCTACCTGTTCGAGCTGGTCGACGGGCGCCCCAGCGGTGCGCAGGCGCAGAACCTGCGCACCGCTGCCGTAATGCTGGACAAGCAGGCTGCCCGGTTCAACAGCTTCTTTCAGGCCGCCTTGCGCGAGTGCATTGAAGACGAGCTTGAAGCCGTCATGCCCGGCGCGTTGCGCGCGCTGCGCCCAGCCGACGACAGCGGCTTGTCCAGTGGCCCGTTGAGCATGGCCCTGCTGGATGTGGACGAGATCGAGCGCCACCTGCTGGTCGACCGTATCGCGCAGCGGTTCAATGCCAGCTACGACGCGGCCCTCAAGCCGCTCACGGTGGCCATCGGCGTCCTGCTGCAGCAGGAACAGTTGGCCCTTTCCGACAATCCGTTCCGGCCAGCCACGGTCATCAAGGCCTTCTCGTTGGCCTGGCATGCCAGCGAGTTCGACCCGATGGCGGTGGAGGACTTTCTGTCGGTGCTGGACCCGCGCCATGGTATCGACTGGGCGCCTCTGTACGCCGGATTGACCGAAACCCTGGTACGCGCGGGCTTCACCGCCAAGCCGGTACATCGCATCAAGCGTTCCAGCGGTGCGGACTCCGGGCATGCGCCACTGCAGGAGGGCCGCGAAACGGGGCCCAGCACGCGCTCCGCCTTCAGCGCCTCGTCACAGAGCGCACGGGAGGGCGCTGATGGCCCCTCGCAGGCGGGTGCGGCGGCGGCGGACCCGGCTGCAACACGCAGCATGGCCGAGCGGGCACGGGACTTCCTGCACAAGCTCGGTTTCGGCCGGGCCCAGCCAGCGGGTGGTGGGGCAGGCTCCAGTGGCGGTCGCGGTGGCGGTGGGGGTAGTGGGCCAGGCTCCAGCGGCGGTGGGGGTGGAGGTGGAGGTGTAGGTGGAGGTGGAGGTGGAGGTGGAGGTGGAGGTGGAGGTGGAGGTGAGTCTGGGTTTGCCGTCAGCGGTAGCGCTGCGCACGCGCCGGTCGACCCGGCGCTGATGGGCTTCCTGGGGGGATTGCAGGCCAATACCACTGTCTCGGTGCCGCCGGCGGCCTGGGTCGATGGCCAGGACCTCAGCGGCCACAACCTGCTGCGCCAGATGCGCGAGCGCGACGAAGTCAAGCGCGCGCCCGAACTCGACCGGGGCACGATCGACGCACTGGCCGAAGTGTTCGATTTCGTGTTTGCCGACCCGGCGATACCGATCCAGCTCAAATATGTGATCGGCCGGTTGCAGATCCCGGTGCTCAAGGCGGCGATGATCGACCGCGATTTCTTCCTCTCTGGCGAGCATCCGGCGCGCAAACTGGTGGATGCACTGGCGGCCGCGGCAGTGGGGTGGATGCCCGAGAAAGGCGAGTCCGATCTGCTGTACGTGCGCATCCAGTCGACCGTGTTGAAAGTGCTCAACGGGTTCGAGAACGATCTGGCGCTGTTCCGCCAGCTGCTGGCCGAGTTCGAAGCGTTTGTCGGCGAGATCGAGCAGCAGGCGCAGGTGCATATTGAACCGGTGGCCTACCGGCAAAGCGCGACCGAGAAGCACGAGGCTGCACTGGCCCATGCCGACGAGGTGATGCACCAGAGCATCAGCACCGCCAGTGACCGCGAGCCTTTGCGTCCGTTCATGCTGCCCTTTCTGACCACCCAGTGGCGTGAGGTGATGGCCCATGCGTGGACCCACCGCCATGCGGTGCCAGGCGGGTGGGCGCAGGCACTGCAGACGCTGGACGAGATGATCTGGTCGACCCAGCCCAAGACCGATCCGTCCGAGCGCGCCCGGCTGGTGGCATTGCTGCCCGACCTGGTGCGCCGCACCAACATCAGCCTGGATGCCATCGGCTGGGACGGCGAGGAACGCGCCGAGTTCACACGCAACCTGATCGACACCCATATGAAGGCGATCCGGTCGACCCGCTCCGCAATGATGCCGGTCGACTCCGGGTCGGCACCTCTGGAGACGCCAGCCAGCCGGATGGCCCTGAAAGCCCTGGAGGCGCGGCGGGCACGCCATACCGAAGCCCTGGAGCTCGATGGCTTTGACGCGCAGGCGCTGGCGTTCGAGCGCGGGCTGTGGTTCGATTTCGATGACGCCGAAGCTGGCACCCGGCGCTACCGCCTGGGCTGGGTCAGCCCGCAACGCTCGCGCATGCTGTTTACCAACCGCGACGGCTTCGAAGCCTTTGTCCGCTCCGAGCGCGAGGTGGCCCAATTGCTGCGCGAAGGCAGCTTGCGGGTGCTCGACCAGCAGCCGATCGTCGGGCGCGCGATCCAGCAGATCATGGTGGCTGGCGCGGCAGGCCATCTCGATCTGGAGCTGGTCTGATCAATGGAGTCCCCATGAAACTCGGTTACACCATCGTCTACGTGCCCCAGGTTGCGGAGTCGTTGTCTTTCTTTGAGCGTGCCTTTGGTTTGTCACGCCGTTTTCTGCACGAGTCAGGTGACTACGGCGAGCTGGAGACAGGAGAAACAACACTGGCGTTTGCATCGCTGGCATTGGGAAAAGTGAATTGCCCCGACGGTTTTGTTTCTGCCAGCGAGTCTGCTCAGCCGCTTGGCTTTGAACTGGCACTGGTGACGCCCGAGGTTACCGCTTCCCAAGCAAAGGCTCTGGACTCCGGGGCCGTGGAAGTCAAAGCACCCGAGGCCAAGCCCTGGGGACAGGTCGTCTCCTATGTCCGGTGCCCTGATGGCACGCTGGTCGAGATTTGCTCCCTCGTAGGCGGCTGACCGGCGCGACGGCGCAGGGGCCTGCCGCATGGACAAATTCAAGCAACTGGCGTCTTTTGTTTCGGTCGCCACGCGTGGCAGCCTGACCGCCGCGGCGGTGGCCGAGGGTGTGGCGCCGGCGATCATGGGCCGCCGGCTCGATGCGCTGGAAGCGCGTTTGGGCGTGAAGCTGCTGTTCCGCACCACGCGGCGCATCGCACTGACCCACGAAGGCAGCGTGTTTCTGGAGGATTGCCAACGTGTGCTAGCCGACATGGCCAATGCCGAGGCCAGCGTATCGGCGGGCGGCGTCAGGGCCAGTGGCCACCTGCGCGTCACGGCGCCCGCCGGTTTCGGCCGCCGGCACGTGGCCCCTCTGGTGCCGAAGTTCCGCGAATTGCACCCCGAGGTGACGATCTCGCTCAACCTCGGCGACCGGTTGGTGGACATCGCCGCAGAGGCCTTCGATTGCGCGGTGCGGGTTGGCGACATGCCCGACTCGTCGCTGGTCAGCGTGCGCCTGGCCGACAACCGGCGCCTGTGTGTTGCCACGCCGCGTTACCTGCAGCAGCACGGCACGCCCGCGCACCCGGAAGACCTGGCGCGCTTTGATTGCCTGGCCTTGTCCAGCGACGCATCGCAGACGCGTGGCTGGGCCTTTCGGGTTTCGTTGGCGCGGGGAGCAGGCAAGCAGCCGCGGCCGGCGGCCGGGCCGGATGATGCTTTCGAGGTAATCCACCTCAAACCCGGCGGGCCTCTGGACTGTTCGGATGGCCAGGTGCTGCACGACTGGTGCATGGCCGGGTTCGGCATTGCCTGGCGCAGCAGTTGGGAGGTGGAGGCGGAGGTCGCCAGCGGTCGCCTGGTGGCGATACTTGAGGCCTATGCGGCACCACCCAACGGGATCTATGCGGTGCTGCCGCAACGCAAGCATCTGCCGTTGCGGGTTCGCCTGTGGATCGACTTTTTGCGGCATCACTACAGCCGCGCAGGCTATTGGCCGGCCTGATCGGCCCCGCCGCGGTGCCGGCGACGCTCGAGCGGCCTCAGGCGGCGGGTTTGGACTTGAGGCAGTCGCTCATGAACTTCTTGCGCTCGTCGCCTTTCTTGCCATCGGCGTCCTTGTTGCAGGACGCCATCTTGCTTTGCTGGGTTTCCTTCTTGGCGCTCAGGCAGGTCTTCATGAAGGCCTTGCGCTCATCACCCTTCTTGTCGGCGGCGTCCTTGTTGCAGGTGGCCATCTTGCTTTGCTGGGCGGTGACGGGCTTGTCCTGGGCCAGGGCGGAGCCAAAAGAGAAGGCCAGGGCGATCGCCGCAGCGAGGCAGAGCAGTTTGTTCATGGTGGGAATTTCAGGTGGTGGGGAGGGGACGACGCAAAACCGTTTGGGGATCCGCTTTTGTAACGCGCCGGATCCCCAAACGGCTGACAAGCGGGTCGAACAGCCGTACCGTTGGTCACCCACGCTGCCAGTGTAGACCACGCCCGGTGTCGGCCATGCGACAGGCCGAGGCGTGTGCCCGTCGCCCACGGGCTCCTAGAATCGCACCCTATGCTCAAGATCAAACAGGAATTGCAGGAAGCCCTGGCGGCCGCCCTGCGCGAACTGGCGCCCGACGCAGCGGTGCGCGCCGTGTTCGAGTCTCCCAAGGTGGCCGCGCATGGCGATTTGGCGTCGACCGCGGCCATGCAACTGGCCAAGCCGCTCAAGCTCAATCCGCGCCAAGTGGCCGAACGGCTGCGCGCGCTCCTGCTGGCCCAGCCGAGTTACCGGCAATGGGTGTTGGATATCGACATCGCCGGCCCCGGTTTCCTGAACTTTCGGCTGATGCCTGCCGCCAAACAGCAAGTCGTGCGCGAAGTGCTGCAGTCCGGTGCCGGTTTCGGCCACCAGCCGCCGCGCGGCGAGCGCATGCTGGTCGAGTTCGTCTCGGCCAATCCGACCGGGCCGCTGCATGTGGGCCATGGCCGTCAGGCCGCCTTGGGCGATGCGATCTGCAACCTCTATGCCACCCAGGGCTGGGAGGTGTACCGCGAGTTTTATTACAACGATGCGGGCGTGCAGATCGCCACGCTGGCCAACAGCACCCGGCTGCGTGCCCTGGGCGTGAAACCGGGCGATGCCGAGTGGCCCGAAGCCGCCTACAACGGTGACTACATCGCCGACATTGCGGCCGACTTCCTGGCCGGCAAAACAGTCAGTGCCGACGACCGCAGCACCACTGCCAGCGCCGACACCGATGATCGGGAGGGCATCCGCGAGTTTGCAGTCGCTTACCTGCGCCATGAGCAGGACCTCGATCTGCAGGCCTTCGCGGTCAAGTTTGACAACTACTACCTGGAGTCCAGCCTGTACACCAGTGGCAAGGTGGATGCCGCAGTCGCCAGGCTCCAGGCGGCCGGCAAGACGTTCGAGAAAGACGGCGCGCTGTGGCTGCGCTCTACGGATTATGGTGACGACAAGGACCGGGTGATGCGCAAGAGCGACGGCTCCTACACCTACTTTGTGCCAGACGTGGCCTACCACATCACGAAATGGACGCGTGGTTTCACCCGCGTGGTGAACATCCAGGGAACCGACCACCACGGGACCATCGCACGGGTGCGTGCCGGCCTGCAGGCGGCCGATGTCGGTATACCGGCGGGGTATCCGGATTACGTGCTGCACACCATGGTGCGGGTCATGCGGGGTGGCGCAGAGGTCAAGATCTCCAAGCGCTCCGGCTCTTATGTGACCCTGCGCGACCTCATCGACTGGACCAGCAAGGATGCCGTGCGTTTCTTCCTGCTCAGCCGCAAGCCCGATACCGAATATGTGTTCGATGTCGACTTGGCACTGGCCAGGAACAACGACAACCCGGTGTACTACGTGCAGTACGCGCATGCGCGGATCTGTTCCGTGCTGGCCGGCTGGGGGGGTGACCCGATCCGCTTGCAGCACGTGCCGCTGGACGCTCTGCAAAGCCCAGTCGCCCAGGGCCTGATGCTGGCATTGGCCAAATACCCCGAGATGTTGACGGCCGCCGCGCAGGATTTCGCGCCGCACGATGTCACGTTCTATTTGCGCGAGCTGGCGGCCACCTACCACAGCTACTACGATGCCGAACGTATCCTGGTGGACGACGAGCCGGTGCGGCTGGCGCGGCTGGCGCTGGTCGCTGCCACGGCCCAGGTGCTGCGCAACGGGCTGGCAGTGCTGGGCGTGGATGCGCCCCGCAAGATGTGACGGACTGCCTGCACAATCCAGCCATGCAAGGACAAATCGGACCAAGGCGGCGCATGCATTACCAGCGCGGGGGGACTCTGCTGGGGCTGGTCATCGGCCTGGTGATCGGGCTGGGAGTTGCGCTGGCGGTGGCGGTCTATGTGACCAAGGTGCCGGTGCCATTCCTGAACAAGGGCCAGAGCCGCTCGGTCGAGCAGGATGCGGCCGAGGCCCGCAAGAACAAGGACTGGGATCCGAACGCGCCGCTGTACGGGAAGAATCCGGCCCGGCCCGCGGCGCCCGCCTTGGCAGCCTCGGCGGCAGTCGGCTCGACCGACAATGCGGCGGCACCGGCTCGGCCGGCCTCCGGCGCGACTGGCGAGGCCAGGCCCGCCGTGTCGGTCGATCCGCTGGGCGATCTGGCGAAAGCCCGGTCATCCGGAGCCGGGGTCGATCCGTTTACCTATTTTGTCCAGGCGGGCGCTTTTCGTACGCCGGAAGACGCCGAGGCGCAACGCGCCAAGTTGTCGTTGGCCGGGGTCGAGGCCCGGGTATCCGAGCGCGAGCAGTCCGGGCGCACGGTGTTTCGCGTGCGGGTGGGTCCGATCGAAAAGCGCGAAGATGCCGATCGCACCAAGGAAAAGCTGGAAGCACTGGGCTTGGAGGTTGCATTGGTGCGCGTCCAGCGCTGAACTATTGCCGGCGGGCCCGGTCGGAAACAGGGTCGGTATTCAATTTCAGGAGTGAACACATGAAACGTCGTGACTTTGCCACCGCCGCGGTGGTCGCCACCGCCTGGGGCCAGGGCATGTTGCAGGCCGCGCGGGCCCAGGTCGCCAGACCGGAAGCTGGTGCCGATTATCTGGTGCTGGACAAGAAGACGGCGGTGGAGGCCCCCGCCGGCAGGATCGAGGTGGTGGAGTTCTTCTGGTACAACTGCCCGCACTGCAATGCCTTCGAACCCACACTGGAAGCCTGGATCAAGCGTGTGTCCAAGGATGTGGTCGTGCGCCGGGCGCCGGTCGGCTTCCGCGATGACTTCGTGCCGCAGCAGCGACTGTTCTACACCCTGGAGGCGATGGACCTGGTCGACAAGCTGCACGGCAAGGTGTTTGCTGCGATCCATGCCGAGAAACTGCAATTGAACAAGGGCGACGCGATCGCCGACTGGGTGGCCAAACAGGGGGTGGACAAGGCGAAATTCATGGAGCAGTACAACTCCTTCACGGTCGCCACCAGGGCCAGCAAGGCCACGCAGTTGCAGAACGCCTACCGGGTGGAGGGCGTGCCTGCCATGGGAGTGGCAGGGCGCTTTTACACCGATGGCACCTTGGCCAAGAACATGCCGCGCGCGCTGCAGATCGTTGATTTTCTGGTGGCCGAGGTCCGCGCCGGCCGTTGACCCGGGCCGCTGGCGATATCGGAAGGCGGCACACCCTGCCGCCTGCACTGTGCGGGCTACAATGAATCCGCAGGGCGTTCCTGCAAGATTCGTGCCTCTATGAAATCCATTCGCCAACTCCCCTTCCTCGTGCTGGCATGCGTCGTGCTTGCTGGTGCCGCGCATGCCGAGCGCGCCGACCGCAGCAAACCGATGAACATCGAGTCCGACACCCTGCGGTACGACGACGCCAAGCAGACCAGTGTCTTTACCGGGCGTGTGGTGGTTACCAAGGGGAGCATCGTCATGCGCGGTGCGCAACTCGATGTGCGCCAGGACGGCGCTGGCAACCAGTTCGGCGTGCTCAAGGCAGAGCCCGGCAAGCGTGCCTTCTTCCGCCAGAAGCGCGATAGCCGTCCTGGCACGGTCGACGAATTCATGGAAGGCGAGGCCGACGTCATCGAATACGACGGCAAGGCCGATACCGTGCGTTTCCTGCAGCGGGCCGAATTGCGCCGTTACCTCGGGACGACGCTCAATGACGAGATGACTGGTGTCGTCATCGTCTACGACAACGCCACCAGTGTGCTCACGGTCGATGGCGGTCCAGCCAAGACCATGCCCGACGGCACCGCAGCACGCGTGCGTGCGGTGCTGACACCGCGCTCCGACGAATCGCGCCCGGCACCTGCCGCCGCACCCGGTGCTGCGCCCGCGCCCCCGGCACTGCGCCGTTCTGCCACTGTCGGCGGGCAGAAGTGACGGTTGACGCAGCAGGCCTGGGCTCTGACGGCCCGACCAGCCGGCTCGAGGCCCTGCATCTCCAGAAGTCCTACGGCAGCCGGACGGTCGTCAAGGATGTATCGCTTGCCGTGGGTAAAGGCGAGGTCGTCGGGCTCCTCGGCCCCAACGGCGCCGGCAAGACGACTTCGTTCTACATGATCGTGGGTCTGGTACGCGCCAGCGCCGGCGACATCACCATCGACGGGCGCTCGGTCGAAGATATGCCGATCCACCGCCGTGCGCGCCTGGGCCTGAGCTACCTGCCGCAAGAAGCATCGATCTTCCGCAAGCTTAACGTGCAGGACAACGTGCGCGCTGTGCTTGAGCTGCAGACCGATGCTTCCGGCCGGACGCTGGCACCGGCGGTGATCGAGGAACGGCTCGATGGCCTGTTGAAAGATCTGCGGGTCGACCACCTGCGCGACTCCCCCGCGCTGGCACTGTCCGGTGGCGAGCGCCGGCGCGTCGAAATCGCGCGGGCGCTGGCGACCCAGCCGCGGTTCATCCTGCTCGATGAGCCGTTTGCCGGCATCGACCCGATCGCAGTGATCGAGATCCAGCGCATCATCAATTTCCTGAAGTCCCGCGGTATCGGTGTGCTCATCACCGACCACAACGTGCGCGAGACGCTGGGCATCTGTGACCACGCCTACATCATCAGTGATGGCAACGTGCTGGCGCAGGGCACCCCGGCCGAGATCGTCGCCAATGCCGACGTGCGCCGGGTGTACCTGGGCGAACATTTCAAGATGTGATGGGCGCACGCCGATGAAGCCGGGCTTATCGCTCCGCATTTCCCAGCACCTGGCACTCACGCCCCAGCTGCAGCAGTCGATTCGTCTGTTGCAGTTGTCGACCCTGGAGCTGAGCCAGGAAGTGAACCAGATGCTCGACGACAACCCGTTCCTGGAAGTGTCGGAAGAGACCCCTGCGGCCGATGACTTCGGCCTGGCGCAAGTCGATGCACTGGTGCCGCTGGGCGACCGGGAGGCCGAGATGGCGGTCTCCAGCACGACCGAGTACACCAGCGAGTCCAGCGGTCCGGTCAATGACGATACGGTCACGCCCTTGTCGGCCGCCGATGCCGAGAGCTGGGAGGGCGACGGCACCGTCGAGATGGCGCCCGACGACAACGAGTGGGGCGGAGACGCCAAGGCCCACAGCAACAACCTGGCTACCGAGGACGATGTCGACGCCGGCGAGCTTGCGCGCTCGCAGGAGTCGCTGCAGACGCATCTGCACCGGCAGGCGCTGGCCACGCGCCTGAGCGAAGAAGACCGGGTCGCCTTGCGCTTCCTGATCGAGTCGCTCAACGATGACGGGTACCTGGAAGACTCGCTGCAGTCCCTGGCCGCCGGGCTTGGACCGGAGGACGACGAACAGACCGAGCAACTGGTCCACCACCTGACCGTGGCCCTGCGCATCTTGCAGGACTTTGAGCCGGTGGGTGTGGGCGCGGCCAACCTGGGCGAGTGTTTGCGCCTGCAGTTGCGGGCGCTGCGCCGCCAATGGCCGGCCGGCGATTCGCACCAGCGCGTGCTGGCCGTGGCCACGCGCGTCTGCAGCCAGCCGATGGACCTGCTGGCGCGGCGTGACATCAAGCGCCTGGTGCAGGTCTGCAGCACCACCGACGCACTGGTGCGCGAGGCCATCGCCGTGATCGCCCGGCTGGAGCCCAAGCCGGGCCGGCGCTTTGTCAGCGTCGAGCGCAATATCGTCATTCCCGATGTGCTGGTGGTGCAGGTGGGCAAGGGCGTCAACCTGCGTTTTCGGGCGCAGATCAACCCCGAGGTGATGCCGCGTCTGCGGGTGCACGATATCTACGCCAATGCGCTCAAGCTGCACCGTGGCAATGGCTCGGATGCCTCCAACTACGCAGCACTGCAACAGCGGCTGCAGGAAGCGCGCTGGTTCATCAAGAACATCCAGCAGCGTTTTGACACCATCCTGCGCGTCAGCACAGCCATCGTCGAGCGTCAGAAAAGCTTTTTCCAGCATGGCGTGCTGGCCATGCGACCGCTGGTGCTGCGCGAGATCGCCGACGAGCTGGGCCTGCACGAGTCGACCATCAGCCGCGTGACCACCGCCAAATACATGGCCACCCCCAAGGGCACCTTCGAGCTCAAGTATTTTTTCGGTTCGGGTCTGGGCACCGAGACTGGCGGCAACGCCTCCAGCACCGCGGTGCGCGCCCTGATCAAGCAGTTCATTGAGGCGGAATCCAGCGTCAAGCCGCTGAGCGACAGCCAGCTCTCCGACATGCTCAAGGAGCAAGGCATCGCCTGCGCGCGGCGTACCGTTGCCAAATACCGAGAGGGGCTCAAGATCGCCCCGACCAGCCTGCGACGCGCCTTGTGACGGGCAGGCCATGAACCATCTGCAACTGTTCCTGCCCTGTGCCGCGGGCGTCGAGGACATGCTTGTCAACGAGGTCGCCTGCATCACCTCGCGCACGCTGGATGCGGTGCACAAGCAGCGCGGCGGCGTGCTGCTCGAGGGCGCCTGGCGTGATGCCCTGCTGCTCAACCTGCACAGCCGCCTGGCGCAGCGCGTGCTGGTCCAGCTGTTCCATGCCGAGTACCGCAACGAGCAGGACCTCTACCGCGCGGCCAGCGAAGTGGCCTGGGAGATCTGGTTCACGCCACGCCAGTCCATTAAGGTCGAGGTGACAGCGCAGCACAGTCCGCTGCACAGCCTGAATTTCGCGGCCCTGAAAGTCAAGGATGCCGTGTGCGACCGGTTCCGGGCCAAAGCCGGTGGCGTGCGTCCCAATGTCAATACCCAGTGGCCCGACATCCGCATCTACGCGCATCTCACCACCGACACGGTGTCGCTGTACATCGATACCTCGGGCGAAGCGCTGTTCAAGCGCGGCTGGCGCGAGGACACGGGCGAAGCCCCACTCAAGGAGACGCTGGCTGCTGCGCTGATTGCCGCCAGCGGCTGGGCGCAGGACCCGCAGCAGCCTTTGTACGACCCGTGCTGCGGCAGTGGCACCATCGCCATCGAAGCGGCGCAGATTGCCTGCAACATTGCAGCTGGCAGCCTGCGCCGGTTTGCGTTCGAGAAGATGCTGCCATTTCAGCCCCATGTCTGGGAGGCGATCCACAACGAGGCCCTGCAGTCCCGGCGAGTGCCCGCGCCGGGCGAGAAGCCCACCATCTTCGGCAGCGACGTGGCGCACCGCATGGTCGACTTTTCGCAGCGCAACGCCGAACGTGCCGGTGTCGCCGACGTCATCGAGTTCCGTGGCGGCGATGCCTTGCAACGCCTGCCTCCGTGCGAACCGCCGGGGGTGCTGCTGCTCAATCCGCCCTATGGTGAGCGCATTGAGGCGGGTGGTGTGGCCGGCAGCCGGGCGCGTGAGCAGGCGCATGCGCCGGCGGGCGCAGACTTCTTCGTGCAGTTGGCGTCGCACTGGAAGCGGCACTATGCCGGCTGGACCGCCTGGGTGCTCACTCCCGATCTCAAGCTGCCGGGCAAGATGCGCCTGAAAGAGTCGCGCCGCGTGCCGATGTGGAACGGGCCGATCGAATGCCGGCTGTTCCGTTTCGACATGGTCCGCGGGTCGGCCCGGGCAGAGGCGCTGGACCGCCCTGAATCGTGAGCGCTGCCCGCATGGCTGCCGACCTGCCGCTGCTGGTGATCGACACCAACATTGCGCTGGACTTGCTGGTGTTTGAGGCACCGGCCAGCAATGTCGTATGGGAGGCCGTGTGCCAGAAGCAGGTGATCTGGCTGGCAACCGCTCGCATGCGGGCCGAGTTGCAACGCGTATTGACATACCCGCAGATCGCCAGGCGGCTCGCGCTGCGTAGGCACGCTGCAGACGCGGTGCTGGCGCAGTTCGATCGGCTCAGCCGTGTCGTACCGGACGCGCCCCGTGCGACCGTTCGTTGCCGCGATCCGGATGACCAGATCTTCGTCGACCTGGCAGTGGCGCACGGTGCACAACTGCTCAGCAAGGACGGGCTGGTGCTGCGGCTGCGCAAGCGCCTGGCAGCGCTGGGGGTGGTGGTTTCAGTGGGCCCGACCGGTCACTGACGGCTGTCCCAGGCTTTCCCGTTCCTGAAGCTGGAAACTCTGCGCGCTGGCCAGTGGCCACGACTGCTGGTAGATGAGCGGCAGGTCGCCCAGGTCCTGGTGCAGCAGGGCGCCGTCGGGCATCTGCATCAGGATCGACTGTGCCAGTGATTTCACTTTCTGATCCGTAGTGCGGCGAACGATGTGGTGGGCTGTGATGTCGCTCGGGTGCGTGAGGCCGGCGGCCTGCACCAATTCGCGCAGCGCATGCATCGTGAGGTGGTGAAAACTATAGACCCGCTGCGTTTTGTCCGGAACCACCAGCGATTGCTGGCGCAGGGGGTCCTGGGTGGCCACGCCCGTCGGGCACTCGCCGGTGTGGCAGTTCTGGGCCTGCAGGCAGCCCAGTGCGAACATGAATCCGCGCGCGCTGTTGCACCAGTCGGCACCCAGGGCCATCATGCGCACGATGTCGAAGGCGCTGACCACCTTGCCGGCGCAGCCGATCCGGATGCGGTTGCGCAGGCCGACACCGCGCAGGGTGTTGTGCACCAGCAGCAAGCCTTCCTGCAGCGGAGAGCCCACGTTGTTGGTGAATTCGAGCGGAGCCGCACCGGTGCCGCCCTCGGCGCCATCGACCACGATGAAGTCGGGGGTGATGCCGGTGGACACCATCGCCTTGACGATGGCAAACCACTCCCAGGGATGCCCGATGCACAATTTGAAACCGACCGGTTTGCCGCCGGAGAGCCGGCGCAGGCGCACGATGAACTGCATCATCTCCAACGGTGTGGAAAATGCGCTGTGGGCTGCCGGCGACACACAGTCCACCCCCACCGGCACGCCGCGTGCGGCCGCGATTTCCGCCGTGACCTTGGGGCCAGGCAGCACGCCGCCATGGCCTGGCTTCGCACCTTGGCTCAGCTTGATCTCGACCATCTTGACCTGCGGGTCGCGTGCATTCTCGGCAAAGCGTTCGGCATGGAAGCTGCCGTCGCTGTTGCGGCAGCCGAAGTAACCCGAGCCGATCTCCCAGATCAGATCGCCACCATGCGCGCGGTGGTGCACCGAGATCGACCCCTCTCCGGTGTCGTGGGCAAACCCGCCCTTGCGGGCGCCCGCGTTCAGCGCCTTGATGGCATTGGCGCTGAGCGAACCGAAACTCATGGCCGAGATGTTGAACACGCTGGCATGGTAGGGCTGCGTGCACAGGTCGGTCTGCGCCGGCAGTTGCGCGACCTCGTCCGGCGTGCCGCCGATCCAGACCCGGAAATCGCTCGATGGCACGGTCGTAGGCACCATCGAGTGGTTCATCCACTCGTATCCCTCGGCGTGCACATCGAGCTGGGTGCCGAATGGCCGTTTGTCCGAGTCGCCCTTGGCCCGTTGGTAGACCAGCGAGCGCTGCGAACGCGAGAACGGTGTGGCGTCGGTGTCGTTCTCCAGAAAATACTGCCGGATCTCCGGTCGCACATACTCCAGCATGAACCGCAGGTGCCCGATCACCGGGTAGTTGCGCAGGATCGAGCGCCGGGCCTGCACCACATCATGCACACCCACCGCCACCAAGGCCAGCCAGATCGCCACCCACTGCGTGCCGCTCCCGGTCTGCAGCCATTGCACCAGTGCCGCCACCAGCGCCAGCACACACAGGCCGAAGACCGTGTAGCGGATCGGATACCACTGATTAAGCGTGTGAAACATGGGCAGGAGACTCCGGGTTGATAGGGGCGGGTAGCGCAGCGGCAGGCCGGGTGTGCCCACCAGCTGTGCCTGGCTCGGCGACATCGCGCCCCGTCGGCTGGCTGGAGTGCAGAGCGCGTGGTGCACCCAGCAGGCGGCCGCAATCCCGTGCCGCCATAAAAGAGGAGACCAGACCCCAGTCGAAGTTCTGCTTCATTCCTGGAGTTGCAGCCGCTGGTCAGTATGCATTCTTGAAATTCTGGGTCTTCGAATTCGACCATTGTGGTTTGACGGCCATCTTTCCACAAGAGCTGCAAGGCCGCAAACAACACACCCCAAACCCCCCACTCTTTCGGTTTCGCCGCTGACCCATGGCAACCCTGGCCGGCAGCACCCGCATCGCCGAGGTACAGGCCAGGCGGGCCTGCCTGCGGTCGCAGCTGCGCGGGACTGCCCTGCGCCTGCAGATGCACCCGACGAGCCAGGCGCCGCAGGAGTTTGCCGCGATGAAGCCGTGGTACGACCGGCTGCACCCGCTGGTACTGGGCAAGCCGGCAGAGCAGGAGACGGTGCAGATGTTCTGCCGCATCGGGTATTGCGCCGACCAGCAACACATGCCGCGCCGGCCGCCGGAGGGCTTTTTGCGCGCCTGAGTGGCGCCCGGTTCAACCCAGTTGCAGCAGCAGCTGGCGCAATGCATGCTCGACAGTTGCGGCGCGAACAGCGGCACGGTCGCCCTGGAAATGCTGCACCCCGGACACCATTTCGCCGCGCACGCACCAGCCGAACCACACCGTGCCCACCGGTTTGGCCAGGCTGCCGCCGGTAGGCCCGGCAACACCGGTGACGGCCACCGCCACATCGGCATGCGACCGGGCTACGGCACCGGCGGCCATCGCCCGCGCCACCGCTTCGCTGACGGCGCCCTCGGTCGCAATGAGCGCTGCATCGACGTCCAGGCATTCGATCTTGGCGGCATTCGAGTAGGTCACATACCCGCGTTCGAACCATGCGCTGGAGCCGCTGAGGTCGGTGCAGGCTGCGGCGATCATGCCGCCGGTACAGCTCTCGGCGGTGGCCATCGACCAGCCGCGCGTCGTCAGCATTTGCGCCAGCCGGGCGCAGAGTTCGGCGGTCACCAGAAAGCGGTCCACAGCGCGATCACCAGTAACGTACAAAATGCGGCGACCAGGTCGTCGAGCATGATCCCGAAGCCCGCCTTGTGCCAGGCCTGGGGGTCCTGCGCCACATCGACATGGTGGAACAGTGCATCGGCCCAGCCGACCGGCCCGGGCTTGACGGCATCGAAGAAACGGAACAGGGCGAAGGCGATGGCCTGTGCCAGCAGCCCCGCCGGCATCACCACCCACAACACGATCCAGAAGGCGGCGACTTCATCCCAGACGATCTGGCCCGGGTCCTTTACCTGCATATGCCGGGCGGTCACGCTGCTGGCCCACCAGCCCACGGGCACCGACAGCGCGACCACGATGGCGATCTGCTGCGGCGTCAGCCACAGCTGCAGCACCAGAAAGGCCATCCAGGCCCACAGCGTGCCGGCCGTACCGGGCGCCATCGGGCTGAGTCCGGCGCCAAAACCCAGGGCAATGAAATGCGCCGGATGGGCCAGCAGGAAGCCGACCGTGGGGCGGGTGATGGGGGCGCCGATGGCAGGCATGGCTGGATTATGTGGGACGCCTGGCCGGGCCGGGCCGGGCCCGTGCGATGAATGCCGGGTATGCTTGCCGCTCCCGGGGCGCCGGACACACCCACCCGCAGAGGCGACACATGCTGATCAGAAAAACCATGGCGGCCGTGTGCGCGGCGCTGGCCCTTGTGGCCATGGCCGCGCAAGCGCAGGACAATCGCATCGACACCATCCGCTCCGACGCCCCCGAACTGGCGAAATACGGCAAGCTGGCGATTGGCGTCAAGACGCTGAATCTGGTCCACCCCGGACAGGCCGACATCCTGAAGTTCAAGGCTGGCGCGCCAATGCCGGTCTACGATCGCCCTCTGACGGTCGAGGTCTGGTATCCGGCGGCGCCCGGTTCCACGGGCAACGGGCAGTACCGCGTATTCACTCGGGACGGCAAGACCGAGGTCGTGCTGACCGGGCGCGCACTGCGCGATGCGCCGCCGGAGCGCGCAGCCGGCCCCTATCCGCTGCTGATCGTCTCGCACGGCTACCCGGGCAACCGCTTTCTGCTGAGCCACCTGGCCGAGAATCTGGCGAGCAAGGGCTATGTCGTGGCCTCGATCGACCACACCGACAGCACCTACAGCGACCAGGCGGCCTTTGGCAGCACGCTCTTGAACCGTCCACTGGACCAGCTCTTCGTGCTGCGCGAGATGGCCCGTCTGAATGCGTCCGATCCCACCGGTACCTTGCAAGGCCTGGTCAATGCCGATCAGACCGGGCTGATCGGCTATTCGATGGGTGCCTACGGTGTGGTCAACATCCTGGGTGGCGGTTTCACGGCGGCCAGTGTGGCGCTCCCCTGGGGGACCCCGAATGGCGCGTTGGCGGTGCGCCAGGCGGGCAATGCGGCGCTTGCCGCATCGATGGACAAGCGCATCAAGGCGGCGGTTGCCTTTGCGCCCTGGGGCTGGAACGCCGGTTTCTGGGATGCGGCGGGCCTGGCTGGCGTTCGCACGCCGGTGTTTTTCGTTGCCGGCAGCGTGGACGATGTGTCGGGTTATGCCCCCGGTGTGCGCAATATCTTCGAGGTCAGCGTCAATGCGCCGCGTTTCCTGCTGACCTTCGACAACGCCAACCACAATGCCGGTGCACCCATGCCGGCGCCGCGCGAGACCTGGGCACCGGTGCCCTCGCTGAAGTTCGTGCCTGCCGAGCATTACATCGACGCCGTGTGGGACAACGTGCGCATGAACAACATCGCGCAGCACTTTGTCACCGCGTTCCTCGACAAGTACCTCAAGAACGATGCTGCGATGGATGCCTACCTGAACCTTCTGGAAAACCCGCGCGACGGCAAGTGGTCGACCGAGGCCAATGGCAGCCTGAAAGCCGACCATACCTACTGGAAAGGCTTTGCAAACCGCACTGCCGTCGGCTTGCGGCTGGAGCAGCGCAAGCCGCAGTAGGGCCCGACGTCCGACATGCCGATGACTGGAAACCTGCGCAGTATCCTGGCGATGCTCGTCGCCATGGGCAGCTTTTCCCTGATGGATGCCGTGCTCAAGACGCTGGCAGGCTCCTACCCGTCGATGCAGGTGGCCGCGCTGCGCGGGTTGACTTCGCTGCCGCTGGTGTGCGCCTATGTGTGGTGGCGCCGCGAGGTGCACTTGCGGCTGCGCCTCCGCTGGCCGTTGCACCTGCTGCGGGGTGTGCTGGGCATCGCGATGCTGGCGCTGTTCACGTTTTCGCTGCGCGAACTGGGTCTGGCCGAGTCCTACACCATCTTCTTCGTGGCGCCGCTGATCATCACCATGCTGTCGATCCCCGTGCTCCAGGAGCGGGTGTCACTGCGTCACTGGGTGGCTATCGCGGTCGGCCTGGGGGGCGTCCTGGTTGCGTTGCGCCCGGACCAGGACGCGTTCTTCTCGCTGAGTGCCATCGCGGTGCTGATGGCGGCAGTCTTCTATGCGGTGTCAGCCATCGCCGGGCGCGTGCTGTGCCGCACCGACGCAGCCGTGACTCTGGTGTTCTGGACCACTGCCATGTGGGCCGTTGGCGCCGGTGCGCTGGCCTGGCCATCCTGGGTACCGCTGGACCCCAGCCATGGCTGGCTTTTGATGGCGCTGGCAGTGACCGGATTTTTCGGCCAGTTGGCTATCACCGAGGCCTTTCGCCATGGCAAGGCCTCGGCGGTGGCGCCATTCGAGTATTCGGCGCTGGCCTGGGCCATCCTGCTCGACTTCACGATCTGGCATATCCTGCCGGATCGCTACACGTTGCTCGGCGGCGCCATCATCATCGGCAGTGGCATCTACCTGATCCGCAAGGAGAAAGTGCGGGATGTGACGGTTGCACCCTGAGGCACGCTGGCCAGACTGCGCGGCTCTCAGGCGAAGTGGTCGAAGGAAGCGTAGCTGTCTGGCAGGGCTTGGCCTTGGCCATCGACCAGCCGCAAGCCGGGTTCGGCCTCGATGCGGCCAATGCGCGTGATCGCCGTGTCGCTGCGGGATGCGGCTGCTTCGACGGCGGTGCGTGCCGATGCCGGGGCGGTGAACGCGAGTTCATAGTCGTCCCCGCCGGCCAGCACACAGGCCAGCCGGGTGGCTTGCGGCAGCGCCGCATCGGCGGTGTTGCGGCCATGGCCCAGCAGCGACAGTGCGCGGGCTGTGTCGAGCCGGGCGCCCACGCCGGAGGCGCGCAGGATGTGGCGCAGATCGCCCAGCAGGCCATCACTGATGTCGATCGCTGCGCTGGCCACGCCGCGCAAGGCCAGACCCAGGGCGACCCGTGGCGTCGGGGTTTCAAGGCGCACGCGTGCCGCGGCCAGCTGGGCTGATGGCAATATCTCCCGGCCATGCAGGCAGTGCAGCGCCAGCCGCGCGTCGCCCAGGGTGCCGCTCACATAGAGGTCGTCACCGGCTTTGGCACCCGAACGCAGCAGCGCAGCGCTGCGCCCCTGCACCACTGGCACATCGCCCAATACCGTGATGCAGATGTTCAGCGGCCCCCGTGTGGTGTCGCCGCCGATCAGCTCGCATTGGTGCGCATCGGCCAGTGCGAACAGGCCGCGGGCGAACGGCTCCAGCCATTGCGCGCTGGCTTCGGGCAATGCCAGCGCCAGTGTGAATGCGACGGGTCGCGCGCCGCAAGCCGCAAGGTCGCTCAGGTTGACTGCCAGCGCCTTGTGGCCCAGTGTGAGGGGGTCGACTTCGGGCAGGAAATGCCGGCCGGCCACGAGCATGTCCGACGACACCGCAAGTTGCCTGCCTGGCGCAGGTTGGAGCAGGGCGCAGTCATCGCCGATGCCCAGCACAGCCTGGCCTGCCGGGCGCTGGAAAAACTGTGCAATCAGGTCGAATTCGCCCATGGGTTGGTGTGCCTTTCAGTGCGCAGCCGGCGCGCCAGGGGTCTGCGCTGCCGCTGTCGGCCACAGGAAATCCATTGGGTTGCGCCGCATGCGCTGCCAGATGGCGCTGCGGATGCGGGCCCGGCCCAGCGCGCCCACATTGTGCGATAACAAGGCCAGCCGGAATGCGCAGTAAAAACTCACGCCCAGGTTCAGCGCACCGATAAGCGGGATGCTCGCCACACACCACCACAGGGCCGGCTCGCGCAGCACCGACCAGCCGATGGATGCGCCGGCAGCGGCAAGTTGCCCGGCCGACAAAGTCACGTGACGCAACTCCAGGCCGATGCCCAGGAAGCCCGTGAGGGCAGGCACCATGCCCAGCATGAAACCGAGCGAGATGTTGGCAGCGAAACCCGATATATGGTTGCGCAGGAAGCGCGCCCAGCGGTCGGCGCGCTGCATGCCCAGGCGACGGGTGAAGACGGGGTTGTAACGCAGAGCCGAGTCCAGCCGGTTGAAGACGAACCAGTTCTCGACCCACCCTGCAATGATGCTGGAGGCAAACAACAGCACGCCGGTTACCGCCGCAAACAGGGCGCTCGGGCCCAAAAGGGTCAGCGAATGCAGCACATAGGCGCTGTTCCTGGCGTCCAGGATCGGCGACCCGGTCAGAGCTTGCAGCAGCACGCACGCCACCACCACCACCGGCACCACGACACCCACATTGCCCAGAACCGCGGCGGCCTGTGACCGCACGAGATGGGTGACTTCGTCCACGAAACTGTCCAGCGTGTCCTGCGCGCCGAAATCCTTGAGCTTGGCGGCCATCGCCGGGGCGGTCATCGCGGGCTGCTTGGTGGCTAGCGTGCAGTGCAACATCTGGATCAGGACGAAACTGGCTGCATAGACGACGCTGGACCAGAAACCATTCCAGAAGGCCGACAGGCCGAGCGCCATGACGCCGAACTTGAGCAGGGTGGTCATGCCCGTCAACGCGCCGCCGCCGGCTGCCTGGCGCAGCATGGTGTGGTAGGCCCGGCGGTCGTGCGCGATGTAGTGCTCGCCGACTTCGGAGCTGCGTTCAGTGACTTTTGCCGCGAGCATCGAAGAATTGGACGCGACCAAGGCGCGCAGGCTGCGCCGGTCGTGGCGCACCAGCGCCATGTGGGCGAGCAGGCGTGCGGTGGCCGGCCCTGGCGGCTGTTCCAGCAGGCAGTCGATCAGCGCGCGGATGCGCAGGATGCGTTCGCGCACCTGCCGGATGCGAAACACCAGGCTCACCGACACACCGTGTTCGTCCAGATGGGCGTAGACCGTGGCCACGGCGGCGCGGCAGGCCTCCAGCCGGGCGCGGAACTGCAGCAGCGCGGCCTCGCGTGCGGCTGCATCGCCGCGCAGGCTGGATTGCAAGCGGTCGACGTCGGTGGCCAGGGCATGAAACGGAGCCGTCTGCCGTGCCTGGGCACTCATGCGCAGCCGAAGCTCGGGTGCAAAGCCGGCCGAACGGACCTGGCTGGTGCAGATCGTGATCGCTTCCAGAACCGTCATCTGCCAGCCGGCAATGCCCTGGGCGTCGGCGGCGCTGGCCGTGTCGGGCGATTGCAGTGCATGGCTGATGCGCCCCAGCAAATCGGCATCCAGTGCGGCCAGCCACTGCGCGTCGCAGGGGTCGTGCAGCACCAGCGCGAACAGCTCGGCTGCATCGGCGGTCTCGGGGGTGGCCGGCAGCAGCCGCTGACGCAGCCGCTCGGCGAGTTCGCTGACGAACGCATGGCGCGATGAGAAGCCGAACTCGGCCAGCAGCACCGCGATGTCCAGCCCCTGGCGCAGGGCCAGCCACCAGCGTTGCAGGCGCTCGGCCGTCGGGGGGGCCGCCTGCAGCGCATCGAGCAGCAGCCGGATGCGCGCCAGTGCCGCCGGCACCGACCGGCTGTCGCCCCGGATCCATTGCAGCAAGTCCATCAGCCACAGGTGGCGTTCGACCAGGCTGGCGCCCGGGTCCAGCGTTTGCAGCAGGGCCGGCAGATCACGCATCAGGCGCGCCTGCGTGATTCAATGCAGGGTGCGGGAGCCGCCGCCTTCACTCAGGGCATCGAGCACGAACATCGGTATGTCGGTGTCGAACTTCTCGCCGTCCTCGGCGACGCAGAAGAAGCTCCCGTGCATGGTGCCGGTCGGCGTGCGCAGCCGGGTGCCGCTGGTGTATTCGAACTTCTCGCCGGGTTGCAGCAGCGGTTGGTGGCCCACCACACCCAGCCCCCGGACCTTTTCGGTATGGCCGTTGGCATCGTTGACGTTCCAGGTGCGCGCAATCAACTGGGCCGCCACCTCGCCGGTGTTGGTAATCGTGATGGTGTAAGCAAACACGTAATGGGCCTGCGCGGGGGCCGACTGGTCGGGCAGAAAACGGGGTACGACATCGACGCGGAACAGGTACTTGGCCATGCTGCAATGCTACCTGCGAAAATGCCCCCTATCCAGCCCGATCCAACCAAGACCCTGTTGCCATGACCTTTCGCATCGCCCCTTCGCTGCTGTCCGCCGATTTCGCACGCCTTGGCGAGGAGGTTCGCGACGTGATCGATGCTGGTGCCGACTGGATCCACTTCGACGTGATGGACAACCATTACGTGCCCAACCTGACCTTCGGCCCGATGGTCTGTTCGGCTCTCAGGCCCCATGCCGTGACGGCTGCGGGTGCGCCAGTGCCGATCGATGTGCACCTGATGGTGCAACCCGTGGATGCGCTGGCGGCCGCATTCGCCCAGGCCGGCGCGGACCTGATCAGTTTCCACCCGGATGCCAGTGGCCATGTGCACCGCAGCGTGCAGGCGATCCGAGCCGCGGGGTGCAAGGCCGGGGTGGTGTTCAATCCGGCGCTGCCCCTGGACGTGCTGGACTGGATCATCGAAGACATCGACCTGATCCTGATCATGAGTGTCAACCCGGGCTTTGGTGGCCAGAGCTTCATCGATTCGGCGCTGCGCAAGGTCGAGGCTGCGCGCGCGCGCATCGCAGCCTGTGGCAAGGATATCCGGCTGGAAGTCGACGGTGGCATCAAGGTGGACAACATCCGGCGTGTCGCCGATGCTGGCGCCGACACCTTCGTGGCGGGAAGCGCGATTTTCGGCCAGCCCGACTACCGTGCCGTGATCGACCGCATGCGCATGGAATTGCGCTGAGCATGGTGTACCGGCAGGGCGACACCAGAGTTTTAAGCCAGTGACAGCGATAAGCCTGAACCAGTCGCTGGGTATCATTGCCGCGCGGCGGGTGCGCTGGTCAATGTATGGCGCCCTGGCGCTGATCGCGGTGGTGCTGGCCGTTCAGGGCTGGCAAGTGCTGCAGGCCGAGCGGCAGCGCGATTCCGACTCCGCAGTCCAGACGCTGGTCGCTGCGCAGCGCATGCACAGCCAGCGGCTGGCGCTGCTGGTGGCCCAGTCGGGCGGGTCGTCAGCGGCCGACGAGTTGCACCTGACTTTGGAGGAGGCGCGAGCCCAGGCGCAGCGGCTGGAGCAGTTGCTGGCTGAACATGCGCGCTCGGAGCGCGACCATGCGTGGCAACTGATACGGCAGGCGGCCAGCCAATGGTCGCGGCAGCGGGACGCCTTCTTCGAGGGTGTAGCCGACCACGTGGCCGGCTTGCGGGCCGGCGACTTGCAGCGGCTCGCCACCTCTCTTGCCAAGGTCCGGGCGCTGGCGGAGCCTTTCATGCTGAGCGCAGCGGAGTTGTCGCGCCAGGCGCGCTTGTCCGAGCAGGCGCACGCACGTTCCGCATCGCGCCTGCTGCTGGCAACGATCGGACTGTTGATGGTGCTGATCATTCTGCTGGCCGTCGCAGTAACCGAACCGACGGCACGGTTCGTGGCGCGCCAGCATGCGCTGTTGCAAGCCCAGGCCGAGGAGATGCGTCGCCTGGCGCTGGTGGCGGAACACACGGCCAATGCGGTGCTGATTCTGGATGCAAAAGGGCGCATCGAATGGATCAATGCCAGCGTGACCCGCATGACCGGATTCCGCCTGGCCGAGTTGCGCGGTCAGGACATCGCCGCGGCCCTGGCGGTGGAGGGAATGGACGCCGAGATCCTTGCACGCTTGCGCGAGCGCCTTGTTCTGGAGGGGCAATTGCACGGCGATATGCGGATCCGCGTCAAGGGCGGGCGCGATACCTGGGTGTCGATCGACATGCAGCCCGTCCGTGACCTGATGGGTGCCATCTCGGGCTGGGCAGTTGTCGCTGCCGACATTGACGAACAGGTGCACCAGCGCCAGCAGCGCCGTGCCCTGTTCGAGGCGTTGCCTACGGGGGTTCTGGTGTACGGGAAGTCCGGGCGGCTGCTGGAGATCAACAACGCGGGCAAGGAAATGCTGGGCCTGGACCATGCCGGCCAGCACGATAGCGAATCGCTGCAACGCCGGGTGGCAAAGCTTGGCCGGCCGGTGCGCGGGGACATGACCCACTACCCGGTCGAGGAGCGGCCGGTCCAGCGCACGCTGCAGTCCGGAATAGGCATGCGTGGCGAGTCCGTGGGATTCGCGCGCAGTGCAGACGATGTATCGTGGATGATGGTCAACACCGAGCCGCTGCTGGATGACAAGGGTGGCATCGAGGGCGTGGTGGCGTGTTTCGTCGACGTGACCCAGCAAAAGCGCCTGGAGCAGACGCTGCGCGACATGGCCCGCACGGACAGCCTCACACGGATGCCCAACCGCCTGGTCGTCACCGACTGCATCCGCGCGGCACTGGAGCGCCACCGGGTCCAGCCCGGCTATCACTTTGCTGTGCTGTTCATGGATTTTGACCGGTTCAAGCAGGTCAACGACACGCTGGGTCATGGCGTCGGCGACGAGCTCCTGCGCCAGATCGCCGGCCGCCTGCAGACCGGGCTGCGGCCGGGCGATGCGTTCGTTCGCACCAGCGATTTCGGGCAGATGGCAGCGCGTATCGGGGGCGACGAATTCGTGGTGGTGCTGGACGATATTCGTGGCGACCTGGATGCCGAGGTGGTAGCTGCCCGGCTGCTGGACCTGCTCGCCGAGCCCTACCGCATCGGTGCACATGTGGTCAATTCGAGCGCGAGCATCGGGGTGGTGACGGCCACCCATGCGCTCGACGATGTCGAGGCGGTGCTGCGGGATGCCGACATTGCCATGTACGAGGCCAAGCGCACCGGCCGCGGGCGCTACGTCATGTTCGAGCCGGTCATGCACCGCCGGGTACGCGACGATGTATCGCTCGAGAACGACCTGCGCGAGGCGATGGGCCGGGGTGAGCTGTTCGTGGTCTACCAGCCGCTGGTCCGTCTGGGCACGCACGAGTTGACCGGCATGGAGGCGCTGGTGCGCTGGCGCCATCCGCGCCGTGGCATGGTCTCTCCGGTCGACTTCATTCCAGTGGCTGAGGCCATCGGACTGATCGGCCGCCTGGGCGAGTACGTCCTGCGCACCGCCTGCGCCGATTTTGCCCGGCTACAGGCGCAACTCGGGCCGCTGGCACCGCAGACCCTGTCGGTCAACTTGTCTCGGGCGCAGCTGCGCGAGCCTTCGCTGGTGGCTGACATCCAGGACGCCCTGCGCGCCCATGGGCTGGAAGCGGCGCAACTGCAGCTCGAGATCACCGAAAGCCTGGCAGCGCAGGATCAGGCCGTGCAGGCCAAGCTTGGCGAGATCAAAGCGCTGGGGGTGAGTTTGGCGCTGGACGATTTCGGTACCGGGTACTCCTCGCTGTCCTGCCTGCACGAGCTGCCGATCGACACGGTGAAGATCGACCGGACCTTTGTCAGCATGGCGCAAAACAGTGCTTACCACCGGGTGCTGATCGAGGCCACCATCCTGGTAGCCGAGACACTGGGCATGAACACGGTGGCCGAAGGCATCGAAACGGCGGGTCAGGCCGAACTCATGCGTGCCATGGGCTGCGGCAAGGGGCAGGGGTATCTGTTCAGTGCCCCGCTGGAGCATGCCGCGCTGGTGCGCTGGATCACGTTCCGGCCGCCGATAGGCTGAGCCGAGGCCAGCTGCAGGAGAGGTCGGCTACACTCGCGCCATGTTCATCCACCGCATCAGCATCACAGGTTGCAGCGACCGGGGAGCCTGGCCCTGGCGCCCGCTGACTGTCCTGCCCGCCTTTGCGGTGCCCAGACTCGCCTGAATCGGGTGTCGGGCCTCACGCAGGCCAGCTACACGGATCGGCACCGGGCACTCCCCGGATTCCTGTTGCAACCGTGTCGCCCCATCAAGGCGCCCTGCATGAACATGACTACCGCGCCGTTGCGGCGCGGTGGTGAATCGAAAGGCCCGAGCCGTGATCACCGAACTTGAATTCAAAAGCCTCAGCGCCCAGGGCTTCAACCGTATCCCGCTGATGGCAGAGGCGTTTGCCGACCTCGAAACCCCTTTGTCCCTCTACCTCAAGCTGGCCTTTGCCAAGGGCGGTGGCGCTTACAGCTTCTTGCTGGAATCGGTTGTCGGCGGCGAGCGCTTTGGTCGTTACAGTTTTATCGGCTTGCCCGCGCGCACATTCTTGCGCGCGCGTGGGTTCGGAGCCGAGGCGATGACCGAAGTCGTGACCGATGGCGTCGTGGCCGAGGTCAACCGCGACAATCCGCTGGACTTCGTGGCCAGTTACCAGAAGCGGTTCAAGGTAGCCCTGCGGCCCGGGCTGCCACGTTTCTGCGGCGGTCTGGCAGGTTACTTCGGCTACGACACCGTGCGCCACATCGAGAAGAAGCTGGTGGCATCCTGCCCCCCCGACACCCTGGGTTGCCCGGACATCCTGCTGTTGCAGTGCGAAGAATTGGCCGTGATCGACAACCTGTCGGGCAAGCTCTACCTGATCGTCTACGCCGACCCGGCGCAACCCGAGGCCTACAGCGATGCCAAGAAGCGCCTGCGCGACCTCAAGGACCAACTCAAATACTCGGTTAGTGCGCCGCTCGTCAAGCCGACCCAGACCTACCCGGCCGAGCGCGAGTTCGCCAAGGCCGATTACCTGGCCGCAGTGGAGCAGGCCAAGCGCCTGATCGAAGCCGGCGACTTCATGCAGGTGCAGGTGGGCCAGCGCATCAAGAAGCGCTATACCGAGTCGCCGTTGTCACTGTACCGCGCACTGCGCTCGCTGAACCCCAGCCCCTATATGTACTACTACCACTTCGGAGACTTCCATGTGGTGGGGGCCAGCCCGGAGATCCTGGTGCGCCAGGAGCAGACCGACGCCGGGCAGAAAGTCACCATCCGCCCCCTGGCCGGTACCCGTGCGCGGGCATCGACCCCCGAGCGCGACAAGGTCGTCGAGGCCGAACTCGTCAACGATCCCAAGGAGCGCGCCGAGCATGTGATGCTGATCGACCTGGCGCGCAATGACATCGGGCGTATTGCCAAGACCGGCACGGTGCGGGTGACCGAGGCGTTCGCGGTGGAGCGGTACAGCCATGTCATGCATATCGTGAGCAATGTCGAGGGGATGCTGCAGGACGGCATGAGCAGCATGGATGTGCTGCGCGCCACCTTTCCGGCTGGCACGCTGACCGGTGCGCCCAAGGTGCACGCAATGGAGATGATCGACCGGCTCGAGCCCAGCAAGCGCGGCCTGTACGGCGGCGCCTGCGGGTACCTGAGTTATGCCGGTGACATGGATGTGGCCATTGCGATCCGCACGGGCATCGTGAAGGACGGCATGTTGTATGTGCAGGCCGCCGCCGGCGTGGTGGCCGACTCGGTGGCCGAACTCGAGTGGAAGGAGACCGAGGCCAAGGCCCGGGCCCTGCTGCGCGCGTCCGAACTGGTGGAGGAGGGTCTGGAATGAGCACCGCCAAACCCAGGGTGCTGATGATCGACAACTACGACAGCTTCACCTACAACATCGTGCAGTACTTCGGTGAGTTGGGTGCCGAGGTCGAGGTGTACCGTAACGATGCGGTCAGCCTGGAGGACATCGCCGCGCGCCGCCCCGACCGGCTGGTGGTGTCCCCCGGGCCGTGCTCGCCTGCCGAGGCTGGTATTTCCGTGGCCGCGATCCGGCACTTCATGGGCGGCTTGCCGATCCTGGGCGTGTGCCTGGGGCACCAGAGCATCGGTGCCGCGCTGGGCGGCCGCATCGTACGCGCCAGGGAGCTGATGCACGGCAAGACCAGCCGCATCACCACCACGCAGACCGGCGTGTTTGCGGGCCTTCCCAAAGAGTTCACGGTCAACCGGTACCACTCGCTGGCGATCGAACGCGCGAGCTGCCCGCAAGAGCTGGAGGTCACCGCCTGGACCGACGATGGCGAGATCATGGGTGTGCGCCATCGGACGCTGCCGCGGGAAGTGCGCATGGAAGGCGTACAGTTCCATCCCGAGTCCGTCCTGACCGAGCATGGGCATGCCATGCTGAAGAATTTCCTGTTCTGAGGGCAGGGTTATCCCAGTCGGGCCATTTTGCAGGAGCCTCCATGACCGCCACCGTTGATCTGCGCAGTGACACCGTGACCCAACCCAGTGCCGGCATGCGCGCTGCCATGGCCAGCGCCCCGTTGGGTGACGATGTCTGGGGAGACGACCCGAGCGTCAATGCCTTGCAGGAGAAACTGGCTGGCCTGCTCGGGTTCGAGGCTGCGATGTTCGTGCCCAGCGGCACCCAGAGCAACCTGTGCGCCATCCTGGCCCATTGCGGCCGGGGCGACGAATACATCGTTGGCCAGTTCCAGCACACCTACCGCTGGGAGGGCGGTGGCGCAGCGGTGTTCGGCAGCGTGCAGCCGCAGCCACTGGAGAACCAGCCGGACGGTACCCTGCGGCTGTCCGACATCGAGGCTGCCATCAAGCCCGATGACATCCACTATGCGCGCACGCGGCTGCTGGCCCTGGAGAACACCTGGAGCGGCAAGCTGCTGCCCATGGACTACGTGCAGGACGCGACCCGGCTGGCGCGGAATCGCGGCCTGAACAGCCATCTCGACGGCGCGCGCCTGTTCAACGCCGCGGTGGCACAGGCGGCTCGCACGGGTGGTACAGCGCTGGGCGAGGCACGGCAGATCGCCGGGTGTTTCGACAGCGTGTCGGTTTGCCTGAGCAAGGGGCTGGGCGCACCGGTGGGCTCGGTACTGTGCGGTTCACGCGAGCTCATCACCCGCGCGATTCGCATCCGCAAGATGGCTGGCGGCGGCATGCGCCAATGCGGCATGCTGGCCGCGGCCGGCGGCTACGCACTGGACCACCAGGTCGACCGCCTGGCCGACGACCATGTGCTCGCGCGCCGCCTGGCCGATGGATTGCAGGGCATCGAGGGCCTGGCGGTCGACGCCCCCCAGACCAACATCGTGTTTGTGGATGTCCTAGGCGGCGCGCGTGACCGCGCGGCAGAGTTTGTGCCCTACCTGCAGCGCCATCGTGTGCTGGCCTCCGGCCTGTACCGGCTGCGTTTTGTGACCCACCTGGATGTCGATGCTGCAGGAGTGGATCGTGCGATCGGTGTGATCCGCAACTTCTTCCGGAACTGACCACCATGCCCCACAGCCAAAAGATCAGCCCCCAGGAAGCGCTGACCCGCACCATCGAGCACCGCGAGATCTTCCATGACGAGATGCTGCATATCGTGCGGCTCATCATGGGTGGCGAGGTGTCGCCCGTCATGATGGCCGCACTCATCACCGGTCTGCGCGTCAAGAAAGAGACCATCGGCGAGATCACCGCAGCCGCTCAGGTGATGCGTGAGTTTTCGACCAAGGTCCATGTCGCCGACAAGACCCACCTGGTCGACATCGTCGGCACCGGTGGCGACGGTTCGCATACCTTCAACATTTCCACCTGTTCCATGTTCGTGGCAGCGGCGGCCGGTGCCAGGGTCAGCAAGCATGGCGGGCGCAGTGTCAGCAGCAAGAGCGGCAGCGCTGACGTCATGGAGGCCCTGGGTGTCAACATCAACCTGTCGCCCGAGGCGATCGCGCGCAGCATCGCCGAGGTGGGCATCGGCTTCATGTTCGCGCCCAACCACCACCCGGCCATGAAGAACGTGGCTCCGGTGCGCAAGGAGCTGGGCATCAAGACCATCTTCAACCTGCTGGGGCCGTTGACCAATCCGGCCGGTGCGCCCAACATCCTGATGGGGGTGTTCCACCCCGACCTGGTGGGCATCCAGATCCGCGCCCTGCAACGCCTGGGCACCGAACATGCCGTGGTGGTGTACGGCCGGGACGGCATGGACGAAGTGAGCCTGGGCGCCGCCACCCTGGTCGGCGAACTGCGCGATGACGAGATCTCGGAATACGAGATCCACCCCGAGGATTTCGGCATGGTCATGGCGAGCAACCGCTCGCTGAAGGTTGCGACGGCGGCCGAGTCCAAGGCCATGCTGCTGTCGGTGCTGGACAACGAGCCGGGTCCCGCGCGCGATATCGTCATCCTGAATGCGGGCGCTGCCCTGTACGCCGCCAATGTGGCCGACTCGATCCTGGCCGGTGTCGGCCTGGCGCGCAAGGCCCTCGAATCCGGCGCTGCGCGTTCCAAGCTGACCCAACTGGTGGAGGTGAGCGCGCGCGCTTGACGCAACCGGGTTGCCTGGTTCTGAGGCACGGGACGCAAGTGGCGGAAGGTCCCCTTGGTGTGCTGGTTTCTACGGATTGACCCCGCAGGGATGGTTGATTAAATTTGTAGTCGGTCTGTCACCCAATTGAAATCGTCTTGTCATCAATCATCTTCGGAGGCTGTTCATGCGTCGTTCCACTCTTTCCATCCTGCTGGGTCTCGTGCTGGGCGCTGTTGCGGCCCCTGTGTTCGCGCAGGGCAGGTTGACGTTGTACTGCAGCTCCGACGAGGCCTGGTGCCAGCAGGCCAAGCGCGAATTCGAGAAGAAAACCGGCATTTCCGTCGACCTCACCCGCAAGAGCTCGGGCGAAACCTATGCGCAGATCAAGGCCGAGTCGTCCAATCCCAAGGGAGACATCTGGTGGGGTGGCACCGGCGACCCGCACCTGCAGGCGGCCGAAGAAGGCCTGACCGACGCCTACGTGTCGCCCATGCGCGGCCAGTTGCATGAATGGGCCAATCGCCAAGCGGTAGCCTCCAAGGTGCGAACCGTGGGCATCTATTCCGGCGCACTGGGGTATGGCTACAACGAGGAACTCCTGAAAAAGCAGGGTCTGCCGGTGCCCGCATGCTGGAAAGACCTGATCAAGCCCGTCTACAAGGGCAAGATCCAGGTGGCCAACCCCAATTCCTCGGGCACGGCCTACACCATGCTCGCCACCCTGGTTCAGATGCTCGGCGAAAAAGAGGCCTTTGACTACATGAAGGCCCTGCATGTCAACATCAACCAGTACACCAAATCCGGTTCGGCACCGATCAAGGCGGCCGGGGCTGGTGAGACGGTCATCGGAATCGTCTTTGCGCACGACTCGGTCGCGGCGGCCGAAGCCGGCTTTCCGATCAAGACAGTCGTGCCCTGCGAAGGGACCGGCTACGAAATCGGATCGATGAGCATCGTCAAGGGCGCACGCAACCTCGAGAACGCCAAGAAGTTTTATGAATTCGCGCTCACGGCGGAATTCCAGAATATGGCCAAGGACGTCAAGTCTTTCCAAGTGATGTCTAACAAGGCTGCAATCAGTTCACCCAAGGCGCCCGATCTGGCCAAGATCAAGCTCATCAACTACGACTTCGTGAAATACGGATCGGCCGCCGAGCGCCGCCGCCTGCTCAAGAAGTGGGACGACGAAATCGGCTCGCTGGCGCGTTGAGCTGCCTGTTGCTGTAAACACGTGCTGACGGGTTTTTAGTTTCGTGCCGCCCAACCGCCTGGATCGCCAGGCCATCGGCATTGCGCTGTGCATACTTGCCGGGGTCGTCCTGCTGCCCTGGTACGCCATCGACGATGGTTTTTGGGGCTTTCGGTGGCTGCTGCAGGGCTTTCCCTTCGGGAGCCAGGGCACACCGGCCCTTTTTCTATGGCTCAAGGGCGCGAACCTGTGGCTTATGCCGGTCGGATTGATCGCGCTGGCCGCCTTGCTGACGGCCCTGCTGCGCCCCCCGGCGCAATCCCTTGGTCTGGCACTGGTGGTGCTGGGCGTGGCCGGCATCGCCTACATGCTGGCCCAAGGTTTTCTGTTTGGTCTGCGCGGCTGGACGCTCGCCTGGATGAACGACTGGCTGGGCGAGTCCGGCCAGCGGCAGTTCGGCATGGGGTATGGCGCCTTGGTGGCGGGTGCCAGCTTCCTGTTTCTGCTGACGCGCGGGCTGGCCTTGCGTGGCTTGGTCGCCGGCGATGCGTTCGTGGCCGGGTCTCTGGGCCTGGTGATTGCGTTGACGCTGCTTTTCATCGCCCTGCCGGTGCTGCAGATGCTGATCGTACCGTTCAAGGCCGAAGGCGGTGGCTGGGCAATCGCGCCCTTTTTGGATCGCCTGACCGACGCGAAGATCTGGCGTCTGAGCTGCCTGACCACGGGCGCCAGCTGCGGTGTGGCCTGGAACACACTGGCGCTGGCCGTCACGGTGGGGCTGTTGACGACTTTGCTGGGCCTGGCGTTTGCCCTGGTGCTGACCCGCACCGGTGCACGTTTTCGCGGTGTCATCAAAGCCCTGTCCTTACTGCCGATCATCACGCCCCCGTTCGTCATCGGCTTGTCGATCATCCTGCTGTTCGGCCTGTCCGGCAATGTGACTGAGTTTGTGGCAGACCAGCTCGGCCTGGAGCCGAGCCGCTGGGTCTATGGCTTCTCTGGCGTGCTGATCGCACAGTTGCTGTCGTTCACGCCGATCGCGTTTCTGGTGCTGATCGGTGTGGTCGAAGCCATCAGCCCATCGCTGGAAGAAGCCGCCCAGACGCTGCGCGCCGGCGCCTGGGAGACCTTTCGTTCTGTCACGTGGCCGCTGATGCGTCCTGGCCTGGCAAATGCTTTTTTGCTGGGCTTCATCGAGAGCATGGCCGATTTCGGCAACCCGCTGGTGCTGGGCGGCAACTTCAACGTGCTGTCGACCGAGATCTTCTTCTCGGTGGTGGGCGCGCAGAATGACCAGGGTCAGGCGGCTGTGCTGGCGATCATCCTGCTGGTGTTCACCGTCAGCGCCTTCTACCTCCAGCAACGCTGGCTCGGACGGCGCAGCTACACCTCGGTGAGCGGCAAGGGCGATGGCGGCATGCACCCGCCACTGCCGCGGCGCATCGCCATTCCGGTGATCGTGATCACCACGTTGTGGGCGACCTTCACCGTGGTGGTCTACTTGATGATCTTCTATGGCAGCTTCGTGCAGCTGTGGGGGCGCGACAACACGCTGACCTTGAAGCACTACATCACCGCCTTCTCCGTCACTTTCGGGCAGTTCGGGCTGCAATGGTCAGGCTCTGCCTGGAGCAGCTTCTGGACCACGCTGCAGATAGCCGCGATCTCGGCCCCGCTCACGGCGGCGATCGGCCTGACCACCGCCTGGCTGCTGACGCGCCAGCAGTTCCATGGCAAGCGGCTGTTCGAGTTCGGCACGATGCTCAGTTTTGCCATCCCCGGCACGGTCATCGGCGTGAGTTACATCATTGCCTTCAATGTGCCGCCGATCGAACTTACCGGCACGGCGGCGATCCTGGTCATCTGCTTCGTGTTTCGCAACATGCCGGTGGGCGTACGTTCCGGCATTGCCTCGCTGTCGCAGATCGACAAGAGCCTGGACGAAGCCTCGCTGACGCTGGGCGCCGGCTCCTGGACCACCTTCCGGCGCATCACGCTGCCGCTGATCCGGCCGGCCATCCTGTCGGCACTGGTCTACAGCTTCGTGCGCAGCATGACCGCCGTCAGCGCCGTGATCTTCCTGGTCAGCGCCAAGCACGACATGGCCACCAGCTACATCATCGGCCGGGTCGAGAATAACGAATACGGTGTGGCGATTGCGTATTCCACGGTGCTGATCTTCGTGATGCTGACGGCCATCGGGCTGTTCCAGTGGATCGTCGGTAACCGGCGGCTGGGGCGGCGTGGCATGCGCCAGGATTCATCCATGATGGCAGGAGGCGCATGAACTCATCCACTCGCAAGGGTCCGGCCCGCGTGGTTTTTGACAAGGTCACCAAGCGGTACGGCGCCAACGTGACGGCGGTCGACCAGATCTCGCTGGACTTTCCGGCCGGCTCGCTGGTCACCTTGCTGGGCCCTTCGGGGTGCGGCAAGACCACCACCCTGCGCATGATCGCCGGGCTGGAAATGGCCACCAGTGGCCGCATCCTGATCGGCGGCGACGACGTCACCAAGCTGCCCGCCACCGCGCGCGATGTCTCCATGGTGTTCCAGTCCTATGCGCTGTTTCCGCACATGACGGTGCTTCAGAATGTGTCTTACGGCCTGCAGGTCTCCGGCTTCTCGAAGGATGTGACCGCTGCCAAGGCGCAGGACGTTCTGAAACAACTCGGTCTGGACGCCCTCAGCGCCCGTTATCCCAACGAACTGTCGGGCGGCCAGCAGCAGCGGGTGGCGGTTGCACGGGCCATCGTGCTCGAGCCGCGGGTGCTGCTGTTCGACGAGCCGCTCTCCAACCTCGACGCCAAGTTGCGCCGTTATGTGCGCCAGGAAATCCGCGATCTGCAGCAGTCGCTCGGTTTGACGGTGGTCTATGTCACCCATGACCAGGAAGAGGCGCTGGCCGTGTCCGATACGGTGGTGGTGATGAACAACGCCACGGTGGCCCAGGAGGGCAGCCCGCGCGAATTGCATGACCGACCGCACACCCGGTTCGTGGCCGATTTCATCGGCGGCGCCAATGTATTGCCCTGCGAGGTGGTGTCCGTGCAGGGCGACCATGCCACGGTACGCCTGGGCGCATTGACCCTGCAGACCAATCACTGCGACAGCGGCGCGGCGCAACGTCATGTGGCAGTGCGGCCCAACCGCGTGAACATTTTGCCACCCGGCAGCCCACAGGCCCTGGAGGCCACCATCAAGAAGGCCACCTACGTTGGTGAGCAGATGGAGTACATGGTGCAGACACCGCTAGGCGAGTTGTTCGTGACCTCGCCCGAGACCGTGCACCCGGTGGCTGCCGGCGCCTCCGTCTCGCTGTCCTTTGTGCAGCAGGACTTGGTGCTGCTGAGCGACTGAGCGCCACCGGGACACCTGCACCGATATGGGTGCGTGGCCCGCGCCGTGGGTCGCTGGCGTCAGGTCAGCAGGCCAATCCCTGTCATGGCGCTGAAGCTGTCCGCCAGTGCCGCATTGGTGACCAGCACCGCATTACCGGCACGCAGGCCGTCCTCGGCCCAGAAGTCGTTGATGCGGCCCCCCGCCTCGGCCACCAGCAGCAGGCCAGCGGCCACGTCCCAGGAGTTGATGTGGGCTTCGGCATAGGCTTCGGTGCGGCCGGCCGCCACGTAGGCCAGGCCCAGTGAACCAGATCCGGCGCGGCGGACCGAGCAGCCCGCATGGGCTGCCTGGGCGGCCATGCCCAGGTAGGTGTCTAGCGGAATACGGGTCGACCAGCCGACCTCCACTGTCGACGCATGCATGTCGGCGATACCGCTGACGCGCATCGGATTGCCGTTGAGCCAGGCCCCCTTGCCATGCTGGGCGATGTACAACTCGTCGTGCATCGGCTCGTAAATGGCGCCGGCCTCCATCTGGCCATGCACCATGAGGCCCAGCGAAATACAGAAGTGCGGGATCTGGCGGGCAAAGTTGGCCGTGCCATCGATCGGATCCACGATCCACAGTCGCGGGGCGTCCACCCGCCCGCCGGCCTCCTCGCCCAGCACACCATCGCCCGGAAACCGCGCGGCAATCTGGTCGCGTACAAATTGCTCGACGGCGCCATCGGTGACGGTCAGGTAGTCCTGCCGGCCTTTCAGCGAGTAGGCGGGCCGGTCAGGCGCGTTGAACGCGCGGCGCATCATGTCGCCGGCGGCGCGCACGATCTGCTCCAGGGAGGTCATCAGTTCTGTCATGGGAGTCCTTGGGTTGGGGTTCAGCGCAGCATCCATTCGTGCACCGGGTCGTTGCGGAAGACCCATAGCCGCTGGGGGCCTGCCATCACGTTGAGGTAGTACAGGTCGTAGCCATGCGGCGTCACCACCGGGTGGTAGCCGCGCGGCACCATCACCACGTCATGGTCTTCCACCGCGCAGGCTTCGTCCAGGCTGCGGTCTTCGGTGTAAATACGCTGGAACGCAAAGCCCTGCGGCGGGCTCAAGCGGTGGTAATAGGTTTCTTCCAGCTGGGTCTCGGTCGGCGGCGCCTCGTTGTCGTGCTTGTGCGGCGGGTAGCTGGAAGAATGGCCGGCCGGCGTGAGCACCTCCACCACCAGCAGGTGGGCGGCGCCGGGGTCGTCATGGGGCAGGATGTCGCACACCCGGCGCGTATTGCTGCCCTTGCCGCGCACACTGCGGCGCATGCTGCCGGGGTCGAGCAGCCGTACCGGATGGGCCTGCCCACCACCGGGTGCAAAACACAGTGCAATCTCGGCCGGGCGGCTGGCGCGGATGGTGGCGGTCTGTCCGGGTGGCAGGTAGAGGGCCGCCGGCGAGACGGGCTCGAAGACGCTGTCGCGGGTTCCGAGTTGCGGGAAGGACTGGCTGCCGACCGCGATGTCCACGGTGCCCGTCAGCACCACGATGCAGAGTTCACGGTCGCCGGTGGCGATCGACTCGGTCTCGCCGGTGTCCAGCCGGATCGCGCTGAAACCGACGTACTTCCAGCCGGCGCGTAGCGGCGTGATGGTGACGATCTCGCGCCCGTGAGGCTGCGCCTTCGCAAGCAAGTGGCTGGTCATCTCAGGCCTCCGCTTCACGGTTCAGACGCTCGACGATGCCGCGCAGGCACTGGTAACCCATGCTGGCATATCGGTAGCTGGGGGCCACCGCCGGGTCCTGCTCGGCCTCGACCACCAGCCAGCCTGCGTAGCCCGCTCGGTGCAGTAGCGACAACACGGCGTCGTAATCGATCACGCCATCGCCCGGCACGGTGAAGGTGCCATTCAGCACACCGGTGAGGAAGCTCCAGCCGTCGTTGCGCGCCTGTGCGATGACCTGTGGGCGCACGTCCTTGCAGTGCACATGCACCACGCGCGCCACATGGCGTTGCAGCAGCGCCAAAACATCGGTCGCGCCGCCGTACCAGGCGTGCCCGGTGTCGAACAGAAGGCCGACCCAGCGTGGCTCGGTGACGGCCATCAGACGGTCGATGTCATCGGGGGATTCGACGTAGGCGCCCATGTGGTGGTGGTATGCCAGTGTGATGCCGTAGATGGCCTGCAGATGGGCACCGAATGCGTTCAGCCGCTCGCCGTACGCCGCCCATTGTGCTGGGTCTGTGAAGCGCGGGCGTTTGGCCAGCGGGGTGTCGATCTGGCCCTGGATGGTGTCGCCGCACTCACCATAAACGACCACCGGCGCGCCGTTGAGTTGCAACTTGGCCATGTGCGCGACGCAGCGCGCAATCTCGGCTTCGACCGTGTCAACTGCCAGGAAGCCCGAGTACCAGCCGGAGACGCAGGCCAGATTGAACTCAGCCAGCTTGGCCTGCAGGGCAGGGCCTTCTTTCGGGAACTTGTTGCCCAGTTCGAAGCCCTCGTAGCCGATCTCGCGTCCTTCGGCGAGCGCGGTCTCCAGCAGGGTGTCGCCGCCCAGAGAGGGCAGGTCGTCGTTCATCCAGCTGATCGGATTGATGCCGATGCGCACGTTCCAGTGCGCAGGGGCCGTTTCGGGCGGGCTTTGGATGCTCATGGGTGTACCTTCGTGCTTCGCACTGCGGTGCGCGCTTGCTTGGGGCGGCGCGGCGCGCACAGGAGTACCTTCGTGCTTCGCACTGCGGTGCGAGCTTGCTTGGGGCGGCCCGGCGCAGCGCTCATGGCCGGCGGTCCTTCTGGGCCGCCACGTAGGCAGCATGGGCCACGCCGACCTCGGCGCGTTCGGAGATTTCAGGAATGGCCACCTCCCACCAGCAGCCGCCGTCGGTGGTGGTGCGGGAGTGGGTGGTGTCGATGACGATCACCTGCGTGCGGGTGGCCGCGCGGGCCGCCACCAGCGCCGCACGCAGCTCGGTGATGTTGGCTGCGTGCACGCCGTCCGCGCCCAGGCTGCGCGCGTGCAAGGCGAAGTCGATGGCAGGTGCCTCGCCCTGCTGTGCCACGCAGTCGTCGAGCATGTTGTTGAAGCGGGCGCTGCCGCTGGCCAGTTGCAGGCGCTGGATGCAGCCGTACCCCCGGTTGTCGAGCACCACGATGAGCAGCTTGCGCCCGAGCATGACCGAGGTGGCGATCTCCGAGTTCATCATCAGGTAGGAGCCGTCGCCGACCATCACGATCACTTCGTTGTCCGGCCGCGCGATCTTCACACCCAGGCCGCCTGCGATTTCGTAGCCCATGCAGGAGTAGCCGTATTCCATGTGGTAGTTGCCCGGCGCGCCTGCGCGCCACAGCTTGTGCAGCTCGGCGGGCAGGGTGCCTGCGGCGCAGACGACCACGTCGCGCGTATCGCTGTCTGGCGAAGAATCGCGCACCGCGCCGATCACATCGGCCTCAAAGGGCAATCGGTCATCGGCCAACGGCGTGTTGCCTGTCAGGGCGTCCACCCGTGCCACCCACTGGGCTGCGGACGCCTGGGCCTGGCGGGTCCAGGCTGCATCGGCCTGCCAGTCGCTGAGGTATTGGCTCAGCTGCACCAGCCCGACGCGGGCATCGGCCACCAGGGTGGCGTCGGCACACTTGGCGGCATCCAGCGGCTGCACATTGAGCCCGAGGACGCGAGCCTGTGTGAACAGGCTGTTGGACCCGGTGGTGAAATCCTGCAGGCGCGTGCCCACGGCCAGCACCAGGTCCGCTTCGCGCGCCAGGGCATTGGCGGCCGGCGACCCGGTGACCCCGATGGCGCCGAGTTGCAGCGGATGGTCCCAGCGCAGGCTGCTCTTGCCGGCCTGCGTCTCGGCCACCGGAATGCCGGTGGCATCGGCCAGTGCTTCGAGCGCCTCCCAGGCCTGGCTGTAGAGCACGCCGCCACCGGCCACGATCAGCGGCCGGCGGGCGTTGCGCAGCAGGCTAGCTGCGCGGGCCAACTCGCCTGCGTCGGGCGCAGGGCGGCGGAACCGTATCGGCGCCGGATGCAGAAAACGGTCGGGGCAATCGAAGGCCTGGGTCTGCACATCCTGCGGCAGGGCGAGGCAGACCGGCCCGCAGGTCGCGGGGTCGGTCATGACCGCGATCGCGCGCGGCAACGCGTTCAGGATCTGCTCCGGGCGGGTGATGCGGTCGAAATAGCGCGTCAAGGGGCGGAACGCATCGTTGGCACTGAGGTCGCCCTGCGCGAAGTCCTCCAGTTGCTGCAGGACAGGATCTGGAGCACGCGACGCGAACACGTCGCCCGGCAACAGCAGCACCGGCAGGCGGTTCACATGGGCCAGCGCAGCGGCGGTCAGCAGGTTGGTGGCGCCGGGGCCGATGGAGGTGGTCACTGCCATTGCCTGCTGGCGGAACCGTGCTTTGGCAAAGGCAATTGCCGCGTGCGCCATGGCCTGCTCGTTGTGAGCGCGGTAGGTAGGCAAGGTGCTGCGTTCCGCCCACAGGGCTTCACCGATGCCGGCCACATTGCCGTGGCCGAAGATGGCGAATACGCCGGCGCAATAGGGTACCAGGCGTCCGTCGTCCTGTTCGACCTGTAGCGCGGCCAGGTGGCGCACCAGCGCCTGGGCCATGGTCAGTCTTTGGGTGGTCACGGAGATATCCTTCGTCAGGGCCGGGGGGGTTGCCGGGTCAGGCACTGGCCCGTTGCCGCCAGGCCAGCACCAGCTGGGTGAAATTGTGTGCCACTGCATCCACCAGTGCGGCGTCGTCGATCTGGCCAGCAAGCCATTGCTGGGACGCCTCGGCCCAGACGCTGCGCCCGACCATGAAACCCTTCACGATACTGCTGGTGGCGCTCCGGAAACTCTCTGTAAGTGCGGCAATGGGCTGGTTCAGACCCAGGATCACGGCGCCCCGGCATTGCGGGTCTCGTTGCCGGACGAGCTGCTCCAGCGCCTGCCAGCCGGCCGGCTGCATCGGCGCCAACTTCCACCAGTCAGGGCGCAGGCCCAGGTTGTAAAAGCGCTGAACGGCACGCAGCACCGCGCTGTCAGGGGGCACTTGCGGCGCGACGCCAGCCGGGCAGAGGATTTCGAGCAGCAGCTCGTGGCCGCTGGCGCGCGTGGCCTGCCACAACTCAAGCACCTTCTGCTCCTGTGCCAGCCGCAGGTCGACGGCATCATCGGGGTGGTAATGGACCAGGCATTTGACGACTTGTTCGGCCGGCCAGGTCACCAGATCGCTGCCGATCGACAGGGTGCCGTCGAAGCGCAAGGGCCGTGAACCCGGCAGCTCAACTGGCCGGCCAACCCACCAGCCGCGGCCGGTCGCTGCAGCCAGCCCATCCGCACCGTAGGCGCCGCCATCGATCAGCACGCCGACGCGGCCTGCCAGGCCTTGCTGTCGTTCTACCTGCTCGACGGCCCGCAGCATCAACTTTTTGAGGATGGCGATGCGGGCCTCTGGCGCGCCGCTGCGCTGCGCCATCTCGTAGAACTGGCTGCGGTGGTCGAAAGCCAGCACCTGCAGCTCTGGCCAGTGCGGACGGGCGGCGGTCGTTCGGTGCAATTGCGCCAGCTCGGTGTCTGCATCGACGCGCGGGTTGCGCCGGCCGCTGAACCAGTGCTCCAGCTCGGCGGGTGTCGGCATGGCCGGTGCGCAGGCATGGCGCGACACCACCAGCGCGCCGCAGGCGTTGGCCAGCCTGGCCGCTTCGGCAAACCCCTCGCCGCGCAGGAAGCCCGCCATCAGGCCCGCGGCAAAGGCATCACCGGCACCGAGAACATTCATGACTTTCACACGCTCGCCCTGCGCGGTCTGGGCCTCGGACAGGTGTTGCGGGATCGGGCCGGGTATAAAGCAGCAGCCCGCAGCGCCCAGTTTCACCACCAGTGCCGCGGGTGTCACCGCCCGCACTGCGCGCAAACAGGCCATCAGATCGCTAGGCACGCCACCGGCGATGAGAAACTCTTCCTCGGTACCGATCAGCAGGTCGAAATGCGGCAGCATCGCCTGCAACTGGGCGGTGACCTCGGCATTTGCCACAAATCGGTTGGCACCGTCGCCGCGTTTGGTCAGGCCCCACAGCACCGGCCGGTAGTCGATGTCCAGCACCCGCAGCACCCGGTGGCGCGCGGCATACTCCAGCGCGCGGGTCGATGCAGCCCGCACGGCGGGTGCACTGAGGTGGGTGCCGGTGATCAGCAGCGCGCGGCAATTGGCCATGAACGGCTCATTGATAGCCTCGGCATCCAGCGCCATGTCGGCGCAGTTCTCGCGGTAGAACAAGAGCGGAAAAGTGTCTCGGTCTTTCAGGCCCAGCAGCACCAGGCCGGTGAGGCGCTGCGGGTCGACCTGGATCTGCGATACGTCGCAGCCCTCTCGAGCGAGGGTTGCCGTGAGGTAACGCCCCATTTGCTCGTCGCCTACGCGCGACACCATGGCCGCGCGCAGGCCCAGCCGCGCAACCCCGAACGCGATGTTGGCCGAGCTGCCCCCCAGGTACTTGGCAAAGCTCGACACATCCTCCAGGGGCGCGCCGACCTGCTGCGCGTACAGGTCGACCGCGAGGCGCCCGAGGCAGGCGAGGTCGTGTTCACGGCCGGCGGGTATGGACAGGGGGGTCATGCTGCTGGATATACGGTGGTGCGCGTCAACCGGAGTGACCGAGTTGCCTTTGCGACAGCTTTTGCCCAGCCTTTCCGATCGGCCGGCCTGGGCGTTTGTCTCCTGGCCGCCGCCGGAGGGCGTATTGCACCGGCGGCACCTTGCGCGAGCGTCGGATGGGCATGGACGGGGTTCTGCCTTTCGCTGCAAGTCGCAGGTTAGATGGAATTCAAGTGACTACGAAAAGAAAAAATTATGCACCAGGAAACGCACTTAGAATTATTTTTCTATCCCGTGCGGGTTTTTTCCATTACGCCCTGTTGTGAACAGCCTGCCTCCCACCGACCGACCTGCACTGGCACCGGTTCCTTTCACAGAGGCCGAGCTGCTCCTGGCAGCTATCCAGCGCGATTTCGACAGTCTGAGCCGGCAACTCAAGCAGATCGCCCGGTATGTCGAGCAACACCGCGACCGGATCGGGCTTGATCGCATCCAGGACGTCGCCCATGGCAGCGGTGTGCAACCCTCGGCCGTCATCCGTTTCGCCAAACGCTTCGGTTTCCCGGGCTACACCGGGATGCAGAAGATCTTCCGCGATGGCATTGCGCAGCAAATTGCGCCCAGTCGCAACTACCAGGAGCGCATCCGCAGCGTCATCAATGCCGCAAAGGGGCAGCTGGGCAGCGCCGATATTGCCGATGCATTCATGGTCGGCAGCATGGCAGGCCTGCAGGAACTTCGGCGCGGCCTGCACGCCGCGGACTTCGATGCTGCAGTGGCCTTGCTGGTCGATGCGCCCGCGGTCTGGGTCATGGGCGCCCGACGCTCCTTCGCCGTGGCGGCCTACCTCACCTATGCCCTGCAGCATACCGACAAGCGGGTGGACATGGTGTCCGGCCTGGGCGGCATGTTCGAGGGCCAGATGCGCGGCCTGCGTGCCGGTGATGTGCTGCTGGTGGTGAGTTTCTCGCCCTATGCGGAGGAGTCCCTCCAGTGTGCCAGGCAGGCTGTGGTCTGCGGAGCTTCTGTGCTGGCCATAACCGACAGCCGGATGAGCCCGCTGGCGGCTGCATCCACGGTTGCCCTGGTCGTGCATGAAAGCAGCACCTTTGGTTTTCGCTCGTTGACCAACACCATGTGCCTGGCGCAAAGTCTGTTCATCGCGCTGGCCTACCGTACCGAACTCCTCTACGCCCCCGGCGACGGGAACGCGTTTCCGACGGCCGGACCGGTATAGTCACTTGCTGATCCCCAGAAAGAACCATGAAGAACGTCGCAATTTTCGGTGCTGGCCGCATTGGTCGCATCCATGCAACCAACCTCGCCGCTTTGCCAGGTGTGAAGCTGCAATATGTCTGTGACCCGGTGGCCACCGCCGCTTCCGATCTTGCGCAGCAGCTGGGTGCCGAAGTGGCGACGATCGAGGCCGTGCTGGCTGACCGATCCATCGACGTCGTGGCAATTGCATCCTCCACCGACACGCACAGCGACCTGATCACACGCTGTGCAGCCGCAGGCAAACATATTTTCTGCGAGAAGCCGGTCGACATGTCCGTCCCGCGCGCGCGCGACTGTGCGACGGCCGTGGCCGCCGCGGGCGTGGCCTGCATGATCGGCTTCCAGCGCCGGTTCGATCCCACCTTCAACGAGGCCCGTTCCCGCATCGACCGTGGCGAGATCGGCAACCCGGAAATGCTGGTCATCACCAGCCGCGATCCGGGTGCGCCACCGGCGGCGTATATCCAGGCATCGGGCGGCATCTTCCGTGACATGCTGATCCATGATTTCGATGTGTTCCGCTGGATCCTGTGTGCGGATGGCGACGAGGCGCAGTGGCTGAGCGCCACGGGCTCGGTGTTGACCGACCCATCCATCCAGGCCCTGGGTGATCTGGACAGCACCGCAGTGACGATTCGTACCCGCAAGGGCCGTCTGTGCCAGATCAACACGATACGCCGGGCTGCCTACGGTTATGACCAGCGGTTCGAGGTGCTGGGGTCGGCCGGGATGCTGCAGTGCGGGAACCACGCTCCCAGCGAAGTAGTGCAATGGGATGCCAGTGGAGTGCGGCGCGACAAGCCCGAGAACTTCTTCCTGCAGCGTTATGCAGTGGCGTACCGCCTGGAGATCACGCATTTCTTCGAGTGCCTGCAAAGTGGCGCGCCGTTCCGGACCACGATCGCCGACGGGGTCGCTGCCCAGGTGCTGGCCGATGCGGCAGCGCAGAGTTGCGCAAGCGGCCAGGCGGTGTCATTCTGAACGCCGCAACGGGCCGATCTACCCTGGAGCTTTTCGAATCGATCCCCGAACCATGTCCGATATCCTGAACAAGATCGTAGCGGTCAAGCGCGAGGAACTGGCCCAAGCGCTGGGGCGCCGGTCCCTGGCGGAAGTGCGCGCAGATGCCGAATCGCGCGTGCTCACGCGTGATTTCGAGGGCGCGCTGCGGGCTTCCATTGCGGTTGGCCGCAGCGCCGTGATTGCCGAGGTCAAGAAAGCCAGCCCGTCTCAAGGGGTTCTGCGCGCCGATTTCGAGCCGGCCGACATTGCCCAGAGTTATGCCGAACACGGGGCAAGCTGCCTGTCTGTGCTGACTGACCGGCAGTTCTTCCAGGGCAGCGTGGACTACCTCAAGCAGGCGCGTGCCTCGTGCCAGCTACCGGTGCTGCGCAAGGATTTCCTGATCGACCCCTACCAGGTGTACGAGTCGCGTTCCATGGGCGCCGACGCCATACTGCTGATCGCGGCCTGCCTGGACGACGCGCAGATGCGCGACATGGAGGCGATTGCGCAGGGGCTGTTCATGTCGGTCCTGGTGGAGGTGCATGACGCCGCCGAGCTGGAGCGCGCGCTGCAACTGAAAACGCCGCTGGTTGGCATCAACAACCGCGACCTGCGCAGCTTCGAGGTGTCATTGGACACCACGCTGTCGCTCATGGGGCGGCTGCCCCCGGACCGCCTGCTGGTCACCGAAAGCGGCATCCATGCGCGTGCAGACGTTCAGCGCATGACCGCCGCCGGCGTGCATGCTTTTCTGGTCGGCGAGGCTTTCATGCGGGCCTCCGACCCCGGGGCGGCATTGGCAAATCTCTTCGCCTTCCACTGATGCTGCTGCGGGAGGGCCAGCTGGCGGCCTGGAACCCCGGGGAGTGGCTGGTCGCAGGTGACTGGCGACCGGTGGTGCGTCAGTTCCTCGGCGGCGAGGTCGCGCGTAGGCTGGGCGCTTATGTGCAGGCCCGTATCGATGCAGGAGCCATCGTGTACCCGCCGATGCCATTTCAGGCTTTGGCGGTGACGCCTCTCCGGGATGTGCGTGTCGTGATCCTGGGCCAGGATCCCTACCATGGGGCAGGTCAGGCCCATGGATTGGCATTTTCGGTACCGCCAGGGGTCCGGCCACCGCCGTCGTTGCGCAACATTTTCCAGGAACTGGCGCGCGGCAGCGACATCGCCGAGCCGATGGCCGAATCTGCCGCCGCGCGCTCCGGCAGTCTGTTGCCCTGGGCCCGCCAGGGAGTTTTGCTGTTGAACACCTGCCTGACGGTCGAGGCGGGCCTGCCTGCATCCCACGCCAAACGTGGATGGGAAGTGCTTACTGACGCGATAGTCGAAGCAGTGCTTACCCAGCCGCGACCTGTGGTGTGCATGTTATGGGGTGCGCAGGCCCAGGCGAAACGTGCCTTGGTCGACACGTCGTCCGGCTGGGGTGCGCGCCTGGCGCTTTGTGCCAACCATCCCTCGCCACTGTCCGCGCGACGTCCGCCAATCCCATTCGTGGGCTGCAATCACTTCCAGCTTGCTAACCAGTTTCTGCAAAAGCATGGTGCGGCACCGGTGCTTTGGCGGGCGGAGAATCCTGGCGAAAACTGAGGCGGGTGCTTCACACCTGGTCTTTACATGGCATAATCTGCGGTTCGCCAAAGGAGAGGTGGCCGAGTGGTTAATGGCAGCAGACTGTAAATCTGCCCTCTTACGAGTACGCTGGTTCGAATCCAGCCCTCTCCACCAGCGGAATTGATCGTCATTTTTGGTCGTTGGAGCGTTCAGGAATTGTGCGGATACGTTAACCGGACAGCGTGGAATGCGAAGTTTTGGGGTTGAAGTGGTGCAACCCTGATGCGGGAGTAGTTCAATGGTAGAACCCTAGCCTTCCAAGCTAATGACGCGGGTTCGATTCCCGTCTCCCGCTCCACGGTTCGGTTCGAGTTGGAATGCGAGCGAGTTAGAGAGTTACAAGGCCCATTTGGCTCAGTGGCAGAGCACTCCCTTGGTAAGGGAGAGGTCGCGGGTCCGATTCCCGCAATGGGCACCAGACAATAGGTGTCGCCAGCGCCTCAAATGGCAATCTGGCGCCGCCGACAAAGTGGAATTCGTTGTTTTTCAAGTCCTTATTGGAGCTGTTTGAAAATGGGAAAAGAGAAATTTGCACGCACCAAGCCGCACGTGAACGTGGGCACGATTGGCCACGTGGACCATGGCAAGACGACGCTGACGGCGGCGATC